>Ga0194116_10003824_pt1 | contig 17809 bp, 14 predicted proteins | sample TA2MahsurfametaG_4_FD_148617 | JGI IMG/M metagenome (GOLD analysis project Ga0194116, IMG submission 148617) | Freshwater microbial communities from Lake Tanganyika, Tanzania - TA2015008 Mahale S9 surface | ecosystem: Environmental > Aquatic > Freshwater > Lake | place: Tanzania: Lake...
GCGCTTGGGTGAGCCATTCGGGGAAGGGATCGGGCAGTTTGCGCCAGACTTCCGGCCCGCGGACCATTTCGTCGTCGGTGAGCAGGCAGCGGTCGAGTTCGGCGATCATGGCGTCCTTGGGGAGATTTTGTCCGATGTAGACGATTTGCTGGCGGCGGTCGCCGAAGGGTTCCTGCCAATCCTTCATGATCGACTTTAGGGTGTCCTCGTCGTCCGGCCAACGTGACTTGGGCGCGGCGGCCCACCAATAGCCGACGGGTTTGTATTCCGCGCTGCCGCCAGCCTGGCTCCACAGGCCGATCATGTCGTGGCGCGTGGCCAGCCAGAAATGTCCTTTCGAGCGGAGGAGTCCGGGCCATTCCGTGTGGAGGAAGTCCCAGAAGCGTTGCGGATGGAACGGGCGGCGCGCGCGGTAGACGAAACTGCCGATGCCGTATTCCTCGGTTTCCGGGGTGTGGATGTTGTTGAGTTCCTTGTTCCAGCCGGCCGAGGCCTGGGCTTTTTCCATGTCGAAGCGTTTGGTGTCCAACACGCGGTCGAGCGGGATGCTGCCGCGCTCGGCCTCGACGATTTCCGCGTCGCGGTTGAATTGGCGGAGGATGGCGCGGAGTTGGGCGAGTTCGTCTTCGCTGACCAGATCGGTCTTGTTGATGATGATGACATCGGCGAATTCGACCTGGTCGATGAAGAGGTCGGCGATGGTGCGTTCGTCGCCTTCGCCGGCGGCAATGTTGCGGTCCTTGAGGTAATCGGCGGCGTTGAATTGTTTGAGGAAGTTGGCCGCGTCGACCACCGTGACCATGGTGTCGAGGCGGGTGATGTCCTGCAGTCCGTTGCCTTCCTCGTCGGCGAAGGTGAAGGTCTGCGCGACGGGCAGCGGTTCGGAAATGCCGGTCGACTCGATGAGCAGGTAATCGAAGCGTCCTTCGCGGGCGAGGCGCGAGACTTCCTTGAGCAGGTCGTCGCGCAAGGTGCAGCAGATGCAGCCGTTGGACATCTCGACGAGTTTCTCCTCGGTGCGGCTGAGTTCGGCGCCGCCGTCGCGGACGAGTTCGGCGTCGATGTTGACCTCGCTCATGTCATTGACGATGACCGCGACGCGCCGGCCTTCGCGGTTGTTGAGGACGTGGTTGAGCAGCGTGGTTTTGCCGGCGCCGAGGAAGCCGGACAGGACGGTGACGGGAAGTTTCATAAGCGAAGGATGAGGGCTGAGTTTGAAACTTGAGTAAAAGGGTGCGGTCTGTCGCCGCGGCGATCGGCCCTACCGGGAGGATGGGTGGTTAGTTTTGGGATTCGGTGGTTTCTTTGGTGCGGAGGGTGCCGGTGGCGACTTCGCCGGCGGAGGTGGTGTAGGCCATGACATAGGCGTGGGGGTTCCAGCGGACGGCAGTGATTTCGGCGTCGCTCTTGGCGAGGAGGGCGGGGCCGCTGTGTTGCAGCGGGAGCCAGAGCAGGACGAGTCCGTCGGCTCCGCCCGAGGCGAGGACGGGGCGTCCGGGGAAAAAATCCATGGCGAGCACTTCGCCGAGGTGACCGGCCAGCTGGATGGGCGTGGCGCCGTCGGGTCCTTTGGGCCCGGTGCAGGGCCAGAGGGTGATGACCGATCCGCCGCCGGTGGCGAGGCGCTCGCCGCGATCGGACCAAGCGAAGCATTTCACCTTGGATTCGAAGCCTTGGATATGGAGCGGCGTTTTGCGCCCGGTGTCATAGAGATGCACGCTCGGCGTCTGGTCGCCGGTGACGACCCAGCGTCCGTCGGGACTCCAGGTGACGAGCAGGCTGGCCCCGCCCCAGTCGAAATGTGCGCAGGGCGCTTTTTTGCCGAGCCGCCAGATTTTGGCCCCGCCATCGCAGACGGCGGCGAATTGGTCGTCGCGCGAGGGATTCCAGGCGAGATCGGTGACCGTGCTGCGGTGGTCGTCGAAGGTGGCTTGCACTTCGCCGCTACCGGCGTCGAGGACGAGCACGCGGCGTCCGCAGGTCACGGCGAGGCGCCGGCCATCCGGGTTCCATGCCACGCGTTCACACCAGCCGGACGCCAGGGCGATCTCGCGCGTCTGGCGTCCGAAGGGTGCGGCGTGCAAGCGCAGGACGGCGTCTTGTCCGACGGTGGCGAGGACGGGCTGGGACGGATGCCAGGCGAGGGAGCTGTTACCGCCGCGGTGGGCGGGCAATTCGGCGACCAGCGCGCCGGTCGCGTCGAGCACGGCGGGGTGACCTTGGCTGGGCAGGGCGGCGAGGTGGGTGCCGTCGGACGACCAGCGCGCATCGAGCGCGTAGTCGTCGAGGACGTGCCGCTGCGTGGTGCCGAGGTAGGATTCGGCGGCGGGTTGTCCGGTCAGGCCAGGCATGTGCGGAAGCCGCGGTTGAGTGCTTCGCGGTCGAGGTGGCGTCCGATGAAAACCAGCGAGCTGCGGCGCGGACGGCCGCCCCAAGGTTCGCCGGGTTTGGAGTCGAGGAGCATGTGCACGCCTTGGAAGACGATGCGTTTGTCCTGTCCGCGCACGGCGAAGACGCCCTTCATGCGGAAAATGTCGGTGCCTTGTTCGCGCACGAGTTGGCCCAGCCAGCGGCTGAGTTTTTCCCCGTCGCACTCGCCGTCGGCCTTGAGGCCCACGCTGGTCACGCTTTCGTCGTGCTCGTGGTCGGGCTTGTAGGCGGCGGCCGGCGCGGCGGCGACGGTTTGGCCCGCGGCCTTGATCTCCATGGCGAGTTCCTCGGGGTAATGCTCGGTGAAGACGGCGTAGCAACCTTCGCGCGGCAGATCGAGTGTCCAGCGCATCGGTCCGTCCTGCAGGACGAGTTCGCGCAGGGCACCGTCGGCCGCGAGGGTGGAGCCGCTCGGGGCGGCGGCCACGTCGTCGCGTTCGGAGAACGCGCGCACGGCGGTCTCGCGGGCGGCGGCGAGGGCATCTTCATCGGCGGCGGCGACCGGAAGGACAACGAGGCGCATGATCGGGTCGGGGTTGATTGTGGCGGTGATTTCCGCGGGGCCGGCGGGGAGGCGGAAGATGCCGCCCCACTCGAAGGGATACTCCGGCTCGAGGAATTGTGGGTCTTGGGCGAGGGCGTGGTCGAGGTTGAAGCCGCCGACGTCGAGGACTTTGGGGATTTCGATTTCGGCATTGGTCGTGCGGTGGATGCGCGCCATGCCGTTCATCGCCTTGAGGCGCGCCTCGAGACGGTCGAGGTCGGCGGTGTCGACGAGGTCGCATTTGTTGAGCAGGATGACATCGGCGAAGGCGATCTGTTCCTTGGCTTCGTCGCTGTCGTCGAGGTGTTCGAGGATGTGTTTGGCATCAACCAGGGTGACGACGGCATTGACCGAGAGTTTTTCCTTGATGTCGTCGTCGACGAAAAACGTCTGCACGACGGGTCCGGGATCGGCCAGTCCGGTCGTTTCGATGAGGATGTGGTCGAAGCGGTCGCGGCGTTTCATGAGGTTGCCGAGGATGCGGATGAGGTCGCCGCGCACGGTGCAGCAGATGCAGCCGTTGTTCATCTCGAAGATTTCCTCCTCCGCGTTGATGACCAGCTCGTGGTCGATGCCGATCTCGCCGAATTCGTTTTCGACCACGGCGATGCGTTGTCCGTGCTGCTCGGTGAGCACGCGGTTCATGAGGGTGGTTTTACCGGCGCCGAGGAAGCCGGTGAGGACGGTGACGGGGGTTTTCATAAGTGAAGTGTTCAGTTTTCCGTGTTCAGTATTTGGTGAGTGGCTTTGAGGATCATTGGGACCGCGATGATTGCGATGACCACGAGGAACTCGATCAAGGTGAAGGCATTGTAAGGATTGAGACGCATTTGATAATTAAATTTAAGTATTGCGTGTTTTGCGGAGCTTGTCCAGCGGAATTTTGCGGCACCGCCTTCAAGGCACGCGTGCTTGGCTACTGCCGAGGAGAAGCACGGCGAGTTCGAGCGCCTTCGCAGCGTAGCGGCTGATGAATTTGCCCGCACCGGTCGTGTTGTTATTCCCCGCAAGCCGCACCGCCCCAGCGTTGTTGCCAGCGAGTTGGGCGAAATGTTTCTGCTCGAAGGCGAACTCGAATCTGCACGCTTCTTCTTCGAGAAGGCGGTCAACCCCCTTTTCCCCTTCCCAGACCGGCTCCCCAGTGTATTCTCCGCCCTAGGTGAAAAAGCAAATTCCTAGCATTAGGGCATTTTGCTCAAATCTGTAGCCGGTGGTTGGGTGTGAGTGTGGGAAATGTGCGGCTTCGCCGGATTTGAAAAAAGCGGAATCTGTTGCCCATGGCTGCGTTGTTGCTCAGTCGTGGATGTCAATCCACTCCATCGCAACGCCTTGCCCTGGCCAACATCTTCTCGCTCCACCGGCTACACCTTTTCGCAAACTGCTCTAAGACGAAAATGTTTGCAATATCACCGACAGATATAGAATGGTTTAAGTTCCTCCGAACCGAGGGTTTGAATTCAGAAATTAATTTTTGGACACCGACACCTTGGAATGTTTCTCGCCTTGCTAGTGGCGACAGACTGTACTTTATGTTGAAATCGCCAATTAGAAAAATTGGTGGTTATGGACAATTTGTTGAGTATAAAAATATGTCAGTTACTAATGAGTCCAAAATAGTAAGGACATTGGCACAATGAATGCTTTGTTATGCCGCATGCGCAAGGTCAGAGATACAGACGGCAGGAAGTTGACACATATGCAGCTCACCGAATTGAGAACACGTGGAATCACTGCCGTCCAAAATGGTGAAAGTCCTGAGCTTGTCGCCAAGGCACTTTGTATCAGCCGGACGACGATCTATGACTGGCTGGCTCTTTACCGCAGCGAAGGATGGGATGCGCTCAGGGCGGGCAAGCGAGGCGGACGCAAGCCAAAGCTCGACGGAAAGATGCTCAAGTGGGTCTATGCCACCGTCACCATGGGAAACCCGCTCCAGTTCAAGTTCGCCTTCGCACTGTGGACGCGGCAAATGATCGCCACCCTCATCCACAAGAAGTATGGCATCAAACTGAGCAAAACATCCGTGGGGCGTTTGCTCGACCAACTCGGGCTCACGGCCCAGCGTCCGCTTTGGAGGGCATACCAGCAGAACCCGGAAGCCGTCGACAAATGGCTTGAGGAAGAGTTTCCGGCCATCAAGCGTGCGGCGGCCCACTGCAAAGGCGAAATCTGGTTCGGGGACGAGGCTGGCATTCGCTCCGATTACCACTCCGGGACCACCTGGGCACCGAAGGGCGAGACTCCGGTGGTGAAAACAACCGGCGCACGCTTCGGATTCAACATGATCTCGGCGGTCAGCCCGAAGGGCATGCTGCGGTTCATGGTGGTGGAGGGAACGGTTGGAGCCGACCAGTTCATCGAGTTCATCAAGCGCCTGGTTCACGGCACCAAGCGCAAGATATTCCTGATCGTTGACGGACACCCCACGCACAAGGCGAAGAAGGTCAAGAGTTTCGTGGAATCCCTCAACGGGCAGGTTTCGCTCCATCTGCTGCCCGGTTACTCGCCCGAACTCAATCCGGACGAATGGGTCTGGCGCAATCTCAAATCCGGAGTCATGGGAAAACTCCAGCACCTGACGAAACAAAGCATGAAGATGGAAGCCGTCTCCCATCTCCGCCGACTGCAAAAACAGCCTGATGTTGTCAGAAGCTTCTTTCATTCAGAAACCACGCGCTATGCCGCATAATACGTCCCTTCTAAAACGGACTCATTAGTAACATTCCTACACCGCTCCTATGTCGATTTAGCTTGGGCTGAAGATCGTTCGAACCTGCGAAGAATGCGGTGCCATTTTAATCGAAGACTCTTCTTTACGTCAGAAAGGCGCTCGCCCAGGCTTCGTGCGTAACGCGTGCGGGTGCGGTAACTGTCGAACAAACTCTCATTCGGGGTACCATGTTCATATAACCACGGCTTTGCGCCTGTAATGAAGTGCACGATAGCAGGCCTTGGAGTCATCGATTTAATCCTTGTGGAAATGTGGCCTTGAAAGTTCCAAAGAGCCCCAGCGGGAGTCCATTCGCCGTCCAGCACAACATTGAGGGCATCTTGATCTGCATACCTAGTTTTAGGGTTGTTTGTCAGGAATTGAATTGCTTGCATCCCGATCTCTTGTTTCCGCCATATCGGAAGATCTATCAGAATGACTCCGGCATTAAAGTAGATCTGTACACGAGGGATGTGCTCGCCACTGTCATCATTTATCCGCCCCTTAATGACTTCGTCTATCCACTCGTCCCGCACTGCGACTACGCATCGACCTTTCATATCGGAGGACCACAGGGGCCTTAGGTCTTTTAAAACCAGGAGATCTGCATCAAGATAAAGGACACGCTGAATGGTTGTTGGCATGTATTCATCCAGGATTAACCGGGCAAAAGTCAATCGCGAGATGTGCTCGAGTGTTGAAAAGGTTTCAAACTTCTGCAAATCTATCATGATCCACTGAAGATCAGCTGACCCTGGCGGCAATGAACCCTCTACTGCCTCCATGCCGGCGTCAGAGAATCTGTCTGTCATGATGTAAACTGACAATGGCCAGTTTTCCTGGTTGGAGTCAACTAATGAGCGAAGTGCAGTCGCAAGGGGCATTGCGTACCCCTCGTCACAAGCCATAACTATGCTGATTTCGGCTGAGAGACTCGATGACATTAGAAAAAGCTTAACGCGTTCTTAGTTGAAAGGTCTGTCTGTGAAACATAGAAGCTCGCTGATCCCTACCCTGAGAAGGATTGGTTCATTGCAAAAGGACTATAGACCACCCTAGGAGTTTTGTCTCCCAATGGGCCGTGGTAACGTGCAGGCCAGTAGCTCCTGATCAAGCGGTTGGTGTACCGTATCTGAGATACGGGAACAAGCTGATAGGAATTTGCTTTTGGGGTGAAGGCCGTTGAAAGAGCCGGTGGCCGGACCGGAGGGCGGGGAAATTGGGGGGGGACGACGCAGTCTTCTATCAAATCCACTCCGCCTTGCAAAAAAAACGGATTTTTTCAATGAGCCCAATCCGTCGTCTTTGGGATTACGGATTCCATTCCCCGACCCTCACCGCCCGCTTCCTCCGGTCGTAGTCGATGCGGTTGTCCTACTGGCCGTCCTTGGGCAGGATGGCGAACCACTGGCGGGCCTGATCTTCGGTGGCCAGTTCGCGGTAGTGCTTGAAGAGGATGGTCGGCGAATTCCCGGCTTCGAGGGCCACTTGGTCGGCGCTTTTGACCAGGGCGATCCGGTAGGAAATGAACGAGTGGCGCAGCACGTTGCGGGGCCAGTCGATGCCCAGTGCGCGGGCCAGGGCGGTGACTTCCCGGTGCAGGGCCGGGGTGCGGACCACCTTGCCCGTGCGTGGCAGCGGCTCGATCCACGCCCTGAGGTTGTCGGAAACCGGCACGATCCGGCGGGAGGCGGTCTTGGCTTGTCCGGCGCGCAGTTCGACGAGGCTGCGCTGTAGATCGATGGCGCTCCAGTCGAGGCGGTTGAGTTCGGCCATGCGGATGCCGGTGAACGCCCCGATGGCCAGAATCGGGATCAGGTGGGGCGGGGCGGCGTGGAGCAGCCGGGTCATTTCCTCGGGCGTGAACACCGCCACATCGTCGTCCTGCTTGATCCGTGCCCGCTGGATCTGCTCGGCGGCGGTCATTTGTTCGGCGGGCAGGCAGTTGTGCGAGCGGGCGAAGGAGAACAGCACCTTCACGCAGATGAGCATGCCGTTGCGCGACTTGGCCGAGACGTCCAGCCCGCGCAGCCAGCCGTCGATATCGGCCGAGGTGACGGTGAGGATGTCGCCGGGGAAGGCGGCCGCGAAGCGGGTGAGCACCGTCTTGAGGTTGGCCAAGTACGCCTTGCTCGCCCCGTCCTCGGATTTGGAGACCAGTAGTTTAAAAGTATATCTTCGGAGTTATGCAAATGACACATAGCAACTCATGATAGCCCGTTTTGGCCGCTGTTGGCCATCCGAATTTGAAACCATTTTTGCAAGTTGGAACATCGGAAGAGAGCTGTTTGTCACCATTTGTCACCATCGCTCACGATCCCCCAGCAACCCACGATGCGACACGATCCCGGATTTACGCCTGATGATAGGCCGTTTTTTCACATCGTGGGAGGTGAGGATTTCAGGCCATCCCATTGCGGTCTGGAAGCTCGGCAGGCGGCCGCTTGTCACCAGTTGTCACCATCGGCTTCGTTGACACGGCCAACACGTGCATGGATACGAAGATTGATTCGCCGCGCACCGAAAACCCCGATTGCCTGCTCACCGAAAAACAACTCTGCGCCTTCCTCAACGTGAGCAAACGCAACCTCTACTGCTGGCGCATGGCCGGATGGATCCCCTACTTCAAAATCGGCCGCGCCGTGAGATTCAAGAGGGCAGACGTGAATGCCGCGCTGGAGAGGATGAGAGTGGGGTGATTCGCCTCGGAACCTTGTGGACAACTTTCCTCCAAGGGCGGAAAAACCAACATCATCAACCACCGCCACCCCGTGCCGCAGCACCATCGCTAAAATCCACCCGCACCTGGCTCCGCTCAGGGGACCAGCTCAAAATTCGCAGCATCAAGCATGCAGCCATCCTGCCATCACTCGTGACCCCTGCAAGCACCGATTGGTGACGGTCTGCCGTTCTTGGGCGGCTTAGCCCGCTGCGTCCACCTTGTAGAGCTTACGCAGGACGGCGAGAACTGCCTCGAAGTCGTAGAGGTAGAACCGAGAGCTGATCCGGTAATGGGGGATTTTTTGCAATCGGACCCATTCGTCGATGGTGCGGGGGCTGACGGAGAGTCGGGCGGCAAGTTCCTTTTTCCGGATGAGGACTTGGGGATTGGCTTGGTCTTTCATGATTACGCACGGTTAGCTGAGTCAACGCACGCTTTGTCATGTCGACATGACAAGTGCTCGAGTCGCTCTCGTATCGACCATTTCAATTCTGCCGGTTTCCAACCGTCCGGGGGAATGATTGAGAACCAGGCCCGGGCCGATTCCTCATCCACCACCTCCCGATAGTGGCGAAAGATCATTTTTGGCGAGTTACCGGCCTCCAGAGAGGTCCGGGCGACATCCCCGGTCTCCGCCACCCGATAGCTGATGAACGAGTGTCTGAGGGCATTCTGACGCCATCCGCCGGGAATCCCTGCCTTGACCCCGGTGTCGTTGAGAGCACCCGGGTAGTCGGAGATGGTGACGATTCTGCCAGTCTCTCCGCGCCATGGGGCGAGCCACGCTTTGAGGTTGTCGGTGAGTGGGACCAGACGGCGGGCCGCAGTCTTTGCCTTGCTGCCTGTGATCTCGATGTGGCCTCGATCCCATTTGATGTCCTCCCAATCGAGTCGCGCAACTTCCGCCGACCGGATACCGGCAAACCCACCGATGGCGAACAGCGGCAGGATCCGGACATGGGCCGCTAGGAGAATCCTAAGCATCTCATCCGGCGTGAAGATCCAGATAGCCGTTTCCTCCTCCTTGAACTTCTCGCTCAATTCGGCGGCCGTTTTACGGTCCGGGTGGAGGTATCCCTGTTTCTTGGCGAAGCCGAACATGGTGATGAGGGTGCGGCGAATGGAGTTCCGGCTGACGGGTCCGAGTCCCTCAAGACTTCCGAGGAAACGGTTGATGTCGGAGGTGGTGATGTCGGTGATATTGCACCTGATGCGATCCGTGAATCGTTTGAGGTTGTGTCGGGCACTGCGGGCATATGCCTCGCTCACTCCGGTCGAATGGCGTGAGGCGAGGAAATCCTCGGCAACCTGCACGGTGGTGCGGATCGCCACCAAGTCGGCGCGGTTCGCGGCGTAAAACCGGACGGCATCGGACAGCGGAACCTCACAGGCCGTTCGGCGGGCACTGGCCCATTCCTCGAGAGCGGCGGCAAGTGTCACGCCGAAGTCGAGGGCCGTGCGCTCGCAATACCGGAGCAGCTCTATGTCGCGCCGGGTGGCCTCAGATGCCTCAGCGCCACCGTTGATGAGCCGGACGGTGACCTGCTGGCCGACCATCTTGGCTTCGTCCATGCAGGAGAAGCAGCGGGTCTTTCGCCGGCCTCCTTCCTTCCATGCCAGCGTGAACTGGTCGTATCCGTCCTTTCGGTTGATGGTATAGATTCGGACCCTGGCAGGGCCGGTTCCGATTTCCACGATCGCACTGCGGCGTTTGCGTTTCCGGGTCATCGAGCCCGGTTTGCGAGTCAACTTGTGTGAGATTCTGTGTGGAATTTCTGTCGCGGACCCCTCCAGTACGCTGCAAATGCTTGATTTTGAGTCTCTTAGGGAATAAATCCCGCCTGCTGGCGGACAGGGTGGGATTGACTCCGTTCCACTTCGTCCAAACCAGCTTGGCTCGCGTTGCTCGCATCCGGATGCCGCCGCTACGAGCGGCTTCCTGTTTTCAAACCCACTCCGTGGGTTCTCATCCCACCCATGGCGGACAGGGTGGGATTGACTCCGTTCCACTTCGTCCAAACCAGCTTGGCTCGCGTTGCTCGCATCCGGATGCCGCCGCTACGAGCGGCTTCCTGTTTTCAAACCCACTCCGTGGGTTCTCATCCCACCCATGGCGGACAGGGTGGGATTCGAACCCACGGTACTGTTTCCAGCACACACGCTTTCCAAGCGTGCTCATTCGACCACTCTGACACCTGTCCGGGTGCGAGTGCGTGAGGATGCGGATGCCGGGCGGGCATGGCAAATGATTTTTGGGTCGGCGCGGCCTCAGGCGTGTTGCAACGCGGTTTCGAAGGCGGCGATCAGGACCTCGGCGGGTTCGAGCCCGCAGGAGACCCGCAGGAGGTGGGGGGATACACCGCAGGCCTCGGCCCAGTCGAGTTCGTGATAATGCGCGAGGCGGGTGTAGGGGCAGACGAGTGTGAACGGCGTGCCGAAGCCGGGGCCTTTGCACAGTGGCAGGGCATCATAAACCCTGGCGGTTTTCTTTGGCTGCTTGAGGACGAAGGAGAGCAGTCCGCCGTGGCCGCCGCCGTCGCGCCGCACGGCGTGGTAGTGGTCGGTGGTGGTGATCGACGGGTGCCAGACGCGCGCGACCGCCGGGTGATCGGCGAGCCAAGCGGTGAGGGCGAGCGCGTTGGCATTGATGCGGTCGTTGCGGAATGGATAGCCCGCCATGTTGGAAAGCAGGACTTGTGCATCCGCGGCATAGAGCGGGGCACCGTGTGTGGCGCATTCCGCGAGGGCCGCGTGCATGGTTTCGGCAAACGATGAGTCGGCGCGCAGCGTGGCGGCACCGGCGATGACGTCTCCTGCGCCCGAGATCCACTTGGTGAGGCTGCCGGTGACGATATCAGCGAAGCGAAGGACATCGACGTTGGCAGGGCCGCAGGCCGAGTCGTCGATGACGAGCGGCGTACCACCATCGCGGCAGGCGTCGGCGATGCGTGCGAGGTCTGCGGTGCGCAGCAGCGGGTTGCCCGGAGCCTCGGTGAAGACGCCCGCGAACTCGCCCATGCGAATGCGCATCAGTGCCTCGTCGAACGATTCGCCGTCGGCTTCGTTGAGGTAGACCACACCATTGCCGAAGTGTTCTTGGATCTTGAGGCAATCGACGTAGGGAAACTCGATCTGCAGCGTCTTGAGTCCCTTGTGGATGCCGGGCAGCGCGCGCAGCACGGCCGAGACAGCGGCCATGCCGCTGGCGAAGACGAAGGTGTGGCCGGCGTCGGCCCCGGTGATGCGGCAGAGCGCTTGCGCGACTTCCGCGGAGAGCGAGTCGTCGCGCAGCGTGTCGTCAAGGAGGTCGGCGGCCCGGCGGCTGCTGACGATTTCCCCACAGAAGCGCCAGTAGTTTCGTGCTTCGGGCATGGCGGCCTCGGGGACGACGAGTGCCTGGAGTCCGTGATAGCTGGTGATGCGCACGGCGGATTGGGTCCGCGACTCCACCCAGCGGTGCGCTCGTTGCACCGAGGCCTTGGTGGGAAACAGAAGAACGTCTTCTCCATCGGCGGCGACTTCGGATTTCGCCGCTTCGAGGAGGCGGGCGACCGGTTGTTGGAGGAAAAACCGGGGATAGCCCGCCCGCAGTCGGCGCATCACCTTGTCGCGTTGTTCCTCGTATCCGGTGACGGCGTCCCATGTCGGCAAGGCCATCGAGCAGGCATGGAGCGAGTCCGGCAGCGGATCGCCGAGGTCCGCTTCGCGCCATGCCGGATCGGTGAGGAGATCGCGCGCCACGGGCGGGATGCTTGGCAAGGCATGGGTCGGCGCGCAAGCCGGATTCGATGACGGCCGCGCGCGGGGAGTTCCGCTCACCGCAAATCGATGTCCGGCCCGAGCAGGAGCACGCGCGATTGTTGGAACGCTTGGATCCGGTGCAGGACGCGGCCGACCGCGGCCCATGCGCGGCCGGGGAGCAGCCCGGCCATCGGATTGCCACGCAACGTGGCGAGCAGGCCGCGGGCGAATCCGTCGGTTGCCTTGGTGCGGATGATTTCACCGTCGTCGGGCAGGCTCGTCGGATCGAGAAACCGCTCGAGCGGGCTCTGCGGTTGCGGCAGCAGCTTGATGTCGGGTTTGTCCAAGCCGGCCAGCGTCGAGGCATGGTGGACGGATTCGCGGAGTCCGCCGATTTCATCGACGAGGCCGAATTGCAGTGCCTGGGCACCGGTGTAGACCCTGCCGCCGGCGAGTGCCTCGAGATCCTGCCGGAGTGATTTGCCACGCCCGTCGCTGACGCGTTGTTTGAACATCGCGTAGGTCTTTCGCATCGATTCACGTACGATTTCGCGTTCCTCCGGAGTGTAGCCGCGGGTTGGGCTCGACCAACCGGCGAGGCGGCCGCGGCTCACCGAGTGCGTGTGGATGCCGAGCTTGGCCAGCGCTGCATCGAAAACGAATTTCATGCCGACCACGCCGATCGATCCGGTGATGGTGCCGGGTTCGGCAAAAATCCGGTTGGCACCGCAGGCGATGTAGTAGCCGCCGCTGGCCGCGGTGCCGCCCATCGATGCGACGAGCGGTTTGCCGGACGTCTTCCACTCGTCGGTTGCCTCCCACAGCACTTCGCTGGCGAGAGCCGAGCCGCCGGGCGAATCGATGCGCAGCACCAGCGCCTTGGCCTTCGGCTCCTTGAGCAGCGCGAGGATCTGCGAGCGAACCGTGCCGACCGATTCGTCGGTGATGTCGCCCTCCATCGCGACGACGGCGACGAAGTCGCGGCGGTGTCCGGTGTTCGTGTCGTTTCCGGATCCGAGCTTGAGCAAGCCGAGCAGGTTGCCCAACGACGGGCCATCGCTTTCCGGCATTTGGTAGGCGTTGTCGAAGTCCGCCTCTTCGCCGTAGGTCTCGCGGAGTTGTTTGACGAAATCCGTGCGGTGCATGAGGCGGTCGGCAAGCCCTGCAGCAACGATGCCGGCGGCATCAGTCGTGCCGTCGTTGATGACCGCGAGGACATGCTCCACGGGCAGGTTGCGCGCCGACGTGACATCGGCCACGATTTGGTCGAAGACGGATCCGACGAGCGCCTCTTCCTGTTGACGCGCTTCATCGCTGGGTCCGGTGCGCCAGAATTCCTCGCCGAAGCTCTTGTAGTCGCCGATGTGGATGACCTCCGCGCGGACGCCGGCCTTGTCGAGCAACTCCTTGAAGTACATCGATTCGGCGTGGATGCCGTGAAAGTCGATTTCCGCCGCGGGAAGCAGCGCGAAGTGGTTGGCGGTGCTGCCGATGAGGGCGGTGGCGTTGGTGAGGTTCTCGGTGTAGAACCAGACGTCCTTCCCTGCCTTGCGGATGTCGAGCAGGCGTCGGCGGATTTCCTGCAGTTGCGCGAAATTCATTTCCGCGTTGTCGGCGTGAACCGCGACCCCCTTCACCTCCGCGTCCTTGGCCGCGCGGCTGAGGCTGCGGATCAAATCGAAGTGGGTGACCGGGCGTTGGTCGTCGGGCGGACCGTCGACGAGGCTGCTTTCGACGACTCCCGATTCGGTGAGCGGTCCGTCGAGCGAGTACACCGGGATGCGGGTGGTGGTCGCGGCGGGTTCCCCGGTCGATGCGGAGCCGCAGGCGATCCAGCAGGCGGCGGCGAGGGCAAGACGCGGGATGAGGTGCATGACGGGAGACTCCTAGCAGTGTCGGCGGAGCGCCGCAAGCCGGACGGCCGGGTCATGCCGATGCCTCGGCAAGGCGTTCGGCCATCTCCGCCTGTTGGAGCGCGGTGGTCAGCAGGGTGAACCCGCCGTCCATCACGCCGGCAAGGTCGTGGGTGGTGAGGCCGATGCGGTGCTCGGTGACGCGCGATTGCGGAAAATTGTAGGTGCGGATTTTTTCCGATCGGTCGCCGGATCCGATGAGCGCGCGGCGGCGCGATGACGAGGCTTCCTGTTGTTCGCGCAGCGAGCGCTCGTAGAGTTTCGAGCGGAGGATGCCGAGCGCGGTCTCCCGGTTCTTGATTTGCGACCGGCCTTCCTCGCAGCGCACCATGATGCCGGTGGGCAGGTGGAACACCTGGACGGCCGACTCGGTGCGGTTCACGTGTTGTCCGCCCGCTCCGCCCGCGCGGCACACCTCGATGCGCAGATCCTCGGGGCGGAGATCGATGTCGATTTCGTCGGCCTCGGGCAGCACGGCGACGGTGACCGTGGAGGTGTGGATGCGTCCCTGGGTTTCGGTTTGCGGCACGCGCTGCACCCGGTGCACGCCGGATTCGTACTTCAAGTGGCGGAACACCTCGTCGCCGGTGACGCGCAGGATCACTTCCTTGAATCCGCCGACTTCCGACGGACTGCTTTCGAGGTGTTCGCACTGCCAGCCGCGGAGGTCGGCGTAGCGTTGGTAGGCGCGCATGAGTTCCGCTGCGAACAGCGACGCCTCGTCGCCGCCCGCGCCGGCACGGATCTCGATGAGCACGTTGCGCTCCTCCGAGGGATCGGCCGGCAGCAGCGCATATTGAAGCTGTGAGGTTTGCGCGGCAATGCGCGCCTCGAGGATCGGAATTTCCTCGAGCGCCATCGCCGCGAGTTCCGGATCGCCGGATTTCACCAACTGTTGGTTGTCATCGAGCTGGCGTTGGTCCGCCCCGATGCGTTCCCAGAGTTCCAGTGTTTCGCGGATCCTGCGGTGTTCGCGCAGCAACGCGGTGGCCTGCTTCGGATCCGAGAACAACGCGGGATCGGCGATGGCGTCCTCGAGCTCGGCGAAGCGTCGGCGGCGGCGGTCGATGAGCGACGGGTAATCCATGGGACGATGCCCGGGAGAGGGGGCCGCGGATTCAGAATCCCGAGCTGCGCATCAGGTTGCGAAGCTGCGCTTGGAATTCCGTCATGTCATGCGGATTTGGTCGGTAGCCAGGCGAATCCGGGTCGAGTCCGAGGCGGCCGGTCTGGTCGAGCATCCAGATGCCCGTTTGGCCGTCGCTGAAGATGACCTTGCCGCTGACAAGCGCGCCCGGCAGCGAGATCGAGTCCATGGTGACGCTGACGGCACCGGTGGGTGCGGGTGCCGCGGGTGTTTCGGGAATCACTGTGGATTCCGCGGCGGTGGTGGGCTTGGCATCCGCGACCAGTTCGATCCCGAGATCGAGCACGAGCAGGCGGGTTTCCATGTAAGTGACGGAAATGCCGAAGTGCTCCTTGATGTGGCCCTGGAGGTCGGCCATGGATCCTCCGCCGGCCGCGAGTGACTTGAGTGCGTCGATCTGGTCCGGTGTGAGCTTGCTGGCGAGGGACATGCGGACTATTTCGCGCGGATGGCGGTGTTTGCCAAGTGTTTTGGTGCGGAGCGTTTGATCATTCCGAGCACTGTGCGAGCACCCAGCGGTATTCACCGGCGATCTGTTGGACGAGCGGTTGGCGCAGAGCATCGGGCAGCACCGACCACGTGTAGGTCTCGATTTCGTAGTGGCGGCAGGCCTCCGGGTGGCGTGCGGTCCAGCGCAGCACGTCCGCGGTGTGATCGATGGTGGATTGCAGCGGGGCCTCAGGCATCGCGCCGAGCGGGATGTGGAAATGCACCCGCGCGTCGTCGAAATCCGCGGTGATTCCGGATTGCAGGAATTCCGACAGGTCGGCGAAGCGTTGCAGCGAACCATCCGCTCGACGCGCGACGACCTGGTGGAAATAAACCGGCTCGTCGAACGCGCGCAGGGCGGCGATGGCGTCCGGGTCGCGCGGGTCGATGCGGATCGCGTTGGACAAATGGATCTTCGAGATGCGGATGCCTGACGTGGCGAGCGCGTCGAGCGCTTCGTCCGCCGACTCGTGCTGGATCGCGAAGTGGCAGGCGTCGTAGTTGATGCCGATGCGTCGGAGCAGGACGTCGGCATCCGGCGAATCGTCGGCGAGGCGTTCGAAGAATTCGAGACACTCCGCGGTGTTCTCGATCATGCCGAATGGCTCCGGCTCAAGCCCGAGGTGCAGATCGAGGCCGTGGTGTTGCGAGAGGTCCTCGATCCATTGCGCCATGTCCGTAAGATGCCTGCGGACGATCGATTCGTCGGCCTGGAACGACTTGTGCGCCCCGGGCAGGGTCGAGACCGATCCTTCGCCGCCGACGGGCAGCAGTGCTGCGAGAATGCGGAAGAGGTCGCGGGTGTAGCCGACGCGCGTGGGATTGCTCCAGTCCGGCAGGAACGCCTGTTCCTTGACACGTGCGCCGTGGAAATCGCCGTGCGGGAATCCATTGATCGTGAACACGCAGGTGTTGGTCCGCGCGAGCCAGTCGCCGAAGCACGCGAGGTGGTCGGCCTGCAGCAGTTCTGTTGCGGCGCGGCCGCCGAGACGAAGGCCGATGGCGAACGGCGGGTCGTGCGGCTCGCGTCCGAGTTGGTCGCGCACCGCGAGCACCTTCGTCTCGAGCACGCCCATCGTCTCCGCCCAAGTGTTGGCGGGGTGGATGTTGGTGCAGTAGGCGAGTTGGCCGTGGCGGATCTTCACGCTGCCGGTGGGTTGTCGGCGTTCACGCCTTGCCGACCAGCTCGGGCTCCTCCTCGTCGATGCTGTGGGTGAGGATGAACTGCAGGTCGTCGAGTCCGAGGTTCGAGGCGAACCCTTCGTCGCCGAGCACGTTGGTGACCAACTGCGTTTTCTGGTGTTGCAGGATGCGGATTTTCTCCTCGACCGTGTCGCGGGTGAGCAGGCGGTAGGCGATCACCTTGTTCTTCTGGCCGATCCGGTGGGTCCGGTCGATCGCCTGGTTCTCGACGGCCGGGTTCCACCACGGATCGTACAGGATCACGTAGGACGCGGACGTGAGGTTGAGGCCGGAACCGCCCGCCTTGAGCGAGAGCATGAAGACGGAGGGATCCTTGGTGGTTTGGAAGCGCTCGATCTCGCCCTTGCGGTCCTTGGTCTGGCCGGTGAGGTAGTTGTACGGCCGTCCCTCGAGTTCGAGCCGCGCCTTGATCAGGTCGAGCATCGAGACGAATTGCGAGAAGACGAGCACCTTGTGGCCTTCCTCATGCAGCTGGTCGAGGAGGTAGAACAACGACTCCATCTTGGCCGATTCCTCCTTGAGGTATTTCGGATCGATGAGGCCCGGGTGGCAGCAGATCTGGCGCAGGCGCATGAGGCCTTGGAGAATCGCGAACGAGTTCTTCTTGACCGCCTCGTCGGAATCCAGTCCGAGAAGGGCTTTCTGGATGCGCTTGAGCTCGGCTTTGTACAGGTCGAGCTGCACGCCCTCCATTTTCGAATAGACCTCCTCTTCGGTCCGCGGCGGCAGGTCTTGGGCGACCTGAAGTTTGGTGCGGCGCAAGAGGAACGGACGCAGGCGGGACGCGAGCCGGCTCTGGCTGAGCGGGTCCTTGCGTTTGTCGAAGCGCTTCTTGAAGTACGCGCGCGTGCCGAGCACACCCGGCATCGCGAAGGCCATGAGCGACCACATGTCGAGCAGCCGGTTTTCG
>Ga0194116_10003825_pt1 | contig 17808 bp, 13 predicted proteins | sample TA2MahsurfametaG_4_FD_148617 | JGI IMG/M metagenome (GOLD analysis project Ga0194116, IMG submission 148617) | Freshwater microbial communities from Lake Tanganyika, Tanzania - TA2015008 Mahale S9 surface | ecosystem: Environmental > Aquatic > Freshwater > Lake | place: Tanzania: Lake...
AAAAAACACAATATTAAAGCAAACGTTAAAATACTAAAGAAAAACCCTGAAACTTCGTCAAAGCACAGGACTAGTGAGAATTCAGGAAACATTGATACAAAAAACAGATCTCCGATAGATAAAAAAAAAATACTATCTGTGGTATGAAGGTAACGAATAAAAAAAATAGACGCTAACAATTCAACAAAAAGCCCAAAAAAACACAAGTCAGCTGATATTTCTTCATCTAATCATCTTGAAAAGATACCTAAAAAAGAAACAATTAAGATTCCATGCACTACTATAACAGCTAACATCTAAACTCACTTACTATATGGCCTGGTGTACCAGCAATCGTTTTGGTATGAACGTAAGCGTAGGTACTCGACTCAACAACACTAAGCGTCTAAAGTGCTGCGACATACTTAAGCTTCATTGATACGCACCTCACGTCACTCCTGCAGACAAGCTTTTTACAACAAATCTTAAAAATCTAAAAGTACTGACAGCTAAGCTTAAACTGCATACGTTGGGTAAACTTCATTTTAAGTTAGGCCCTCGATGTTGGGGGTTTAACCTATTGTCTTTTATACTTTGAGAGCTGAGATAGCCCAGGTTATACTCAAAACCTAGTACACAAAAAGATGAGACGTAGAAAGGTGAGGTTAGGGGCTTATCAAATTTAGCTACCACGTATCTTTTTAATTTACCACAAGCCATTTGATAACAAGGTGCCGGCTACCTAAGTAAAAGGTACTAACTAAGTTACGTTCTACCTAACTTTAAACCAAGCAATGAGCCCTCACGTGTAGCACGTCTAAACTCCATCCTAGCTAATTGCACATTGCGCAAAGCTTGATGTGCACGTCCTGTGACCCTGCATCGTGTTGAAAACTTTGTGATCCTACTTTGTCTAGGGAGGTGTGCCAAGCTAAGCATTACGTTAGTTTTTTGTCAGAAGGTCAAAGAGCCTTCACGTTTTAAAGCACGTAAACAAGCACGTTTAAAGACATACCTTTGAGCAACTATGCGCTTATATTGTTCTAGACGTAACCAATTTTGTTTTCGCACCTCTAGCCTTAAAAAAGAGTCACGCTGGGTATTCATTTGACAGCACAGCATATTAATTACGGTACCTTATTAAAGGACTACCGGTCGATTTCACCTAAAACAATATCAAGAGAACAAAACGTAGCTACAAAATCAGCAAAAATGCTACCTATGCTTATGGTGGGAATAAGGTGCATATTGTGGCTGACTGGAGTACGTAACTTTAGACGAGTCGGTTTAGACGTTCCGTTAGATATTAACGTCACCCCAACCTCTCCTTTGGGAGACTCTACAGACTGGTATGAAAATCCTGGATTAGTTGGTCAACCTTCGCTAGTTAGTCGAAAGTGAGAAATGAGGTTTTCCATACTTGAAAATTTACCCTTACTTGGTTGTAAGGTTGCATGTATGAGGGCTGACATAGTTGGTTTTATCGATAGGTTTAAATTATTTGACCTACCCCAAGCATAGGTTGGGCTAAATTTTACCCGTAAACTTAAAAAAAAAAGCCTCATAGAACGCCCCAATCACACAATAAACATAGCATTAAGGGCCCTCAATGCTTGTACCTGCAAAACTACAGGGGTGTGTTTACTTAGGTTGCATGACACCTTGGAGTATTTGGACTTAGGGCTAAACTTAAAAGACTGTAAGCTTTGGCTTAGAACTCGAAAACTCTCGGCTGTCTCTTTTACCCTCAAAAGAAACCTATCTAAGTTATCACCACGTTTACCTAAAAATGTCCTACATGCCAATGCGGTATAATTTGATCCTTGCAAATTAAAATAACGTTGGTCAATAAAACATCCTGCGCTACGGGCTAAAATACCCGATAAACCATACGTTTGGACTTTAGTCTTTGAAACTTGACCAACACCTGCTAACCGTGACTTTAAGCTACGATTGTTTAGTAATCCTAAAAAAGCCCCAGATAGCGAGCGTGTACATCTTGTTAAGAACTGAGCTAACTCATTTAAAAGGGAGTTTGTAAAAATAGAAAAATCAAAAAAAAATGGTCTATATAGGGCGGTATGCATACGTGCTCCCGAGGCTTGCTCACAAAGCTCTAATATGTTTTCTCGCTCCTCAAAGGCTCAAAAAATTGGACCCATGGCACTCAGGTCTAAGGCGGTGGCTGAGAGAGTTAGAAGGTGATTAAGTATACGACTTAACTCATCAAACACTCTTCGTGCTATAAGAACAGGAGCCGTTAAAAGAGACTTACTACTATGGAGAGATTCAACGGCTAAACAAAAGGCGTGTTCCTGAAATAAATTTGCAACGTAGTCAAATCTATCAAAGTATGGGAGAGCTTGAAGTAAATTCCTACTTTCAAATAATTTTTCTGTACCTCTGTGCAATAGGCCAAACTGAGGATCTAACCAACGTATGGTATCACCAGTTAAATACAATTGCAGCTTTAATATACCGTGAGCAGCCGGGTGTTGTGGGCCAAAGGCTAAGCTTGCCTGCCGTATTTGTCTATGTATTGTTGAAAAGTATTTTCTTAAACCTACGCAGCTGCTACCAAAACTAATTTCTAAGTTAAAGTGGGCTTTAAGTTGAACCGAGCTTGAACAAAGTCAGAGTTTGCTCACTGCACCCATTTAATTACATCGACTTACGTTAAAGTTTCACTGATGCACCTCGGTACTTAGCAGTATCAGCTCCTAGCTAAAGTTTAAGTTGTATATTTTCAATTATACATTCGAAAGGTTATATGGGGAGGCTGATACAAAGTGAAATTAGACCCATGCTGACAAAAGGCAGGCTCACTTAGTATGACTAAAGTAGAAGTTAGCTCATCTATCTCAAGGTAACTTGGATTATCCGGTATGAACTCCATACCAACAACACTTGGATGCAACCCTAGCTTGGTGGTCTTAGACTTTAGCTTAACACCATACATAGGGATATCACGGTGTAAGCTAAGCTTACTTACCCCAAAAGTGTTTATAAAAAGCACATCACCCGTATAAACCTGTGTATACGGGCTATGTACCTTAATTCCATTAATATACGTGTGTGTTCTTTCTAAAAACATTCATAACTGACCAAGATTTAAACCTATAATTAACTGTGAGGTGCGCATTACATGCAACACGGAGAGCTCGATTGCTTTATACAAAGAAAAGCTCGATATGTTTGATAACTTTGCTATATACTGTGTAAGCCTTTTCTGCCTAAACTTAGAACCTAAGTAAAAATATTTTTGAAAAAAAAACCTATGTGCTCGTCAGTATCTCATGAGACCGGGCTTATACCGCACTAAGGGTTGTTTAAAGAAAACATCGATTTTTTTTGAGTCAGGTGTTATAAGTTCTTTGCTTTTTAAGTCTAGACCTGATGCTATATTCTTATTAACTAGGCGCACCCTGCCCTCTTTAAAAAACTTAGAACCACTTGTCTGAAAAGTAAAAAGTAAAGAATTAGTAGCTTTACTGCTAAGCCTTGAAGCTAATTTAACTCAATTGCGTTTTTTTTTTAAATTATTTAAGGGTTGAATTATTTTTTTTAAGCTAACGGACTGGCTAGCTGAGATAGGGTGAGGTTTTTTTTTTAAAGAACGAAAAAAATTATTTTTGTGCAAAGATAGAAGCCTAAAAACTAAATTTGATTTTACCTTAGACCTACTATCTGTATTAGATCTTAACAGTGCTTGGGTTGGAAGACGAGAACCTTTCTGAGCACCTCCATAAACTGTATACTTCTGCAAGGTAAGTAACGCAGAATTTTTTTTAAAAAATTTACGCTTTACTCTAAAAAAATTAAACGCAGACGTAAAGAGTGCTAAGTTTACAGATTTTAAACCACTGTAGGACCTTGAATTAGCCTTTATATTCTGACTTAACTTATTAGAATTTAAAGCAAGGCTTGGAAAAAAAAAACCAGCCTCATAGATTTGTATACAGTTAGATCTAGGAGGAAGGTTGTCTCTTAACAACGCTAAAGAAGTAAAACCCTCTTTGCAGTCAAACTTTGATAAGTTTAAAACCTCTAAACCAAAACGTATGTCAAAAAAAAAAACTCCTGGCTGAGGTATAAGCCTATTCTTACGGATACTCTTACCGTAGATTTTAGAAAAAGCATGAAATTCCCGACCTAAAAGCTTAACTGCGTTATTTGACTGACTTACTCTAAGCTTGAAAAACAACGACCAAAGTACATATGGCGCATTGCCTAAAAAAATATGCATCCAAGAAAGGTCTAGCTTGGATATAGACACACTGGGGTCGGTTTTAACATAAAAGTTTAAATCAGCTGTCTTGTTGTAGGTGGGTCAGATGTTTAGATTTGTCAACGAAGTTGGGTAGTTACTTTGGGTTAAATAAAGTCCAAACTTATCTGAGCTACGAAGCTTATACCCTAAATTTAAGGGTTGCTTAAGCTTAAAACCTGAACTGTAAAAACTAAAACTAGAGTACATGACTTTACGTAAAAGGTCGCTAGTAGTACTAAAGCCATGCAACATTAAATAGCAAAAACCATCAAAACCTAAAAACAAAGCACTACACTATGGCATCAAACATAGCCTCGTATTGTTTTCTACCAATTTTACGGGATAAGGGACCTGGGATAAACTTTGATTTCAACGAACCTCTACGCTTTAATAAAACTGTGGCATTAAAGAAAAACTGACAACGTGTATTATCGTTAAATCTAACTGATTTTACGGTTTGGGTGACTAAGCCCCTAACTACAAAACCTAGACGTATGGGTTTATACCTTTTTCCTCGCCTATGTCTAGGGTAAAACGCAATTTTTTTCACCGCACCTTTAATAAAATCACCTATATGCGCGTATCTTCGTTTAAACCCCCGATATATATGAAAACACTGAACCCAACCCGCTCCACTTGAGTCTACAACCTTAACTCCTGTTAATTTTAAAATCATAAAAACTCAACGCCTAGGTATCTTTATTTATGACGCAAAATAGATGAGTTTTGACGTCGAGTTTGACGTCTAAACTTACTAACTTGACGCGTTCTGTCGCTATGAGAGCTAGTAAAGTGTGCGTCTGTGGTTAGACGTGAAAGAGATCCTAGGTTACTTTTTTTAGTAGAAAAAAACCCCATACTTACGTACACCTTAAATAGGCTTAAAAGGATTAACGCTAAAACTAAAGAAAACAAAAGATAAAGGTTTAACACCAAGGTCTCAAAAATAAAAAAACGAAAAAAAAAAAAATGTAAAATATGTACCAGCATTGATGTAGGTACCTGGCTAAGCAAAGAAAAGTCTTGTCATAAGTAGTTGAATGACCAGTTTGCGAAGAAGGTAGACGAGGTATAATTATACATAAAAAGTGTGAAAGTAATAAAGGCAATTAAACTAAAAAAAAATAAAGAATAATTCTTTGACCGGCTTGTCTTTGTGGCAGGTGCTCAAAATGTCGTAAAGTGTAGTAACAACAAAAAAAAAACAATAAAAACAGAAGAGTACACACCAAATAGCAAAGAAGCGAGGACATCAAACTCAAGTCAAAATAAAAAAAAAATTAACACAACTAAAAAACACAAAAGAGAAGCCAACATATATGCAGCCCCTTTTATCATAAAAAGCTCAAAAACTAAGATAGTAGCTAATCAAAAAAACATAGCTTCAAAACTCATAGCAAATCATCTAAGCTTAGCTTAGCTGACACGGGTGTTAAATTGTTTTATAACGTACACCCCAAAATATACATTATAAAAAAAAATATAAAGCCTAACGATACTACTAGATTATGCAGCATGTGGCCTAAAGTTAGGTTTTTTTTTAAGATTGAAAATAACTTATTTTGTGTCAATTCGGCTGATATCTTGACACTCATTTTTTCTACAATGTTATTTTCTGAAAGAGGAAGTATTGTGTATATAAAAACAACCCTATAAACTTTATCAAAAGACACGAGTAAAAAGGTATCTCATACACCGGAATCAGAGTATACACTCTTATAGCCAGCTAAGCTAAAAAAAAACTCCCTATGAGTCTCATAGGTGAAGAGGTAGGATAGATACTTGGCTAAACTAACTAGGGTGGTACTCTGTATTCTTAGATTTATAGGCATAGGAATAGAAGTCAACAACAGTGACACATATTTTTTACTTTGAGCTATTTGCTTACCTCACAAAACACGTGCAGCCCGTAGTGTAAAAAATATAATAAGACTACACTCAAACAGCAAGTGTGCTATAGATCACACTAAAAGTTCAAGCATAAGGGTAAGAATGATCAAACGGAGTAACGTGTGTGTGCTCGGTCAACACAAACATAAACCATAACTCCCACTTTGTACAAAAAAATACCCAGGTATAAACAAATAAAAATCTCCTAAAATACCAGTAAGCATGAAAACACAAGACTAGAGAGTAGGTTAATACTATTAAGATAAGCCTAAAGCCACTAGATATATAGCTGTGGTTGCTAAGTATAAACCCATTAGAGTTAACCACCCTAAGCGGGACAACGTTTCAAGCTTAAATCGAGGTACAGTTATCCTAATAAAAATTAAGCTAATGAAGATTAAAGCTAACCACAGTGAGCTTACAACTCAACTTATAAGTGGTCAATATGTGTAGCTTATTACTTGAAATCAAGGCATGGAAATATTGCTGTGGTTAAGCTTTTTTTTTAGTACGCATTAGCTTTTTTTTTTTTAAAAAAAACCCGACAGGGTTTAACACATAGACTGTACGGTAGGGTTTAAACATTATGCTAGATGCGACACTACTCTGGGCTAAAGTTGCACTTCAATATCAAAGTAAAAACCGCTTAGGTTTCTGCCTTACAAAAAAAAATCTTTTTCTCCTAGAGGCCAGGGCTGCTACAGATAAATGTGATTGATGACTACTGCTGAACAATCAATACTTTTTAAAAAAAGCAGCCAATTCAAAGTTAAATCTAAACATGTCTTGTACTAATGACATACAAGCTAAGGAGCACAACTTAAAAATAAAATTTGAAGAGGTTGCTCAAAACTGTTTGGATCATTTTAAAAGTACATTTATCAAAGGTGCAGCTAAATCATCACCCAACACGACACTTTTTTGACTATATAGAAACAAGCTGTCTCACGTGACTTTAGCTACTAGTTGTTTACGTTTATGGGTTTTTTTACGCCTAATTATAGCTATACCACTTGACCAAGGTTTTCAAAGTAAACCTGCAAACATATAAAGACATACCCACTCTTGTGGGCAAAATACTTATGCTGTGACTATGTTGTAAGTTTACTAGAAAAAGCTTAAACTATAGGTTTCAAAACCTGTACTTAGTTTTTTTTACAAGGCGTTTAGTGCGTCGCTTTTTAATACTTCTTGCTTTCTTTTTTTTTTTAAACCCATGCTCCACTATCTTTTGAAAAAAAATATGTTCTCATGTTAACCTGTAACGATGTATAATCACATCTCTACGCTCAGGTAGAAACGTAACCTTGCTTAGTTGGGTTAAGAAAAAATTCGTTAAATCAATTGTAAGCTGGTCTAAGTAAGACCACTCTTCTGACTTAGGGGCTAAATTCATACTAGTTGTTTCTACAGAAAGTAGGCTGTCTTCAAGCACAGCTCTGACTGAGTTTGAAACTTCCTCAGTACTGTATGGCGATGTTTTAGGATTTTTTATCTTATAAGAAAAATCAGCAATTCATGTATTGGTCATTGGGTTTTTAATTATTTGGTTAAGGGGTATATTTGTAGTCCTAAAGTAAGACTTAAACTGTCGCATAACGCCCCTAACTGCCATGTCTAAGGTTAGCTGATCTAGAATCAGAAAATAACGTCTAAAGTACTTAAACAAGCTAAACCTAACAAATGGGGTTTTTTGGTACCTTCTTGAGTACCCAAACATAGCTGCTAATGAGGCAGCTGGTACCTCAGTTAGAACTAGATTACAAGCGGTATCCGTGGCATATTTAGATCTATCTTCATTAAAGGTGCTGGTTAAGACAGCACGTAGCTTATTCTCCTCATTTATTATAAAAAAACGTAGCCCCGCTTGTTTGGAGCCACGTTTGGATACCAGCCCCGCTAAGCTTGATCTGGCTAAGTTGGTAACAAAAAAAAAAGCTACACCTTCAAGGGCTGAGCGATAAGGCTTATTGAGGGGTAAGTTATTGAGCACCCTACTGTTATATAACGTATAAAAATCATGGTTGTAGCTCAAATCTTTTAAAGCTAAACAAACTAAGCTTGGAAGCTTAAAAAAAATAGAAAAGCGTAAAGCTGACACTCACACCAAAGTTTTTCATAAGCTTAAACTGCTTAAAACTAGTTTAAAGTAAACGCAACTAAGCTTTGTCCTCCTGGAGTGTATTTTGGGTTTTTGTCGTAAGAAACTTGGCTCTATCTTATAGGTTGGGGTAAACACGTATGTGTTAGCATCACAATAATTTAAAGTTAACGTTGTATCTAAGCTCTGTAACGTTGAATACAGCTTAACTTTACCCACACATATATGATAACGTATTCAAGAGCACACACTTAATAAAATTGACATCTAACTACAATCTACGCAGACAATAAAACCCTTATATTGGCCTTTCTTAATTCAAAGCTTGCTTCTTCCTGAGAGGCTGCTGCTGCTATTTCTCACGCAAGCTTCGACTCTTCGATCAAAAAAGAGTAACTGGTTGTGGGTGAGGTGGATGTTAAAAGACGTAAGTATGTTAGGCACCAAACTATAAAAACATCCTTGTGTACTATTCTCACTAACAAGGGCATCCAATGGTGATATCTACCGCAAACCTCCATACACTGACCCCAAAATAAACCTCTTCATCTAAAGAATAAACGTCTGTGGCTGCTATAACCAGGAATACAGTCAACTTTGACACCTAAGCCAGGTATGGCTCAAGAATGGATAACATCCTTTGAACCAAAGATACCATGTATAGGTAAGTCTGCGGGCAAGTAGATACCTTGGGTCACACGAAGCCTACGCATGTTGCTAACTCCAGGTGCTATCGCAGCATAGCCTGATCTTTTGTTTACAGTGACATCTTTGCTATTATTATCTTGGCAAGATGTATTGGAGTGTAGTAAGTTGTCCACGGTATTTGATCCAAGGAGAGTGCTGTCAAAAAAAAAACTTGAACTCAAGCTTGTCAACTTACCTTGTTTTCACAGCAATGTGGCAGCAGTACTTGACCGAAGATTTGTAGCTAAAAGTAACTTTAGTATATCTAAACACAAATAACTAGTGCCGAAGCTATAAGACGGTGTGTGTGAACTTTTATTTAACGTAACCTGAAGCTTTCAAAGATTTGACCAGGCACTGCTAGTATTAAAGCAAGAAGACGGGGTAAGGTGGGTTTCATAAAAGTTAAAAAGTGTGTCTGTAAGCTGCGACTCTACTCTTAACGTTGGCTTAGGGTGAACAAGGCCACTAGGTCAAAGCGCTAGCACATCTTGTAAATTAACTCAACCAAAGGTGTTAGACAGTTTAGCCTCTAAGTCTATAAGCTTGTTTAGGGGTAAACCTGATGAGGTAGGTGCCTGCAGTGTACTTGAAAATATAGAACCAGCCGTAGGTTGGCTGTTTAGCTTTTTATGGCTTAAAAGTGAGGTAGAGGTGGTAATGAAAAGATCTAAACCTGAAAATAAGCTTAGACCTTGAATACCTGCAACTGTATTTAAGCTTAAAGCTTGTGGGCCTGACTTTTTAGGTCAAGCTACGTTGTTTAGGCTAGCACTGCTATCCATACCTAACGTGGCGTTTAGTGCCGCCACTGGACCCCAGGTTACCTTATAACGGGCGTCATGATCACTTCTGCGTGAAGTATTGACTTCAGGTGTCAGGCTAAAAAACATAAAAGAGGGGTCTACGTCTACGTGAGGTGTTGGTAGAGTGATGGCTGGTACTGTGGCAATAACCCCAAACTCAGAGTCTAAGCTAGGTAAGGATAGTTCTGAAAAAACAGGTAAGTACCTGATGCGTTTAAAGGTTGGTAGCAGCGTTTCAACTTGATTTTTATCAAACTTTTGCCTAGTCAAGTCAACTAACTCAACTTGTTTTGCTAGATCAGCAGCGTATAAGGAACGTAATGCCCCTCCCTGTATTCGCTTTGTGGTTGAGCTTCTATATAGCTTATCTCAAGGTAAATTAGCTGATAAAACTTCTCATGACCAACGAGACCATCAATCAAATAAACCAGAAGTAACGCTTAGTGCCTTCCGTTCTGTTGATTTTAAATCCTTTGAGTTTAAAAAAGCAATATCGTTGCTAGCAGTGTCTGAGACTCTGGTTGGGTATAAATCTGACACACCTTCTAACCAATGAGTATCTAGGGCAGGGAGCTTATTTAGGCTGTAGGTTATAAACAGGGTCTCGTTTAAGTTAAAAAAATTTGAAAAAACAGCTTTAACCCTAAGGCTTTGAGTTACACTTTCTTGAAAAGCTACTGAGCTTAAGGCTAGGGTTACATGCGTATTGCTTACTGAAATAGAACCTTTATTAGTATGACTAGGTTTTTGTTTAAATTCAACCCCAGCCAGATAGTTATTTTTTACACACAAGGCTTCATAAAGATAAAACCCAACTAAAACAGAAGTCTTATTGTGCTGAGAGTAGGGTTGAGTTTCAACCTCAAGTGTTAGCTGAGGGTTAGCTATCTTAGCAATAATGCCAGCTGACTTCAATATCCTTAACCCGCTAAGGCTTAAAACACCCTGTCTTGCATTTTGACCACAGACTAACCTTCGTCAAGCCTCGTTAAAACCCAAATCTATAAAAAAAACCACGTCACTTAAAAAAGAAACTAGCTTATTAACTTCACTTACAAAAGTAGACTTATAGTTTAAATAGATATAAACAGCGGAGTAGATATGCTCAACAAAAAAATTATGTCCAAGGTTAAAACCTCAAGTTAAAGTAAGACTTACAAAGGGTAGAATCTTATCTAAAACGACAATTAAAAAGTTAAAGACGGAGCTTGCATCTATCGTAAAAATACTTAAAGACTTTTCAAAAATTAAAACAGCTTGTGTGGTAAGTATCCTTGGTTTAGTGGGTAAAACTGAAGGCTGTACAGGCTCTGCTTTCCAAAGATAAGAAGCTTGATCAAGACCAAACACACCCATGCTGTGGTAGGTAAGATTTGAAAAAATACAATGATACTTTAACATGTTAAGGCTCACAAAACTTTTTTTTGAAAAAAAATTTAATAAATCTTGCATCGATTGCAAGCTTAGAGCTGGCTGCATACTTGGTAATAAACCAAAAACGGTATAATGCACAAAGCGCATCAGCAGACGGCTTAAGTCTGTTGAACGTAATCAAGTTCTATCCTCACTCAACAAAGCTAATCCCTCTAAACCAAACTTAGCCACGTATACAGCTGTAATGTTAGGCACGTAAGCTTTTACACTAGGTACTCACCCCCGAATATACAAGGGCTTGACGTATGTCAACCTAGCAAGGATTGCTTCACCCTCAACTTTAAGGTTAGCCCAAACAGTATGGCTTAAAGGTAAAGCAAAGCTGATAAGCATACTTTTTGTATTTAAAATTTGTACTAGACCAACAGTTAACCTATACTCTACCCCCCGTGATAGCCTTAGCTCAGACTTTATACTTTGGTAGCTATGAGGTATTAGGGTAAAATAGGTTGAAACGTTGGCCCTTAGTAAGGTAAACCAGGCTTGATCTCTGATAGAAAGCTTAGGCATAGGCAAAGTTTGTAAACCATAAATACTTTCGTTAAAAAGAGTGCAGCTGTTTATAGCATTAATTCAATTAGTGTAAGACAAACCCTTATTAACCCGAAGCCCCACGCTGTCAAAAAAAATACCCCAAAGTTCTAAGTTAAAATTAAAGTTTTTAGCATTAAAGTAGGCACTCATCTGTGTCAGATTTAGGTTTTTTTTTAAAGAAAACCTTTCTGCAGTCAAGTCTTTATGAGCGGGTCTAAATACTAACCCTAAAGCTGAGGTAAGGTCGTTTAACTTAACTGAGGACAAAGTCAATGCAGTCTCATCTAAGTACTGACAACTAATTTGAGCACTACTTGTAGATAGACCCATTGTAATAGTATCACGCTTCAGCACAGACTGTTGGATGATTTGGTTTTTTTTTCCTGAAAAAACTAAACCATCTGTGACTAACGAAGCTAGACCGTCAGCTTTAATTATCTGAGGTTGTGGGGTTAATTTACCTGTAAAGCTTTGTATCAAAGAGTGACTTTTTTTTTGACCACTTAACACTGATTTAGCTAAATCTAATTCTGATAAATTTAGTGTCGTACTGAGCTTCTCACGGAGATTTTTTTTTTCACTAAAACCAAAAACATGCTTTCACAGCATAGAGTTAGCAGAGTAGGTTGTCACTTTTAGCAAGTTACTTAGCTCTACAGCAGCGTTTGAAGACAACCAGGCTAAGTCTGAACTTTGAAGCTGCTGCGACTCAGCACCACTGACCGTTAAATCGTCACCGCTAAAAAAAAAATGCTGTGTGATCTTTGAAAAATCTATACCACCTTGCTTGGTAGTAAAACTTGTAAATAAATTCTCAGCAGCTAACCAATACAAGTTAAGACTCTTGTGATTTAAGCTCAAATTTAAAGATGGTAAAGGGGTTTTATTTAACAGGCTTGGTTGGGTGTTACTTTTTTTTACGTGTGTGTGGTCTAGGTGTCACAGGCCTACCCTACCCTCTCCCTGTTGAAGCAGGGCTAAGGTTCAAGGTCAGTTGATGTTAGCTAAGAGAGACTTATGCGGACGTGTAAGTCACAGATTAACCCCGATGTTTTCTACAGCCAAGGGACGTAAGCTGTTAACCCAGGCATTGTGGGCTTGGGTAGAGTTTAGCAGTAAGTGCTTATTTCCTGAAAATTTTAACGTGTTACTACTCAGCGCTTGTAGGAGGTAACTTTGTTTGACTGCTATAGAAAATTCCTTAGGTAGAAGTGCACTTGTTGACAAAGATGAATATACTCTGCTGAGCCTATTTCCTACAAAAACTGCGGTATTATGGGCCCGAAAAGGGTTGACCCCACCACGAAGCTTACCGTAGTTATGGTTAAAGATGTTGGTACGGGTGTTATTAACGTAACTACATGCAGCTACGTTACTTGTCAGAGAGACAGGGCTTAGATTAAGCCCTGCATCAGCTACAGATACAGCCTTACCAGCTTTGGTGAGGTTAAGCACATGCGTAGCTAGACCTAGCTTAGCTACTAAAAAATCACGATTAAACACACTGCTTGTTAACGGAAGTTCCTTTGTTAAATTTAACACAACATCTGGGCTAACTACACTCAACTCGGGTAGTAAAGCTGCCACTGCACTTGAAACTTTTGGTTTTAGGGCATCCAAGGTTAAAGTTAATCCAGTTGCAAGTCAACTGTGCTCTCTGGTTACTCTAGAGCCAACAAAGGCTGCCAGTAAAAACTGATTTAAAACGTGTTTTCCGTGTTTAGCTACAAGCTGATTATTACCGCTCAACCGTGAGTAATACTCATGTTTAGCTTGAGCTAACAGGGCAGCATAGGGGTCAACGGGGATAAACGTGGTAACACGTTTATGTCCTACCAAGACAGGGGCACCGGTTAATACTTCTACAATGTCACGTGGGAAATAATAATTTCAACCTCACTGGTACGCTATGACAGAAAATGAAAAAACTGTGGCTGTGGTGTTCTCATCAAAGTTTGTGGAGTGGGTGCTTGCATGTGCAAGCATTGTAATAGACCATGTAAGGGGTAATACTGCAGTCATGGTATCACCTACCTGCGCACGACTAAACCCTCTTGTCTCCCTAACAGGTCGTCTAGCTTCTATATTGTAGGCAAGGCTGACGTATATATAAAAGAGTCACATGACTATTACAAAGGTTGAGAAAAAAAAAAATCAAAATACAAGGTGACCGTAATCTAGGTATCAAGGTGTTTGCATCATTGAGTATGAGGGAGAAACGGTGTATGGGTTGGGGTAGTAGGCTAAACTCTGAGCTTCAATTAAACCTAAGGTAGAATCCTGCCATACTAGGTTATTAGGGTTTGGTGACAAGGAACTTAAGGCGTTCATGTTAAACCAAAAATAAGCTGTGCTGATGCATGCGTATACACTACCTGTACGCACTTACCTTACCAGCTTTCCTAAGTATGGACTGTCTTTTAAGGCGTATACCTCGACCATGATAAACGTTTACCGGACGCCACCAGCATACAGCTTGAGCAAACTCGATTAAGTCTCATCAATTTGAACCAAAAAGAATAATTTTCATTCTTCCAAAACGCTTTCAACGTATACCTGGGTATGGGCTTAATGCGACTAGGTGAGAGTGACCAAAACGTAGCATTAGGGAGTTTTTTCTGCGGTGCCACTTGAAACTTTTACCCTTAAAACGCACCTTTAGCCTATTAATTCCACCAACCCCACGAAATACCGAAGCTCACAGAGAACAGAGGTAAGAGTTTAGTGTAGGTATTGCCTGGGCTAATGTAAATTTTTCTAAAAATTTAAAGTTCTTAATAAGCTTTGAGTAGCTTAGGCTAGGATAAGTCTTTGTGGGCTTAGTTAAATAATACAAGTTTGTAGGTAAAGTAGCTGCTACGTTATAGCCAAGAGGTATGTCAAGATACCAATGCTTACGCCAATTTATTCTTATAGTGTAACGTGTGCTTTCAACCCCACATCTAAGCTTTTTATTTCGAAAAATAAAGTATACACAATTAACCATACCTAGCCAGGATGCACGCCTAACCCCCTTAGTACTGGGCATTGGACCACGTCACGAGTCTTTAGGGTTATGTGGTATTAACCGCAAGCGTCAAGCTTTTTGTTGTTTTTCCTTATAACGCCGTATGTGCTTAATTGGATTTAAAGTAGTTAACACTAACGTGCCTAGGGTGGGGATTGAACCCACGACCTTCAGGTTTTCAGCCTGCTGCTCTACCACTGAGCTACCTAAGCAATGGCATGACTTAAGCTAACACCAATGCTTAGTGGTATTAGCGCTGTGTTGGTGATTATTGCACTTAGGCAGTAGCTGCCTGTATGGCTAAACTTACTGGGTCATCGTACCTTATCACAGATTTACGACGAATACCTGCCTTTACGTCTTTAATCTGTTGAACCCTTAAACTCATACGTAAGTCTGCTTTTGCAGACAACGTTTTTTTCTTTTGTTTTTTAGCTGTAGCTTTTTTTTTAAAAACTGCTAAAGAGGTGGTACGTGCAAACTCTCCCCAAGAAAAACCTACAGTTCACCTTAGAACCTTTAAACGACGTCAACCCTTTCCTCGATGGATACGGAGGACACGGGTTTTAAACCAACGAGATACGATACCTGATCGTTCATGTCATTTTTTTGGTACCCAACCACTACCATATGCCTTAGCTACATCTAATTGTCTAAAAAGTAGAGATAGTAGTGCAGCTTTCTTTGGTAAACGGGAAAGCTTTATAAACCTGTACATGTAGCGTGTGCAAAACGGCATATGCTTAGTTTGCTTTTGAACTTGGCCACCGTAGCTCATTAAACTACAAAGTTTACAAAAAGCTTGATTGTTATCTGCTCTGGTTATGCGGTAGCTCAGTATGGGGTGGGGGTAGCACTCACTTGCTTACGCCGCTTAACTAGTGCTTTAAGCTTAGTCCTAACTCTAGGCTTTCTAGACTTTTTAGCTGTTTTACCTCAAGGTGTCCTGGGGTAACGTATGGCACGGGTACGTCCACCGTGAGGGTGGTCATTTGGGTTTTTAACAGTACCTCTAACGGTGGAAGAGTAACCTAAGTTACGCCAGTATCCTGCCTTTGTGTTTATAAAAAAATTTCAATCTAACGGAGGAAGACCACCCTTGTTAACGTACATGTCGTTAGGTAATAAACACAATTGACCCGAGGGCAATGAGATAAGGGCTAAAGTTACAGTAACCTTAGGTATCAGAACTAGCGCAGTAGCCCCAGCAGCCCTGGCGTATTGAGGTAAAACCCCCACAGCTGTGCCAAGGTTACTTATTCTTGAATAAGAGCTTATAGTTGAAAGCTGCCTTCACCAGTGAGTTGCTGGACGTATAGCTTGGCTACTGCTTTCCTCCACTGGAACGGCTTGTAAAAAGGATAAAGGCTTAGCGTTCAACTGCACGGGTGTGATGAATCATAAGCCTAGTGCTGTCTTAACCATCATCGCTACTTTACAGTTTTTAGTTCACGGAAATCAGCCTGTTACCATTGACATCGAGAACATACCCTTTGAGATTGGATACATTTGCAAGTGTGTTAGGTTGTATTTTCTGTGTGACTTAGATAAGACTGTTTTATTGCCATAAAGACCTTTTCCTGCATTATGCTTATGTCCTATTTTCAAACGAGGGTGCTTGATTTTTAGTGAAAGCCTAAATACATGTTTGGTGTGTCTTCGTTCTCCGGGCATTAGCTTCTTTGAGGTTCTAAGGAACATTAAACCCCAAGCCATACGGTTTACTTAGCTACCTTTAGCTTAGAGATAAAGCCACTCAGCTCACTGTGGGCAACCGTACGCAATAAAAATAAGTCAAGAATCAATCAAAATAAAAATAAAGCTAAAAATAGTTTAAACGCCCCTATTAGGATTTGAAAAATAATTGAAACTAAGTCTAAAAAGATAATCAATAACATACCTGTCAGGTTTGAAAGGAGTACCCATAGCTGGGAATTTTCTATAGTATCTATACTGGGGAAAACTTCCAACGCGGCCTCATCACCCAACTCTGTATAATGAAAAGCAAGGTCAACTAGCTCAGATTGCAGATCATAGAAGATGTACCTAATTCAACAAAAAAAAACACGCAAAAGACATAAAGCATTATTTACTATATCGGTATATAAGACACGTAAAGTCAGCTCTCCCCCAGATATTGAGCTAATTAAAAAATAAAACTGCACGTCTGCTGCTAGGAACAACAATAAGACTGCACATACAATAACTGAGGCAAACACATAGCTTAAAGCCTCTAAGCTATCGTCTTCGGCAAGCGATACAAACATATCAAAAAACACAAACCCTAAGGCAAAGGTTAATAGTCCAAAAATCTCTGCTACAGATACCCCACGTAACTGACAAAAGGTTATAACGTCATCATAGCCAGATAACTGCTTTTGTAGCCTACCTTTCAAGGTAGCTAGTTGTGCAAATAACAATGCTGCACAGATAAGTTCAAAACCCAATAAAAAGACATCCATGCTTTCAAAAACTCAGCTTAAACCTTGAAAACGCACTGAGTACGAGTCGTATGACATACCTACTTGGGATGAGATACTTTTACTTAAAAGGGCAGTACTTTCCACGGTAGAGTGTAACTGAGCACGTAACGTATATACCCACGTATACTCTGTAATTATGCTAGCGAAATAGGTAGAAGTACCAAAAAGAGTTAGGCCTAAATAAACAAGGATAGGTTGTGCATACAGAGTGGAATCAAACAAGCTAAGCCTAGAGATTAAGGTGTCTAAACCAAATATTCCCGTAGACAGCTGATCGGTATTTAATGCTGTTAATTCAAAACCTACTGTGGTGTCAGCGGTAATTTTATGTAAAAATGAGGTTGTTCCTTGGTATGACGTTAAACCTTGCATCTTACCTCAGTAAGGTAAACCCTGTTGTGTTAAAAATTTTTATAAAATGAAATATAAAACAAGTATAAGACTTGGTAAAAGGCTGAATACGTGGCACCCGGCCACGCTCCGGGCGCCCTCTGGGGACGGGGAAAGGGGGGTGCGCCGTGGTGGCACCAAGCCCAGGGCTCTCGCCCGGCCAGCTTGGCCCACCTCACTTGTCTGGTGTGGCGCCTGGGTGGCGCGGCCAGTGCCCTGCCCGCTTT
>Ga0194116_10003828_pt1 | contig 17801 bp, 19 predicted proteins | sample TA2MahsurfametaG_4_FD_148617 | JGI IMG/M metagenome (GOLD analysis project Ga0194116, IMG submission 148617) | Freshwater microbial communities from Lake Tanganyika, Tanzania - TA2015008 Mahale S9 surface | ecosystem: Environmental > Aquatic > Freshwater > Lake | place: Tanzania: Lake...
TTCATATGACAATTTCCTATTATTAACCACTAAATTAACTAATTATATCCCATTAACCTATTTACCGAAATACTTGTAATTGTAGATTATTGTTTTAAATTCATTTTGTTGGGGGCAATTATCTCGATCGGTCTTCGTCCTTCTCATCACAGCTTCAGAAAACATAAAAACAAGGGTATAACAAGCGGTTCGTCAAGCGTTTGCATAAATGCAGTTATTGCCTCTCACGCCCTTGTTTTTAGCGTTCACATTGGCGTTTCCTCAAAATTCGTCAATGCGCCTATTCACTTGTTTTCTTCGCCTGTTCTTCGGGCGTCCTCAGTCGCAGCTACTCCATCCCCCTTGAAAACCCAATAAGGTTGCTACGCAGTAAATAACAAGGGGTCTGCCGCTGCTTGTGTTTATGCTCGCCTGCTAAAGCGCCTCAGCTGCGGTACTGTCACAGTTTTTGAGCCACGTGCTAAAAGCAACTTCCTTCATTTCTCCTACGGTGTGTCCGCTATCGCTGGATCCCCTCCGTTTCATTCAGTCAGTACCTTTCACGCACCTCACACAAACACTTTGTCAGCTCGTCCCTCATGCCAAACAGTTTGTTTTTCCCAACCCTAATCAAAAACCTCCAATCTCAGTTTCGTGCCTGCGCAGAGCTCCGTCGATGTGCCAGTCCCTTGTGCAACTTGCAGAGGTCATTCCCACTTCCTCCGGTCGTTCTTCATATCCCCCTTCGGCGCTAACTCGCGGTCGGCTCGCGCATTTCAGTGAGATCGGGATTTACGCAGGAAATTCCGTGAATCGAACTGATCCCGATTGAAACAAAGTGGAACATCGGGACCGTTCTGCTAAATCCCTTTCTCACTTCCATGCTCCCACACTACATTACACCATTTTAGTGAGATAGATTTTCGATATAGAAAATCGTAATCGAACTAATCCTGAGTTTATCGTCAGGGTCGCAACCCTCATGGTTTCATTTCGTTTTCCCAACGCTGGCTCAAGGCTGTTTTCCCTTTTTTCTACTCCGAAGTCAACGATAATTAATTTATTACCACTTATTTTTTCTTATCACAACAATCCATTTGCGCATTGAAAGATTCAACTGGGACCCACACGACGAAATTGCGTTTAAATTTCTGGCTGTTTGAGCTGAGGCACGAAAGCGAGTTTCAGAAATTTTAGCAATGAGGAAGATGAGGGTAGTTAAATCTTTCCAGCGCTAGACCTTTTTGATTCTTTTTGTGGCAATGACAAAAAGAATGAATGAACTACTGGTGCTGTGCATACATTCCCCCTTTTTCTCAAAAGGTCATGTATCACATCAATCCAGAGAAAGCACTGCTTTCGAAGACTGAGGATAGCTCTGGAAAGAGCGTCATCCGAAGGAATCAAATCCATTCTTTCCTCAATGCCCAAAGAGGAGTTTTATCGTCATGCGCGTTACATCCATTCTCAAATGCTTTCTTTGCCTGATGGCACCAATCGGCAGGCTATGTTTTTCAATCTTTGGCAGTGGTGTCTCCGTCTCCATAGGGAGCGGTTTGGTGGGTAGTTTCCTTCCAAAACATCCAAAAAAATAGTACATGTACTAAAAATTAATAGTACATATACTAAAATATTATAACACACCTTATGGCGAATCGAATTCAAATCATTGATTATGTGGTTATTATATTTTTTACGAGATAGGTTTGACCTCTCCGTTTAAAATCTAATACAGCTTCCACAATTAAATTTGTGCGACTTATTTGCTAGAAATTCAATCATACTTAATTAAAGTAAAATATTTAGCAAAATGAGAGACAATTAACATTAAATTTTGTAAAAAATGAGTTCAGTTATCTTAAAAAGTTTAGGAATTATTCTGATGATAACTTTAATTTTTCTTACCAATAAATCTGTTTCTTTTTCTCAAGAAAGTATTGAAAATGCACTTGTGGTAAGAGTTAATCCAGAATATTTAGATCTTAACAAAATTGATAATTCAAATTATTCTAAAGATTTCTTCTTAGAGTTCTGTAATTCAGCTGGCCAAGTCATGATTAAAGAATTGGACAAAAAAAATAATAGTGAAATTTATAAAATTAGAATTGAAAAACTTTTTAAAAATTTAAAAACAACGGATTCAATTTCAATTGGTAGACAAGGTCAGACGGTTAAAATGCCCCCTTTTTGGGCAACTTTTACATTTTACTTTAACGATGAAAAGAATTTGTTTAAATACAAATCAATTCTTGATAATTCTTATCCACTGATATTTTACACACATCGATTTTTTGAATTAGAATTTGAGACAACACCAAATGATACAAATTATATTTTACAAAAAGGACTGCGTAATGATCTCAATCCTATAGCTGATATAAATTTTGAAAATGCTTGGAACATCGAATCAGGAAAAAAGTTTATAAAGGTTGGGGTTTTCGACTCAGGAATTGACTCGGAACACGAGGATTTGGAAGTACTTACAGGTTGCACATGCTATGAATACAATAATTATCTCGATTATGAATTTGGCGTTGATAAACTGGGTCATGGAACTTCCGTTGCAGGTATAATTGGAGCAAAAAGCAATAATAATATTGGAATCACTGGAATAGCAGGTGGAAATCAATCTGATACTTCTAGTATCGGGGTAAGTTTATTGGATTTTAAATTAACTGATAGTATACCAACATACTCTAGATTTGGTGTTGGGGTAGGATTAATAGATGCATCAAGAAGGGTTGGAACTTATTTTGATTGGGTCAATAATGATGACCCAAATTTATTATCAGAATTACAAACTCCAAATAACCCCGGATATGGTATACATATTGCAAATCATAGCTATAACCTAAAGGTATATCCATTTACTCGTCCAAACGAAAATGGAATTGGAGATACAATCTTTATTGATGATATGGATGAACCTTCTATAAATGAATGTTATTTGTGCAGGGAGGCATTTTTGTTTTCTTTAAAAAATGGTGTAACAAATGTTGTTTCTAGAGGTAATCGGACAAACATGTTAATTTCAGAAATTGGCCTTCCAAAAGTACCAGCAATTTATGATGATTCATGGATAATTTCGGTAGGGTCAAGCGACATTAATGGCGGCTTTATTGATTCTAATGAATTAACTGCAAATGGTTATGTCTCGTATATTGGCCGATCTGTCGATGTTATTGCTCCTGGTACAAAATCGACTGTTTTTACAACAAAGTCGACTCATTTCAATACAGGATATGCCTATAGAAATTTCAATGGTACATCTGCAGCTGCACCACATGTTTCTGGAGTAGCAAGTTTACTTTTAAGTAAATACAATAAGTCTTGCTATTCTAACACTAATCTAGATCCTGCAGATGTTGAATATATTATACAAAAATCGGCTACTGATCTAGGATCAGTAAATTACGATGATTCTACCGGTTGGGGTTTGATAAATGCAGAAAAAGCACTTCAAATGATTGAATTTCCGAAATTTCAAATAATCCACCCTCAAAACAACCCTGAAACGATAAATCTGATTGAAATAGATACCATTCATTTATATTTGAATAAACCACTTTATATAGAATATAACGGTCCTATTGGATCAAATTTTACACCTGAGAAGAATAAACATTACAAATCTGAAAGATATAAATTTGAGTTAACTTATGATTTTTCTGACTATATATCGAATAATACTCAATTATTAGACACATGGGTTAGGCATTCCCAAACAAATTCAGCAATCCAAATAATGGATACTTTCTATACTATAGGTTATTTAGGAAATACTGGTCAATTGACTTCAGTATTACAAATGGATACATTTAAAATTGAACCATATGCCTATATTTCGTCAGTTGATACTTTAAATAGTAAAATAACTTTGACAGGTTACTATTATCATTTCATAAAAAAGATGGATGATATATTTCAAAATGAAATTTCAACACAGGATTATTGGTATCCGTTAAACCCATTAATAAATAGCCCTCAAATGGCTTACTCAATATATATTCAAGATTCTACATTAATTTCAAGATTTGATTTCCCATGTGACTCTTCAAATAACCTTATTGACCCCAATCTGGGTATTGAGAAACTTGAAAATTTTGATGTTAATATCTATCCAAATCCATCAAATGGAGAAATTATAATAGAATCAATAAATGGTAATTTAGATGGTAATTTGAATTTATTTAATATTGAAGGTAGAACTGTTCATCATTCAGTTTTACATAATGAGAAAAAGTATACTTTTAACTTATCAAATTTACCAGGTGGTATGTATTATATAGAGTTCAATTCAAAAAATAATTATTTAAGAAAAAAATGGGTAAAACTTTAATATTTTTAATTGTATTGAGTATTAATCACAATTTTACAGCCCAATCTTGGCAAGAAGTTTTTATCAACTTTAATGCTAAGAGCATGGCTTTCAACCCTTACGATTCAACTTTATGGTTGGTTAAAAAATACCCCGCTCATATTGATAAAAATGGAGTTCTTACTGAGTATAATAATATTTCAACTCCCATTTTCAATTTTGTGGATTTCACATTTGCCACACCTGTTTTTACGAGCGATGCCGTTTATTCTTATACCAATGGGACTAATTTCTTCTATAAGTTTGATGGGACTTACTTCCAAAAAATTTATTTACCTGCCAATCAAACCATGAGTTTTAATATGGTCGCATTTAATGATACGCTATATTTAAATGTTGGAAATCCAGCGCAAACTTTGATGTATTATCACGATCAACTTATTGGTCAGTCTAACTATGAATCATTTCGGTTAAAAAAAGGGACTAGTAACTTTTATCGATCGTATTATAATACTGTTTCTTATATAGACTTTAACCAGAATTATATGAATTACTTTTATTCTACACCCAATAACCAAGAGATCGAAGATTTGATTGTTAAAGAAGAAACTGACTCACTTTTTTTTACCTCTGTTGATAAAATTTTAATCGCCGATTCAACATTAATTGTTGATAGTATTACGACAGGCAACTCTTATCAAATGCCAACTTTAAACCCTATCAGGCTTCGATTTGATCATGGTGGCAATCTTTGGACACTTTTTGCATCACAATCTAATGTCTCAAAGTTGTCAATGTATGATTTTGGAACACAAACGTGGCAACAGACATTTTCAATTTCTGATATTTTAGCTTCACACCCTGAGATGGATACAAACACTATAATTAGTCAAATCGAAATTGACGAATATAATAATGTTTGGTTGCTGTTATGTCAAATATTGCAGAATGTTACAACCACTAAATATTTTGTGCTCCAACAGGGTGATGTTCCTTCATGGGTAGGTATTCCAACAATCTCAAATCCTTCAATAATTCAAATATTTCCAAATCCAATTAAAAATGATTTAAAGATTACATATTTTCATTCTGAGCCGATAATAATTAAATTATACAATTTATCGGGCCATGAATTATTTAATCTTGAAATTAAACAAGGATTTAATGAATTTGACATTTCATATCTAGAATCAGGTAGTTACATACTCAAATGGCAAACTCTTCAAAATGAAGGTAAGCAAATTGTAATTAAAGAATAATATTCGTGACTTAGAAAAGTTAATAAATTCACAACTAGATAGAACTAAAAGACTTTTATCGATGAAAATACAATTAAATGGGACTTGGTATGATGGAATTAAACATCCTAACATTTGTCCTCATTGTCATATGGCAAATTCACCTAAGAATTGTTATAATCAAAAGACCAATGATACAGATGGTGAAGATAGTCAGCTACAAATTTGGGAATGTGCAAACCAAGATTGTCTTAAATTATTCGTTGTAGTATATAAAATAATCGATGGTATACCTCAAATAGCAAAAATTCTAAATGGTCAACCCAAAGGACCTGATTGGCCAACACCTATCCTTGAATTATTAGACGGAAAAACAATCAATAATGACATTCCTCAAAAATCTAAATTCATTAAAACATACCTTCAAAGTTTAAATGCTGAAAAAACAGGTTTAGATGAAATAGCAGGAATGGGTTACCGTAAATCAATTGAATTTTTAGTTAAAGATTGGGCAATTCAGATCAATCCTGAAAAAAAAGATCATATTTTAGGTTTATGGCTAGGCCAAACAATTTCTGATTATTATTCAGGTGATCTTAAAGACCTTTTAGAAAGAGCCTCTTGGCTAGGTAATGACCAAGCGCATTACAACAAGCTATTTGAAGAATACGACATTACAATCCTTAAAGACCTTATCGATTTAATAATGGTAGAATTAGACAGTATTTATAAGAAAAAACACTATATCGAGTCAATACAGGCTAGAAAAAAATAAAACCATTTCTCATTGAATTTGGTCTCCTTTGAATTTCCATCTATTTCAGTCTAGATTATATAGTTCAAGAAATTTATTTTTCTCTTCCAATTTATTTGAATACTCATACTATTAAATAACTATAAAAAAATTATCAAGTTGCTTATGTGCATGAGTTTACTACCAAACTCTCAAAAAAAATAGTACATGTACTAAATCAAAATATAGTATAAACCCCCAAATAGTATAGTACTTATACTATTTTTTCAACATTTCAATATCACACATAATCATCCAAATCCTATACCCAATAAGCCTTACACCATTTTTATTGTTTTCATTTATACGATTTTGGCAATTTCTTACAAAAACCTCACATGCTTATTATTGGTAATTTAGTGTAAGAACGACAAAACTTTTATCTGTACTTCCTATATGGTTGGATTGGCTAAGGTATGTTGCGAATATAAATAAGTTAGCTGCCATTTTAAAACAACATAACAATAATGAACATAACAGTAGAATATATAGACCAAACAGGGGCAACACATAATCAAACGCACAGACTGACAAGACTTGCGTTTGCAAAACATATGGCTTTTGCAGGACAAGGTTACAGAATTAAGCCCAGCAACATAATGAGAACATTGGGAATGTTTTTTCATTACAGTTACTATTTGCAACGACAGGACTTTTACAACAATAATCGTTTTTCTTTACCGCCAAGAATTTTATCTGACCCGACAGAACAAAATCATTTTTCAAACATCGCAGGTAAAGCAATAGCGGAGTTTCTTTCTAAAAGAATTGACGGAAGTTTTTTAACTCTAAATTATGAAGCTGTTGCTCCAAGACCAATGCGGGGAAAGCGACCTGACCTTGTTGCGTTTTCTCAAAATGCGATATTTACTCTTGAAGCAAAAGGCAGACAACAAAACAACCCGGGAAATATGGTTGACCATAAACGACAAGCAAGTTCGGGTAATTATCCAAGAAATTTTTCTGTTGCTTGTGTTTCGTATAACCTATACAATAACGTAATGTGTAATTATCACGACCCTTTCAACGACAATATTGAATACGACAATGAGGGTTTACGAAAAAGTTCTGCCAAGTTTTACGACAACCTTTCAAAATTCCTAAATACAAGCTACTTTGAAGTAAACAAAGTAACTTATCAAGATGAAAAATTTTATGAAGTCGCTTTTTCACCAGACAAACTCTTGAAATATTTTCGTCACTTTGATGACTATCCTTTTTTTCATCATTGGCATCACGAATTTTTTCACTACTTCCGACCAAGACTTATTCTTCCCGAAAACATTGAGGAATATGGAAAAAATGGAATAACAAGAAATACAAAACCTTTTAACTTTGACACAAACGAAAATAACATATACATTGATAACGACAGAATTGGGCTACGAATTAGATAATTAAATCGGCAATGGACAACAACGAAATATACAGCGACAAAATAACCAAAGATTCACGAACTTACTTTTTTGACATCAAGAAAAGTGAGAAGGGCGACTTGTATCTGAAAATTTCGGAAAGCAAAAAAACTCAAAGCGGATACGAACATAACAGACTTATGGTTTTTGACGAAGACTTGAAATACTTTATTGAAGCATTAAAAAAGTCGCTGACAAAGTTCAAAGAACCTAAAGACGGCAAAACATATTCAGTAGAGAAAATCAGAGAAACACATCAACAAGCATATTTGCCTTGGACAGCAGAAGACGACAATAAACTTGAATTGCTATTTTGTGAAGGCAAGAAAGCGAAAGAACTTGCAGAAATATTTGGACGAAACGTAGGAGCAACTAACTCACGAATAAAGAAACTTGAACTCAAAGACAAATACGGAAAATGACCCCACTATTTCCCCACGACAAAGAAGAAAAAAGGCAGCTAACAGCGGTTCGGCTATATTTTTTATTCGGGGGCGACAGTGCTTTATTCAACATTAGTGCAGTAATGAACGGCAGTGCTTCTATTGAACTTTTGTGCTTTAAATCCCCTCACAAAAAACATCGCCAAGCCGCAAACCGTTAAACATAATTATAAAATAGAATGGGAATACTAGACAGATTTAAATCAGAGAAAAATATAAAAAATACTAAAGGATTCTACTTTGGCCATACTGAAGCGGAAGGTGAAAACAAAAATGGCATTCAAAATCTGGATCATTATTTTGAAGATTACTTAGGTGTCCTTCCCTCAATACACAATGAAAAGTTCTTTTTTATTGGTAGAAAAGGAGCTGGTAAATCTGCAATTGCAAAATTCCTAAAAGACAGTAGCGACAAGGAACCAAATTCATATGCGGATATTATAAAATTTAATGATATAGAACTCGAAAAATTAATTCAAAATATTCCAACGGAAGACAAGACAAACATTGAACTATTAATTTTTGAATGGTTAATATTGGTTCGATTAATTCGATTGTTTGTAAAAAATGAATCAGCCATTTACACAGAAGAACATAAGAAATTCAAACATTTCATAGAGAGAAATGCAGGCTTTGCCGAAATTGACAAATATCATATAGATGAAATAATTGAAAAAAAGAAATTAGAAGTTTCTATTGACGTATTAAAGCACGTTTTTGGACCTACAATTGGAAAATATGTTGATTCTAAAAGCTCAAAAGCCCCCTTCTACCAATTTGTTACTCCTCTGAAAGAAATCGTTCAAAAAGTATTAAAATATCAGGTTTTTGAGAAAAAAGAGTTTATAATACTCTTTGATGATTTAGATATTAAATTTAAAGCTGATAGTGAAGAATCAAAACAAAAACTGTTGTCATTACTTAGAGCTGTTCGTGATTTGAATACTGATGTTTTTAAAGGTTCAAGTGCGAGAGTACTAGTTTTTCTTAGAGACGATATAAAAAATGTGTTGGAAACAAAGGACTCTGACACCTCTAAGATGTTTTCCAGCTATGAAATACCATTACATTGGTACAATCATGATAATTTCAAAAGTTCAGAAAACAATGTTAATCTCAAAAAATTTGCGAACAAACGAATCGCTTTGAACTTTCAGGCAAACGATATTAAATACAATACAAGCAGATTTATACGGTATCTATACCGAAACACAACAAGATTCTATTAGAGAAGGTTGGCGAAATGGGAGTATAAATTCAGATTCTTTAAATGAATTGGTTCAAATCCGAAGGTAAATAATTACGTTGCATAAAGGATTAAGCCCGAATGGTTATAAATTTATTTAACTTCAAATGATCACAATAAAAAGATTAGCAACCACAATTAACTATCCCTACGAAGAACTAGTCAACCTAATTGAGGAAAGTACAACTTCTATTCCATTGCGGATGGTTGGTATTAAAAGGTATTTGATTGCTCCAAAAGTAACTATTTTGGGCTCGAAAATTCAAGTTCAAGAACGAAGAATTAAAGCTGTTTATTATCCAAATAGGAATGGTGATACAGTTGTTGAATATTACTATGAAATTCACTGGTTGGTTCTGTTTTTATGGATTATTTCTGTTATTCCACTTTTAATTGGAATAGTTTGGATTCCAATCATTGTGATTTCATCGATATCAGCAATTTATTTCAGAATTAACAGTATTAATAAACATGCTTATAGCGCATTAATGGAATTAAATCCAGTAAACAATAAAACATCAAAATCAAGCTCAAACATTGAAGCAAAAAAGGAATTATCTCAACCGATTTCAAGAAATCCGCCACCCATAAAGAGGGCTAATTCTAAAACGGAATATTTTGTAGCAGTTGACGGTAAACAGATGGGACCCTATGATTTGGAGAAGTTAAAACTATTACTTGAATTCAAGAATATTGATAGTTCAACATTAATTTGGACAGAAGGAATGGAAGATTGGGATGAACTAAAGAATATTCATGATTTAGCAAACATATTACATAACGATAAATAAAAAAATTGATTAGCTATTCCCATAACAGCGTGTAAGCACAACCTTCTGGTATGCGCCTACACGCAAACCGTTCAATAAAATAATAAATACCATAATTCTTTTATACAAACAAAAAACGCCACACGATGAGGTGGCGTTCTGCTTTTCTGTTTTCTTACATTGAACATCGTTCCGATGTGAGCACCAGCGTGATTTTCCATTCCTGTGCTTCGTCGGTGATATCCTCATCTACGGTCACATCCATTTTATTCACCTTACCGCTCAACTCGGCACCGGCTTTAAAACGTGTTACATCTCTTTGACTAATCGACCATTAAAATCAAACTTTTCTATCGAAGAATTATTAAGTTTAATACTCAATTAATTTTTGATTTCCCTTCTCAAATCGGCCAAGAATTTTTCTAAATCAAAACTGTAATCTTCAGGTAATTTCATATTCCATTGATTGGCGTGAAAATAAAGCGGGGCTAAACCAATCTCAGCGCGACGAGAATCAACAGTTGAAATATCATCTATTTGAAAATAAGAAAAAGAATCATCTTCATTCCTTTTAAACATTTCATTTCCATAATAATCGTTTAATCCGATTTTTCTTCTATGAAAATCAACAAAAACCGCATAATAACCTGGAATATATCCTTTATTTTTTATAGCATTCTTTAAAACATTGTCAAGAAAAGTAAACGCTGTATCTAATTCAGAACCAAAATGTAAAGTGTAGGTAGAAATATCGTCAATAGCCTTATATCCGACTTCATCTACCGATGGAAAAGGATAGTTTTGCAGATAATCATAGAAATAACTATATAATATCCCAGTATTGTGTAATGCAATTGATGCTATACAATCCTTGTCAACATTAGGAATATTTGAGTCAACAATTTTTCGAATCCCTTGATCCATTGCGTTAAGTTCTGAAAGCATATAAATTGCAGTTTCGTTTCTTTTTTCCAAATGAATAATCCTATCGCTTCGATAGTTTTTTCTTAAAAAAGTAATTAACGATGTGCTATCTGCTAACTTTTCTCTTCGAATTTGTTTTATAATATATACTGAATCAGCACCATTTTGAACTGCTAAATGCAATCTATAAAGAGACTTTCTTTTTTGCTTCAATTGAGATTTCAATGTAAATGATTTAACATATAAGCGAGCCTGAACATTCTTATTATTCTGCAATTCGAAAAAATGATCCATAAGTGAATCTGCTAAAGGCTTGAATCCTAATTTATCAACGGCATAAGATAAATTTGCATAATAATAAGAGTTTACTTGAGACTTGGCAAATGAGCAAGTTAGTACAAAAACAAAAAGTAAAATTTTCATAACCAAATATTTTTTAGTGGATCGTATGAACATGATTCTATCATTTTCCATTTATTCTCATCATATTTTCTGTCATTATACCCTGTTTTTTTTACCGTTACTGTATCACCTAATTTGACCTTTAAAACAAATTCTTCTTTGCTTACAAGTTGTTGATTTTCGGAATTTTTCGACAAAAAGTAATTTGATAAAACTATACCATCTTCATCAACAACAGTCAATTTTAATTCCTGTGAAAAAGCCAAAGAGAAATTAAATAGTAGAAATAGAAAAACAAATTTCATTTGTTGCGAATTGGAACATAAAAAAGGGAGTCAATAACTGTCTAACTCCCTTTGAATTACGCTAAGTTATAAAAATTTAGACAATAAATAAGAGGACCTAAGCCCTCTTATTCATCTATCCAAAAAATCTAAACTATCTCCCAAAATCCCCGCACATTGGAAAAATCACATGGGACCCACACGACGAAGTTCCGTATGTATTCCCAAAATCCCCCTGTCGCCTTTTGTTCACGTTCAAAGTGAAGCGAAACTCAAACTTGGGTACCGTAAGGAAGCCGAAGGATCCCCGAAACGGTCAAGTTTGATGAGTGGAACGCATGAACTGAACATTAGCGACGAGTTTTCTTTGTTTCTTTCTTTTGCGGAAAAAGAAAGATAGAAATTAATTGCTTTTCACAATCGTATCGATTTTCGGGTATTTCTTTGTTCCAAATAGAATGCTAATGTCTAAGAAATGGTGAGTGTCTCTAATTTCTTCCACCAAATCCACATCCATTCTATTCACGCTCGAACTCAACTCCGAACCTGCCTTAAACCGAATGGTATTCTTTTTCACATTCAACACAAAATCCGAATGGGTACACCCTTCGTCAATTACTTTTTCCATGACTTTCTTTTTTTGCCTTGGGCTCATCGCCCAGGGCGATTAAACATCTGCTTTCTGTTTACACTTCTCCGAGCGCATCACAATACTGATTCCCATTGTTTCGTGTGTGTCTGTGACATCTTCCACCAAATCCACATCCATTCTATTCACGCTCGAACTCAACTCCGAACCTGCTTTAAAACGGATGGATTTCTTTTTCACATTCAACTCAAAGTCAGAATTGGTGCAACCACCATCAATTACTTTTTCCATTTTTTCTAAGATTTAAAAAATGCCCCCGGATTCCCGAGAGCATTTCAACGTTTAACAATAAATTATTTTTCTTTGGCTTCCCGAAGGAATCTCCATACCCATTTCCAAAACAAGCTCACGCAAAAACTCACGCTGGCACCTATGATGGCCAGAACCACGGTTTTAATTATATCCATGGAATCAATCGTCGCTAAAACTGTCAATACAGTTCCCGACAGTGTTCCCCAAGCGGTGGTATGGTCGTGTGCATGTGGCATTCAATTATTTTTTTAATCTAATTTTCTGTTTTGAAATGGTAGTTTTTTTCCAAGCTCTTAACCCAAAATCTTAATTCTCTTAAAGAATCACCGCGCATTGAAAGATTCAACTGGGACCCACACGACGAAGTTGCGTTTAAATTTCTGGCTGTCTGAGCCGAGGCACGAGAGCGAGTTTCAGAAATTTTAGCAACAAGGAAGATGAGGGTAGCTGAATCTTTCCAGCGCTAGACCTTTTTTGTTTCTTTTTTAGGGCAATGCTAAAAAAGAAAGGTTAATTACTAGCTATCGCAGGATCAACTTTCGGGCAGTTCTTTGAACCCAATCGAATGCTGATGCCTAAGAACTCGTGCGTTTCTGTCACGTCCTCATCCAAGCTCACATCCATGATGTTCACGCTTGAGCTTACGTCAGCTCCTGCTTTGAAACGAATGTTTTTCTTAGTTTTTACGTTTAACAAAAAGTCGCTGTTCGTGCAGCCATTTTCCAAAATTCCAGTATCCATTTTTCTGAATTTTTAAAGATTAAACAATAGGCACTTGGTTTTTTTATCAAAACCACAAGTACCCTAACTACTAATTTTTCAAGAAATTGAAAGAGAAAACCCAAAATCGAATTCTCTCCCAAATCCCCGCGCATTGAAAGATTCGACTGGGACCCACACGACGAAGTTGCGTTTAAATTTCTGGCTGTTTGAGCCGAGGCACGAAAGCGAGTTTCAGAAATTTTAGCAACGAGGAAAATGAGGGTAGTCAAATCTTTCCAGCGCTAGACCTTTTTGCTAACTTTTTGGGGCAATGCCAAAAAGTTTGAAAGTCATTCCCCTGCTTCAACTGTCGCTTGACTGATTGCAGTAAGCACCGAACCACCCACGATGAGGTAGCCCCCAATCGTTGTAAGCAGTGCAGGTATAGCTATCGGTGCCATCACAATGGATGTTCCAATAGCCGCTACCACTAAACCAATCGCACGCAGTTTTTTGAAGAAAGGAGGTGTTTCTTGTTGGATGCGTTCTCCCATGGAAGAAAGTTCATCCCATCGTTTTTTCAGTCCCATAGTCTAAAAAGATTACGCAACATCCACGATGGAAAGGGCGTTGTATGCTCCGTTATTCATTGAATACTGAACGCCATTCACTTCTTGGAAAAATTCCACCATCAATAAAAACACATCGGTTCCTGTTCCCGTTGGTGCAGTTCCTGCCGCCAACAACAAATCCGTTTGCGTTGCATCGATCACCAGGTTTTCCGTGTTTGTCAATTCCACGCTGTACGTGTCTGTTGCAAAATCAACTTTTGCCCAGGCACCCGAGAAAGCCATGTGCGTTGCTCCCGAAGGATACGCCACATGCAAATTCGGAACAAGCCCTTGAATTGCGATTTCACCCGCACCAGTGTTTACAGAAAACGGTCGGTACAACACAGCTCCCAGAATTGCACGGTTGTTAAAGTTGAAACCCTTCAACAAATCCTTTGCAGCAGGATCTACAATTGCAACCGCCACGTTTCGCTCACCACGAGCACTCGTTGTGTCCAATGCGCGAATGTCAGACATCAGCTTCGTCAAACGAGCCGTCACCCTTCCATCCGAAGAACGCATCATCAACGTTCGAAACGCATCACGCACCAGTTTCCCGGATTTTGCTGCACTTCCGAACTCAGCTCCATTTTCGCGTGTACGCTCAAATGCAGGATCGTTTTTAATACGTTCCGCATCAACACCACCTTTTTCACGAGCCAAGTGACCGTCCTTCGTTTTGTAGAAAGACAAATCCCCGATGGTGCCTTTCAACTTAATTATGCCAATTTGCTTTGCCATTTTTCAAGTGTATTTTGATTAATAATTCATAGCTGAGACCCTCTCAGCCGACATCCTTTTTTCCTCGCGAGTTGAAATCAGATGAACCAAAAGTACAGCCCAAAACACATCCAATCTTTGAAACAAAGCCGTTCAAAACCTATTGTTCCAAAATATGCCGAAGTAAGCCAAAGTTGTTCAAGTAAAACACCTTACATTTGTAAAACCACGGTAAATCAATAAATCTTATTTCACTTCATAGTCGCTTCATCCTCAAGATGAAAGCAAGATACTATATGAATTAAGGCAGGATAGAGTATCGTGAAAAGCAAAACAGCATAAAACGAATTAAAGCATGCAACGAGTAGTCATATATCCAAAAGACATCATGATTGTAACAGGGAGAAGTGAACGCTATTCCAGGAATCTACTTAGGAAGATAAAAGCCAATTTCAACAAAGCCCATCACCAACCATTGACCATAGAAGAGTTTTGTCAATATATGGGATTTGACAGCTCACAAATAAGGACAAATTTGAAATAAAAAACAGGGTAGAGCATACCAAAAAATGAACACCAAATGGAGTATACAATCCTATAAATTCGTACATTTGTTTTGACACGAATTGACCTATTTTGTTATGTTTTACCAGGTGCGTTATTCGGGGCGTTTGCGACTTTTAAAAATAAATCCCTTATGGGGCAAGCAATAGAGAGCATAGGTTCTACACCCTCACTCTCCGCTGAAAAGATTTCAAAAGAAACCAAAACCCGTAAAACGCTTGATTTTACGGGGTTTTTTGTTTTTTGACGTACCAAAAGAAATCAAAAAACATCAACGTCAAAAGCGTAAAAAGGTGCGTCGCAAAATTGAAAGTGCCGCGACGCACCCGAAATCGCCCCCGAATCTTTACTCGTGGTCACTTATTTTTTAATTACAAATTGATTGGGACGCCATCACATCGTCAGTAATTATGCCTGACGGTTGCTTTTTTAATGCGGTCAAAGTACCTTTCGGTGAGCGAATGTCATACAAGTAAACTTTTTTACCGGTAGCCAACAAGTCACTTACTTGCTCTTCGCTTATTTTCGAATTCCTAATTACACATCCGTACCACTCATTTGTTGTTAATTCAGACAATAACAGTTCAATATTGTCACTTGAAAGCATACAACGGAAATTTGTAGAAAAATTAGAAAGAAGAGTTTTTGACGGTAGAATAAGTAAAATGTTTGGTTTCCAAAGAAGGTCAAGCGCTTGTTTGTAGGTCGATATATTTACAAGATTTTGCTGACAAGCATTATTGAATTTTAAATCCAAAATATACTGCTTTGAGCTGTCGATTTCAAGGGAAGAGAGTCTTACTAGTTTTTCCTTGTGAAAGGACTTGTAATTTAAGCCTTCTATTTCAGAACTCATTTTCTCTTCAATACAACCTTCACCCGTAGTTTCATCCTCTAAAAAATCATCATGAAACAACCATAATTCACCATCTTTAGACATTCTTACATCTAGTTCAATTCCTTTTAAGGCGGGGAATTCTGATGCCAAACTTATTGCTTCCAAACTATTTGCGTGATAACCAGAATTTGGCATTGATAATCCCATGGCAGCATGTCCGTACACTTCAATGTCACGACAAATAGTAGCCTTTCTACATGAATAAAAAAGTAGTAATGTGAGTAAAAAAAGAACTGATCGGCTAAAAATCATAACTTACACCAATTTGAGTAGCAAAATTAACCTTTGTAAATAAGTGTGTATTTCTTTTCATTTGATGCATGATTCCGACGTAATTTCTCAAAAAAACTCCGAGAAAATCCTTAAAATGTAATCCAAAAAACACATTTTCGTCGAGTCGATAAAATCCTGAATTATTAAGTTGTGTTGATAATCCTACAGATAAACCATTTTGAAATGCAAATCTTTTTGATAGAGGCATGTCGTAACAAAATTGTTCTTGAAAACGCCAATTAAATTGACCTATTTCCAAATATTTATGGCTCAGTCCTATTTCTTGATTGAACCCAAATTTATTTTTCTTCAAACTTAAACCAACATTATGAAAAATATCATACTGGGAAGACACATAACTTGTTCCAAAACTAAATTCTCTGTGAATTTGACAGAATGTGTTATTGAAATTAAATAGTAAAATGAAAAAACCAAGACAAGCTTTCAATGATCAGCGTAATTATCCAAATTTCGGACATTTTTTGCAAGCATGTCCTTTTTTCTTGTACTTCTTGCAACATTTTGTTTTTTTGGTGTCCGTTTGAGTATTCGCCCAAGGGCAGTTAAGTTCTTCAATGAAAGGACAAGAATTTTGGCTCATTATTTAGAATTATTCTAAACAAAAATAATGATTTTTAATATAACCAAACATAAATCCAAAAAAAAAGCTGTCCGAAGACAGCTTTAATTTTATTCGTCAAAGGAATTATACCAATCCTTGATCAATCATTGAATCGGCAACTTTTACAAAACCAGCAACATTGGCTCCTTTAACGTAATCGATAGAACCATCTTCATTTTTACCATATTTCACACATGCTTCGTGTATCGAAACCATAATTCCGTGAAGACGTTGATCAACTTCTTCTCTTGACCAAGACAATCTCAACGAGTTTTGAGACATCTCTAATCCTGAAGTAGCTACACCTCCAGCATTCGAAGCTTTACCTGGAGAAAAAAGTACACCACCTTGTTGAAAAGCAGTAATTGCCTCCGGAGTTGATGGCATGTTTGCGCCTTCAGCTACACATTTTACACCATTAGAAATTAAAACTTTTGCTTCTTCTCCATTCAATTCATTCTGAGTTGCACAAGGTAACGCAATATCAACTTTAACTTCCCAAGGTCTTTTTCCGGCTACAAATTTTGCATTTGGATACTTTGCAGCATATTCTGAAATTCTACCTCGTTTAACATTTTTCAACTCCATGACATAAGCCAATTTACCTGCATCAATTCCATCTGCATCGTAAATATACCCTTCAGAATCAGATAGTGTAACTACTTTCGCTCCCAGTTCAGTGGCTTTCTCACATGCAT
>Ga0194116_10003829_pt1 | contig 17796 bp, 17 predicted proteins | sample TA2MahsurfametaG_4_FD_148617 | JGI IMG/M metagenome (GOLD analysis project Ga0194116, IMG submission 148617) | Freshwater microbial communities from Lake Tanganyika, Tanzania - TA2015008 Mahale S9 surface | ecosystem: Environmental > Aquatic > Freshwater > Lake | place: Tanzania: Lake...
TGTCGTTTAATATCCTCTTCCTCGACGAATTCGCTTTCGTTCCAAACCATATTGCAGACTCGTTCTTTGCATCTGTTTATCCTACTATTACTTCTGGTAAAAGCACAAAAGTCATCATAGTTTCTACACCACACGGTATGAACCATTTCTACCGTATGTGGCACGATGCTGAACGCGGTAAAAATGAATATGTGTTCACTGATGTTCATTGGTCTGAAGTTCCCGGAAGAGACAGTGAATGGAAAGCACAAACGATTGCTAATACATCTGAGCAACAATTCAAGGTTGAGTTTGAATGTGAGTTTCTAGGTTCTGTTGATACTCTTATTGCTCCATCAAAACTGAGAAGTCTTGTATATGATCATCCCAAAACACGCAGCGGAGGACTTGATGTTTATGAGGATGTTGTAAATGAGCACGATTATCTCATCACTGTTGATGTGGCAAGAGGAGTTGGAAACGACTATTCTGCATTTACCGTCGTTGATATCACATCTTTTCCACATCAAGTTGTAGCAAAATATAGAAATAATGAAATAAAACCAATGCTTTTTCCAAGCATTATCGTTGATGTGGCAAAAAATTATAATAATGCATATATTTTATGTGAGGTAAATGATGTTGGAGATCAAGTAGCATCAATCATACATTATGATTTGGAATACACAAATCTTCTTATGTGTTCTATGAGAGGTAGGGCAGGACAAATCGTAGGACAAGGATTTTCCGGAAAGAAAACCCAACTTGGCGTTAAAATGTCTAAAACCGTCAAGAAAGTTGGGTGCCTTAACTTGAAAACTATGGTAGAAGAAAGCAAACTTCTATTCAAAGACTATGACATTATGAGTGAATTGACAACATTTATTCAAAAGCACAATTCTTTCGAAGCGGAAGAAGGATGTAATGACGACCTTGCAATGTGTCTGGTCATCTACGCATGGTTAGTAGCACAAGACTATTTTAAAGAACTTACGGATCAAGACGTAAGAAAAAGATTATATGAAGAACAAAAAAACCAAATAGAACAAGACATGGCACCATTTGGATTTGTCAATGATGGTTTGGATGATAGTAGTTTTGTTGATAGTGATGGTGAAAGATGGTTTGTTGATGAGTATGGTGACAGAGCATATATGTGGGAATATTTGTCCTGATGGAATTAGATAAACAAATAAGTTTAGGTCACTTATTACTTACAGATAGAAGATGTAGAAAATGCGGAGAAATGAAAAATTTGATTGGGGAATTTTATAGAACACGCAAAGATAAAGGTCCAGTAGCTTCTTCCTACTCATATGAATGTAAAGAATGCGCGATACAAAGAGTAATTAAAAACAGAAAAAAACAAATCTTTTATGGGGAGTTAGAATATCCAGATTGGTAGATATTCGCGTCTCATTTCCGTCTTGCAAATTCACATTTTAATAAATATTTTTAGTTAACTGAGATTACGGAGAAAAACATGGCGACTCCTCAATTATCTCCTGGTTCAATAATCAGAGAGGTTGATCTAACAGTAGGGAGAGCTGATAATATTCTGGATAATATTGGCGCAATCGCTGGTCCTTTTGCTATTGGTCCAGTAGATGAAGCAACCGATATTAGAACAGAACAAGAATTAATTAATACCTTCGGAAAACCAATTTCAACTGACGCTCAGTATGAATATTGGATGAGTGCTGCATCCTACCTTTCATATGGTGGAGTTTTAAAAGTTGTTAGAACAAACGGAAGCACTCTCAATAATTCTAACGCAGGCGTAGGTTCTTCTTCTTCAGCAAATGTAAAGATCAAAAACTACGATGATTATAATGCAAATTGGGAGACTAGTTCATCTTTTACATATGCTTCAAAAAATCCAGGTTCTTGGGCGAACGGTCTGAAAATATGCTTTATCGATGATCTTGCGGATCAAATCATCGGGATTAATACAACAAACCCTGGAGCAGCAGGAGCACAGATTGGATACGGAATCACATCCGTATTATCTAGCGTTGTAGTTCCTGGTGTTGGATCTACGACTTCTTTCAATGGTTATCTAAAAGGAATCATTACTGGGGTGACAACAGATTCCACAAACGGAAATAGCACAATTACCGTTAAAGTTTTATCCAGAGTTTCTTCAGCAAACACAGAAACTGCAATAACTTATTCACAAAGCAACGCAGCATCATCTTTTGAAACTTCTGATTCGATTTATTTTGTTAATAACTCTGGAATTAACACAGGAAATGGTGCGGTAACTTCTGCTGCTAGCGTTCTTGATTGGTACGATCAGCAAACTCTAGGTCTTACAAATTCAACAATTTACTGGAAAAATATCGCACCTAAACCAGTAACTAATAATTATTCATTGGATAGAAATGGTAAAAATGACGCTATTCACGTTGTAATTGTAGATGACACTGGATCTGTAACTGGAGTTCGAGGCAATATTCTTGAAAAGTATATAAGTCTTTCAAAGTCTTTAGATGCGATTTCCTCAGTTAATTCTCCAGAAAAAATTTGGTACAAACAGCATCTTGCAGATTTCTCCAACTATATTTTTGCGGGTTATAATCCTTCTCTAGCTGCTGATGCTTATTGGGGTACAAGTCCAAGAGCAACTGGTTTCTCAACTTCATATACAGTTGTTACAACTGCATCGGGTTCTTGGGGTCAAGCGGCGCAGGGAACAACATTCAGTGCCATTGGAAATGTAACCTATAGTTTAAGTGGAGGCGTAAATTATTCTGCATCTGGCGGAATGTCTGCAACTCTCGGAGATCTATCGACATCATATGATCTTTTCCAAAATAGAGATGAAATTCAAGTTGATTTCTTAATCAATGGTCCTGGTCTTTTATCCGAGGTTCAGTCTCAAGCAAAAGCAAATAAACTTATTTCAATTGCAGAACTTAGAAAAGATTGTATTGCTGTCATTTCTCCACACAGAGAAAATATCATAAATGTCACAAGCACTACAACACAAACAAATAACATTCTAAGATTCTACAGTCCAATTTCATCATCATCATATGCAGTATTTGATAGTGGGTATAAGTATACCTATGATAGGTTTAATAACATATTCAGATATGTTCCCTGTAATGGAGACATTGCTGGATTAATGGCAAGACTATCATACAATTCTTTCCCGTGGTTCTCCCCCGCAGGACTACAGAGAGGTGTATTGAATAATGCAGTCAAACTTGCATACACTCCAGACAAAGCACAACGCGATCAACTTTATTCGGCAAGAGTTAATCCAATCATCAATCAACTTGGTAGTGGTATTGTTCTCTTCGGAGATAAAACTGGATTATCTTATCCATCTGCTTTTGATAGAATTAATGTTCGTAGATTATTCCTAACAGTCGAACAGGCTTTAGAAAGAGCCGCTAAAGGACAACTGTTTGAACTTAATAGTGATGTTACGAGAGCAAACTTCGTAAACATCGTTGAACCATATTTACGCGATATTCAATCAAAACAAGGTATTTATGACTTCTTGGTAATCTGTGACGAATCTAATAATACTCCTGATGTAGTTGATAATAATGAATTCAGAGCTGATATCTTCCTAAAACCAGTTAAATCAATTAATTATGTTACTCTTACCTTCGTTGCTACTCGCACTGGAGTAAGTTTTGAAGAAGTTGCTGGAAGAGTTTAATTAAAAATACATCTAACTAACAAGGAGGGACCAAAAAATGACAGTCTTAAGAACGATCACTAATTTTAAAACAGCTTTAGCTGGTGGTGGAGCAAGAGCCAATTTATTTGAAGTTGCAATTCCAACTTTTCCAGGTGCGGTAGCAAATTCAGATTGGAATGTTGCTGGTGGAGACTTTAGATTTCTCTGCAAAGCAGCTCAGTTACCAGCGTCTAATGTTGCTCCAATTGATGTTCCTTTTAGAGGACGTATTTTAAAAATAGCTGGAGATCGAACATTTGATACCTGGACCGTCACCGTCATCAATGACGAAGACTTCAGAATCAGAACTGCATTCGAACAGTGGATGAATGCAATCAGTAAATTAGATAATAACACTGGCGCGACAAACCCAACTTCATATATGTCAAATGCATTTGTCTATCAGTTGGGGAGAGGTGCAAATAGAAGTAGAGAATCGGCTGGTAACAGTGCTATTACAGGTGGAACACCTATTACTCCGCTAAGAACTTACAAATTCTATGATATTTTCCCAACCAACGTAGCAGCAATTGATCTTTCATATGATTCTTCAGATGCAATTGAAGAATTCACTGTAGAATTCCAAGTTCAATACTGGACTGCAGGTGAGGGAACTCCGGATCAAACTGGCACTATTATTTCCTAATAAATAGTCTAAATATCAAAGTTAAAATAAATCATGGCGAAACTTTTTGGTTTTTCGATTGAAGATAATGAATCTAGTTCACCAAGTACTATCTCTCCCGTTGCTCCTAATAGTGAGGACGGGAGTGATTTTTACTTAAGTAGTGGTTTTTTTGGTTCTTATGTTGATATTGAGGGTGTTTATAGAACAGAATTTGATTTAATTAAAAGATATCGTGAAATGGCACTTCATCCAGAGTGTGATAGCGCCATTGAAGATATTATAAATGAAGCGATTGTTAGTGATACTAATGATAGTCCAGTATCTATCGAACTATCAAATCTTAATGCAAGTGATGGAATTAAGAAAAAAATAAGAGAAGAATTTAAACATATTTTGGAACTTTTGGACTTTGATAAAAAGTCTCACGAAATTTATAGAAATTGGTATGTTGATGGTAGATTATACTATCATAAAGTAATTGATTTAAAAAACCCACATGAAGGTATTCAAGAACTGAGATATATTGACGCAATGAAAATGCGTTATGTTCGTCAACAAAAACAAACAGAAAAAGATAAAGCAAGATATAGACTTGCTAATGTTAATGTTGATGATCCAATAAACTATGAGTTTCCTAAAATTGAGGAATACTATATTTACAATCCAAAAATGACATACCCAACCAACAATCCATCTTCTTTAGGCGGAACTGGTGGAATTAAAATGTCAAAAGATTCTATTGCATATTGTACATCCGGACTTGTTGATAGAAATAAAGGATCAACACTTTCATATCTACATAAAGCAATCAAATCTCTCAATCAATTAAGAATGATTGAAGATAGTCTTGTAATCTATAGACTATCTCGTGCTCCAGAAAGAAGAATTTTTTATATTGATGTAGGTAATCTTCCAAAAGTTAAGGCAGAACAATATCTTCGTGATGTAATGATGCGTTATAGGAATAAAATGGTCTATGATGCTTCAACCGGAGAAATTCGTGATGATAAAAAATTCATGGCAATGTTAGAAGATTTTTGGTTACCTCGCCGCGAAGGTGGTAGAGGAACTGAGATTTCTACACTTCCAGGTGGACAAAATCTTGGGGAAATCACTGATATTGAATACTTCAAGAAAAAATTATATCGTTCTCTGAATGTTCCACCATCAAGAATGGATGGTGAAGGTGGATTTAATCTTGGACGTTCATCAGAAATTCTTCGTGATGAAGTTAAATTTAGTAAGTTTGTTGCGAGACTTAGAAAAAGATTTTCTTACATGTTTAGTGATATGCTGAGAACACAATTAATTCTTAAGAATATTATCACCCCAGAAGATTGGGAATTAATGGATGAGCATATCCAATATGATTTTCTATATGACAATCACTTTGCAGAACTCAAAGATGCAGAATTATTAAATGAAAGATTAAATATGGTTCAAGTTGCAGAACCTTATGTTGGTAAGTATTTTTCTCAAGATTATGTGAGACGTAAGATTCTTCGACAAACTGACGAAGAAATTTTAGAGCAAGATAAAATTATTAAAAAAGAAATTGAAGATGGAATTATTTCAGATCCATCCACACCTGTTGATCCGCAAACAGGATTACCACTTGATCAAACATCTCAGATGGATCTTGGTCAACCAGTAATGGAACCAAATCTTGATGCACAAGGAAAGGCAACTGAGGTAAGTGGAAAAATTGCAGAAATGCCCAAGGGGGGCGAGATATAAATAAAGAAAATTACTTAGGTATTAACAATGGATGACCTTTTGGATATGATTACTACTGACGAATCACCTTCGCGAATTAGTGATAAGATTAAAGAACTTCTTTTTGCAAAAGCGGCAGAAAAAGTTGATGGATTTCGTCCTGCTGTAGCAAATTCAATGTTTGGAAACGAAACCGCAGAGGAAGAATAAAATTCTATAAGCAGTTCATCTCAGAGTCTGTAAATATTTTTGAAAATTTTAACGGAAATCTTTGAAGAGAAATTTATTGATAAATAACTAAAAGTGTATTTAATAAAATAATGGCTCATAGACCAGTTGGTGCTGGCATTTCACTTACAACAAGTGCCACTTCAGGAATGACAACTTCTTTTATAGCACAATCAAATGTGTTAAGAGTTGTTGCCGTTACTTCTGGAGCATTTGTGGCAATTGGAACAAATCCAAGTGCTGCGATAACAGATTATTATATCCCCGCAGGAACATCTGCAACTCTTGCATTAACAAAAGCATCAAATAGAGTTGCTGGAATTACCACAGGAACAACAACAATCATTGATTGTCCAGAAGGAACTCAAGCACCGTTTGGTGTCGGTGATTATGTAACTTTAACAGGTTCTACATATCATAATTTTGTTCACGCTCCAGTTATTTCTGTAGATACATCCTCTAATGTTGATGGATATTATCAAAAAAGATTTACTGTAGATTACAATTCAAGTGGAATTTTAACCGCATTTAATTCACCAGATGCTTCCGTAAGCATTTCATATAGATTAGCAGCAAGAACTGAAGGTGGAACAGGAGTTGTTTATTCTCAACAAGTACAACTATCGGGGCAAGCATAATGAAACTTATTACCGAAGAAATCGAATCAGTAGAAGTTCTTACCGAAACGGTCAACGGTAAGAAGACTCTTTATATTCAAGGTCCTTTTTTACAAACTGAAGTTGTAAATCGCAATGGAAGAATGTATCGTTTACCAATCATAGAAAGAGAGGTAAAGCGTTATACTGAGCAGTATATTAATAAAGGACGTGCTTTAGGAGAACTCGGACATCCAGACGGTCCAACAGTAAACCTTGATCGAGTTTCTCATAAAATTGTTTCTCTTCAAAGAGAGGGTAATAATTTTATTGGTAAGGCACAAATTTTATCTACTCCAATGGGTAAAATTGCAGAGTCACTTCTAAAAGAAGGTGTAACTCTAGGAGTTTCTTCTCGTGGTATTGGTTCCGTAAAGCAAAATAATGAAGGATATACGGAAGTTGGTGAAGATTTTATGCTTGCAACTGCTGCTGATATTGTTGCCGATCCATCCGCACCTGACGCTTTCGTTCAGGGAATTATGGAAGGTAAAGAGTGGATTTGGGATAGAGGCATTCTTCGTGAGAGAGAAACAGAAAACGCAAAACGCACAATAAATACTTTAGTTGATCAAGGTATTCTTGAAGAATACAAGTTATCATTGTTCAGTGAGTTTTTAAACTCATTGTAATTTATTAAATTATAAATAAATATAGTTTATAACTAAAGGTATACGGAGAGTTCAAATGTCTCGTGGTAAACAATTACAAGAAATGGAAGTAGGCACAAAGCAATCCAAAACCGCTGTCAATGCAAATGCTAAGGCTGCGGATGCGATGCCAAGTCTATCCGGAGCAACTCCAGGACAAACTGGTGGTTGGGAAGATCTTGGAGGACCTGATCCTTCAAACTACAAACCGGATGATGATTCGGCAAAGTTAAAGACACCTGGCGCAACACTTAAGCAAGTTAAAGATGTTGTGAATAAAGGTGCAAAACCAGCTGATGCAATGAAAGGTGTCAAAGAAGATGAAGAATTTGAATATGATGAAGATGAAGAACTCTTAGAAGATGCCGAAGAAGATGAAGAAGTAATCGAAGAAGCTAAGGAAGAGGAGGAAGAAGAAGAGGAAGAAGAGGAAGAAGAGGAAGAAGAAGAGGAAATAGAAGAAGAGTTCAACATCGATGAAGATGTTAATGCTCTTCTCGAAGGTGAAGATCTTTCTGAAGAGTTCCAAGAGAAGGCACGCACCATCTTCGAAGCTGCTCTTCGTTCTAAGGTTTATGAAATCAAAGAAACTATTGAAGAGCAGTATGCTTCTGCTCTCGCTGAGGAAGTTGAAGAAATTAAAGGAGCACTTTCTGAGCGTGTAGATGCATATCTAGAGTATGTTGCCGATGAATGGGTTGCGGAAAATGCACTCGTAATCGAAAATGGACTCAAAACAGAAATGACTGAAAGTTTCCTCTCAGGAATGAAGGAACTTTTTGAAGCACATTATGTATCAATCCCTGAAGATAAATATGATGTTCTTGAGAGCATGGTAGAAAAACTTGATGAAATGGAAGAAAAACTCAACGAGCAAATTGAGAAAAACGTTTCCCTAAACAAGCGTCTCGCAGAGTCGGTTGCTGATGGAATCTTTGAACAAGTCGCTGATGGCCTTGCTGCCACTCAGAAAGACAAGCTCGCTTCACTTGCCGAAAGTGTTGAGTTTGAAAGTGAAGAGAAATATCGTGAAAAATTGGAGACTTTGAAGGAATCATATTTTCCCTCAAAAGTAAGTTCTCCAAAAGCAAGAACTGAAAGTCTCTCTGAAGGTGTAGATAATGCTCCAGAATCAGTTTCTGGTTCTATGGCTACCTACCTGAAGACTCTTTCAGCATTCGGCAAATAATTGAATTTAATATAATTCAAACACAAAAACGCACTTTAGTAAAAAGGTAAAACGCAAATGTTCCAATCCGAGCATCTGCAGGAAAAGTGGGCACCTCTCCTCAACTATGAGGGTCTTGATTCAATCAAAGATTCACATCGTAGAGCTGTAACCGCTGTCCTGCTCGAAAACCAAGAAAGATTTTTAAGAGAGCAATCCTCTTTCGAAAGCGGATCCATGAATATGCTCATGGAATCTCCAACCAATTCAGGTAACGCTGCCGGTGCCTCTGGTGCTTTTGGTGGTGGTGCTACTGCTTCTGGTCCCGTTGCTGGTTTTGACCCTGTTCTGATTTCACTAATCAGACGTTCAATGCCAAACCTGATCGCCTATGATGTTGCAGGCGTTCAACCAATGAGTGGTCCTACTGGACTCATCTTCGCAATGCGTTCACGCTACACCAATCAGAGTGGCACGGAAACTTTCTACAACGAAGTAGATTCCGCATTCTCTGGTCAGGATAAGGGACTCGACGAGTCTGGTGGATTTACCGATACTGCTGCTGGTATGGGTACAACTACACAATCAGGCACAAACCCAGCAGTTCTGAACCCAGTTGCATCTGCTTCTTCAACTGGATACAATGTTGGTCAGGGTATGCTGACTGGCGATGCAGAAAACCTTGATGGTACTGGAAATGATGCCTTCAACCAGATGGCATTCTCAATCGAGAAAGTCACCGTTACTGCAAAGTCACGCGCACTGAAGGCTGAGTACTCATTAGAGCTCGCTCAAGACCTCAAGGCAATCCATGGTCTGAATGCTGAAGCGGAATTAGCAAACATTCTCTCAACTGAGATTCTTGCTGAAATCAACCGTGAAGTTATCAGAACCATCTACAAGGTTGCTGAGCAAGGTGCTGTTCAGAACACCGCTACCGCTGGTGTATTTGACCTCGACGTTGACTCCAATGGTCGCTGGTCAGTTGAGAAGTTCAAGGGTCTTCTGTTCCAGATTGAGAGAGATGCTAACGCTATCGCTCAGAGAACTCGTCGTGGAAAGGGCAACATCATCCTCTGCTCAGCAGACGTTGCTTCCGCTCTAACCATGGCTGGTGTACTTGATTACACCCCAGCACTCAACTCTAACTTGACTGTTGACGACACCGGCAACACCTTTGCTGGTACTCTGATGGGCAAATTCCGTGTCTATATTGATCCATATGCTGCTAACCTGACTTCAGGTAATGCAACTCCTGGTAACCAATACTATGTTGTTGGTTATAAGGGTTCTTCACCTTATGACGCTGGACTCTTCTATTGTCCTTATGTTCCTCTCCAAATGGTTCGTGCCGTTGGTGAGAACAGCTTCCAACCCAAGATTGGATTTAAGACCCGTTATGGGATGGTTGCAAATCCATTCGCTGAGGGTACTACTCAAGGTCTCGGTGCTCTTACGATTAACGCTAACCGCTACTATCGTAGAGTTGCTGTTAAGAACCTCATGTGATCCATTTTCACAAGAGAACTCAGAGGGTCTTCGGACCCTCTTTTTTTATCTAAATAATTAGAAAAAATGGCAGTCGGAAACGCATTTAGTAATCAAATACAAAATAGAAACTTTTTATCTCCTGTTGGATTTAAGTTCACATTAAATCGTTCGCCAAAAGTTGCTTTCTTTTCAAATTCTGCAAATATTCCAGGAATGACTCTGGGTATCGCAATGCAATCAACTTATTTGAAAGACATTGAAACACCTGGAGACAAAATTGCATTTGAAGATTTTACTTTAAAATTTCTTGTTGATGAAGACTTAAAAAACTATATGGAAATACAAAATTGGATACGTGGTCTGGGATATCCAGAAAGTTTACAAGAAATATATAATTTTCAAAATTCAAATAAAAATCTAAACCAACCAAAAAAATCACAGTTAAATCTATATTCTGACGGAACGTTGCAAATTTTGACAAATAGTCAAAAACCTAATTTTAAAGTTAAATTTAGTGACCTATGGCCTTACAATTTAAGCGATTTACAGTTTGATGCAACAGAAACTGACGTTCAATATTTGACCGCAAACGTAACTTTCAAGTATACTATTTACAATATTACAGATTTAGTTGATAACCCACTATGAGTATTGATCTTGATACAATTCAACAAATGTGGGAAAAAGATTCAAAAATAGATGTTGACAATTTACATACAGAATCTTTAAACATCCCGATGTTACATGCAAAATATTATGACTTATATAATACAATCAATCTATTAAAGAAAAAGTCAGAACAACAAAGAAAAAACATCAGACACGAAAGATATGAATATTACTCAGGAAAGTCAGATCCTGATGTTTATATAGAAAATCCTTTTCCTAAAAAAATTAGAGACAAAGATACATTACAAAAATATCTTGATGCAGACGAAAAATTGTCATCAATATCTTTAAAAATTGAGTACTATGAAACTCTCCTAAATTATATTGAGAGTATTCTTAAGATAATTCAAAATAGAACTTATCAAATTAAGAATGCCATTGAATTTATAAAATTCCAGGCAGGATATGGTTGATACAACAAATTTAGTTATTTCAAAGTCTAATGAAGTTTTTCTAAAGATAAAAACAGAACCTCATATTGAATATGAGTTAAAAGATCATTTTAAGTTTGAAGTACCAAATGCAAAATTTATGCCGCAATATCGTGGTAGAAATTGGAATGGAGAAATACACCTATATGATATGAGATCTAAACAAATTTATGTGGGTCTCTTAGATAAGATCGTTAATTTTTGCGAACAGTACGGATATTCTTATAAATTCGAAGACAATAAATTTTACGGACAACCTTTTGAAATTAATGAAAGTATTTCATATGAGGGTGTCAAAGATTATATGCAATCTATTTGTGCCCATTCTCCACGGCAGTATCAAATAGAGGGAGTATACGATGCTCTACGACACAACCGAAAATTATTGATATCACCCACAGCCTCAGGAAAATCCTTGATGATTTATTCCCTTGTAAGGTATTATGTAGATAAAGGACAAAAAATTCTCTTAGTTGTTCCAACGACATCTTTGGTAGAGCAGATGTACAAGGATTTCCAAGATTATGGTTGGGACGCTAAGACATATTGCCACCGTATCTATTCTGGTAGAGAAAAAACAAATGAGTTTCCAGTTACAATTACAACATGGCAATCTGTATATAAACTAGAACGTTCATTCTTTGAAGACTATGGTGTGATTATAGGTGATGAGGCACATTTATTCAAGTCTAAATCTTTGATAGAGATTATGACAAAACTTCATCATGCCAAATATCGTTTTGGATTTACTGGAACATTAGACGGAACACAGACTCATAAATGGGTTTTGGAAGGTTTATTCGGACCTTCATATAAAGTGACAAAAACTGATGAATTAATAAGGCAAGGACATCTTTCCCAATTGGATATTCAATGCCTAGTCTTAAAACACTCCCCACAAAAATTTGAAATTTATGAGGACGAAATACAATATTTGATTTCACACGATCAAAGAAATAAATTTATCACAAATCTTGCTTTAGATTTAAAAGGAAATACTCTTGTTCTTTTTTCTAGAGTAGAAGCACACGGAGCAATACTCTACGAAAAGATAAATAATACTAAGCGAGGTGATCGCAAAATATTTTTTATTCATGGTGGCGTAGCTACAGAAGACCGAGAAAAAGTTCGAGAAATTACTGAACGAGAACAAAATGCAATTATTGTGGCATCTTACGGAACTTTCAGTACAGGAATTAATATTAAAAATTTACATAATGTCATTTTTGCTTCACCTAGTAAATCAAGAATTAGAAACCTACAATCTATCGGTAGAGTGCTAAGAAAAGGAAAAGACAAAGTAAAAGCAACACTTTATGATATATCTGATGATTGTACTTACAATTCTAGAAAAAATTATACTCTAAATCACCTCATCGAAAGAATTAAAATCTATAATGAAGAAAACTTCAATTATGAAATAATCACTATACAACTTAAAAAAAATGGGAATTGAAGACGATTTTTATGCAACAATTAAACTAAAGTCAGGCGAAGAAATATTTTCAAAGGTTGCTGCCTCAGAAGAAGAGGATAGAACTTTTTTAATATTATCAAACCCAATCGTAATATCAGAGATAAAAAGCAGAATGGGAGTCGTTGGATACAAAATAGAACCTTGGTTAAAAACAACTAAAGAAGATATGTTTTTAATTAATTTGGAAGACGTTCTAACACTTTCAGAATCTTCTGACATTGAAATGATTATGATGTATCAAACTTACACTAGACAATCCAATAAAGAAAAAAACAGTGAGTCTAAAATTAGCAGAAGAATGGGATATATCGCTAATGTCAATGACGCTAAAGAGATATTAGAGAAGATCTTTAAAAGTAGCTAATACAATACTTATCAACCCTCACAAAGGTTATTGTATCTAATTTTGAATACGTTGTCAACTAGTTAAGTTTATGTTATTATACCTACATAATAATGATAAAAACCTATGATAACTACAGCAGTTATGACCAAGAGAAAGAGGTCAGAGCATTACGTTAATAACAAAGAGTTTCTTGCAGCACTCATTAAGTATCGTGAAGACAAAGAGATTGCACAGATCCAAGGAAAACCAAAACCTCCCATTCCTCGCTATATTGGAGAGTGTTTCCTGAAGATTGCAAATCACCTTTCCTTCAAACCAAACTTTGTGAACTACATGTTTAAGGAAGATATGATTTCTGACGGGATTGAAAACTGCGTCCAATACATTCACAACTTCAATCCAGAGAAGTCACAGAACCCTTTTGCATACTTCACACAAATCATTCACTACGCATTCCTCCGTCGTATTCAAAGAGAGAAGCGTCAGTTAGAAATTAAAAATAAAATTATTGAACGCTCAGGATTTTCCGAAGTTTTTAGTGATGACAATATAGTTGACGGTGGAAACTACTCCGATTATAATAGCATAAAAGATGGTGTTCACTCTAAACTCCGCTATTGAATGAAAGTCGCTATCATTACAGACACTCATTATGGTGCAAGAAAAGGTTCAAAACTCTTTCACGATTATTTTGAACTTTTCTACAAGAATGTATTTTTCCCCACACTCGAAGAGCAAGGGATTACTACAATCATTCATATGGGTGATGCTTTTGATAGTCGCAAATCAATCGATTATCAAAGTTTAGAGTGGTCTAAAAGAGTTGTATTTGAACCTCTTAAAAACTATCAAGTTCATATGATTGTTGGTAACCATGATAGTTATTATAAAAATACAAATAACACAAACTCTCCCCAACTTCTTTTAAAAGATTACCCTAATATTCAAACCTATTCATCCCCAACAGAGATAAAAGCAGGAAATCTGGATGTTCTTCTTCTTCCTTGGATTTGTATGGAAAATGAACAATTGTCTCTTAAAATGATTAAGAATACCAAGGCAAAAGTTGCAATGGGACATCTTGAACTTCAGGGTTTCCGTGTTAATCGTCAAATTATTATGGATCACGGACTGGAAGCAAATATTTTTAAAAACTTCTCTAAAGTATTTTCTGGTCATTACCATACTCGTTCTAGTAATGGAAACGTTTTCTATTTGGGAAATCCTTATGAAATTTATTGGAACGATGTAAATGATATTCGTGGATTTCACATCTTCGATACGGAAACTCTAGAACATACTCCAATTAACAACCCATATAAAATGTTTCATAACATTTATTATGAGGATACTAACTATCAAACATTTGATACTCGTGAGTATGAAAATAAAATCGTAAGAGTAATTGTTCGTAAAAAAACAAATACTAAAAAGTTTGAAAAATTTGTTGATAAATTGTACTCTTCAAATATTGCGGAACTTAAAGTAGTTGAAAACTTTAATATCCAGGAGTTCGAAGATTTTGAAGCATTTGAGAGTGAGGATACACTTTCAATTCTGAATAGATATATTGAGGAGGCAGAAATTAATCTTGATAAGTCAATCATTCAAAAAATGATGCAAGAAATATATCAAGAGGCATGTGAATTAGTTTAATGTTTATTCTAACAATAAATGGTAGAGAAACTGAAGGTGCATATTCTGTAGTTGACGATGAGGGAGAACATATCCTGTACTTATTTCAAGAAGAAGATGATGCAACAAGATATGCTATGATGTTAGAAGAAGATGATTATCCAGAAATGCATGTGATTGAAATTGAAGATGAAGTAATGATAAAAACTTGTGAAATACACGGGTATCAATACACAATCATTACATCTGATGATATTGTAATTCCTCCAAACACTGAACATGATTTTATTTAAGACTATTCGCTGGAAAAACTTTTTAAGTACTGGCAATCAGTACACTGAAGTTGATTTCACAAAAAATAAAACTAATTTAATTGTTGGTACAAACGGTGCAGGTAAAAGCACAGTTTTGGATGCACTAACTTTTTCTTTGTTTGGAAAACCATTCCGTAAAATTAATAAACCACAACTTCTTAATTCTGTAAATGAAAAGGATTGTAGAGTTGAGGTTGATTTTTTAATTGGAAATATTAAATGGAAAGTTGTAAGGGGCATTAAACCGACAGTATTTGAAATCTGGAGGAATGATAGTCTACTTGATCAGTCATCTGCTGCTTTGGATCAACAGAAGTGGTTAGAACAAAATGTTCTTAAAATGAACTATAAGTCTTTTACTCAGATTGTGATTTTGGGTTCAAGCACCTTTGTTCCTTTTATGCAGTTGTCTGCAGCTCATCGTCGAGAGGTGATTGAAGATCTGTTGGACATCAAGATCTTTTCTTCTATGAATGTTGTAATTAAAGAAAAAATTCGACAATCAAAAGAAGAAATCAAAGTTCTGGAACTTAAAAAAGAATCTCTTCTTGATAAAGTTAAGATGCAAAAGGAATTTATTGAAGAATTAGAAAATCGTGGTAATGCTAATATTAATACCGATAAAGAAAAGATTACCAAGTTAGATAATGAAGTTGTCGTTTATATGAACGAAAACTCTGTTCTGGAAGAAGATATTTTCAAATATACAAAAGAACAAGAAATTGTCACTGGAGCTGCAGATAAACTTCGCAAACTTGGAAACCTTAAAGGTAAAATTTCACAAAAAGTATCATTGATCACACAAGAGCATAAGTTTTTTACAGAGAATACGGTATGCCCCACTTGCACACAGTCTATTGAAGAGGACTTCAGAATAAATAGAATTAACGACGCTCAATCTAAAGCAAAGGAGTTGCAATCTGGTTATAAAGAACTGGAGGAGGCAATTAAAGAGGAGGAAGAGCGAGAGCGTCAATTCACCATTCTTACGAAGGAGATTACAAAACTAACGCATGGCATTTCTCAAAACAATACTAAGATCGCTGGATGTCAGAGACAAATCAGAGATCTTGAATCTGAAATTCAAACTATTACCGAGAACCTTGCAAACCGAAATTCTGAACATGAGAAGTTAGAATCCTTCAATAAAAACTTAAAAACTACATACGACGAACTCGTTTCTAGAAAAGACAAAATTAACTATTACGATTTTACGTATAGTTTGCTTAAAGACGGTGGAGTAAAGTCCAAAATCATTAAGAAGTATCTGCCCCTCATCAATCAGCAGGTCAATCGTTACCTGCAAATGATGGACTTTTATATTAACTTTACTCTTGATGAGGAGTTTAACGAAACCGTCCAGTCACCTATTCACGAAGATTTTTCTTATGCTTCTTTTAGTGAAGGTGAAAAGCAACGTATAGATTTGGCACTTCTTTTCACTTGGAGAGAAGTTGCAAGAATGAAAAATTCGGTGAATACTAACTTAATGATTCTTGATGAGATTTTTGATAGTTCTTTGGATTCTACAGGAACAGAAGAGTTCCTTAAGATTATCCGTTATGTGATTAAAGATGCTAATATTTTTGTCATCTCTCATAAGACTGGACTGGAAGACAAATTTGAAAGTGTCATAAAGTTTGAGAAAGTCAAAGGTTTTTCCCGTATGGTATCCTGATACACCTAAGAACAATGCAAGTCCCAAATTGGAAGCACCATTCCAAGAAAGAACAAAAACGAAAACTGAAACCACAAGCACTGAGGCAAGCCAAAGCACGACTTGTCCAGTTCAAAAAGCGTCACATGGGTCGTCCAAAAGGCGACCTTTCGTTTTATAATGGTTTCATACGAACAAAAACTAATGTCTGTCCGTCACGAAATCAAGTCCCAACTTGCCAAACTGCTTGCTACTGAGGATCTTGTCGTAGAGCACAAGAAAGTAGCGACTGCTTGTTTCAACGTTCATACTCGTGTGCTGACTCTGCCTCTGTGGGAAAAGGCAAGCAACACTGTATATGACCTGCTGGTGGGTCATGAAGTGGGTCATGCGTTGTTTACTCCCGATGAGGACTGGATTGGGAAAGTAAAAGTTCCTACTCAGTTTGTAAATGTGGTAGAAGATGCCCGTATTGAAAAACTGATGAAGCGTAAGTATCTTGGACTTGCAAAGACTTTTTTCAATGGATATAAGGAACTGAATGAAGACGATTTCTTTCAACTTAGGGATGAAGATATCAGTAAAATGAATCTTGCTGATCGTGCTAATCTCTGGTTTAAGGTTGGAAACTATATTACTATTCCGATTGAACGTGGTGAAGAAACTGACATCATTAATCTGATTGATGATGCTGAAACTTTTGATGATGCTCTGAATGCCGCAGAAGCACTTTACAAATATTGCAAGAAAGAAAAAGAACAGAAGCAAAAGATTGCAAGTTTGGATTCTTTGGAGCAACAAAGTTCAACTGTAAAATCGGGAGAGCAACAGAGTACCGTAGAGGAGGATCCTGATTCGGAGGAGAGTGAGTCTGAATCTTCACAACCAAAGCAATCTGATGAAACTGGAATATCTGGTGGCGATCAAACTTCTCTTCAATCAAATGATGAACCCGAAGTTCAGACTCTTGATTCTCTGGAGGATAAGATTCGTGACTTGGTGAATCTGGATGGTGTGGAGAATATTTATATTGAGGTTCCTAAAGTAAATCTTG
>Ga0194116_10003835_pt1 | contig 17776 bp, 14 predicted proteins | sample TA2MahsurfametaG_4_FD_148617 | JGI IMG/M metagenome (GOLD analysis project Ga0194116, IMG submission 148617) | Freshwater microbial communities from Lake Tanganyika, Tanzania - TA2015008 Mahale S9 surface | ecosystem: Environmental > Aquatic > Freshwater > Lake | place: Tanzania: Lake...
AGAACAATATGTAGGTTTTCTAAAAGGTAGGACGATCAAGGAAGTAATCCCCTTTAACGACATGGAAACATCTAATATTTTCAGTAGTAATATTAATCCTTGTTACCCAAGATCCTTTGTTAGTATGACAGCCTATAAGGCTATTTCCATTGCAATCTTTATGGGATTTGATCAGATTTATATTTGTGGGTTCGACAATACCTATATCAGGGATTTGATTTGCGACAGTAATAACAAGTTGTATAGAAAGCAGGTTCATTTTTACACAAAACTTGGGGGAGGAAATCTTGAGGCAGAAATGGCAAATATTAATCGCTTGCGCGATAGGACGGTTGCTGACGAGTTGCTTGCCTATAGCAGGTTGTTTAGCGATTTAAATCGTTTTAAAAAATGGCCAATTATAAATTTGGATCCAAATTCCCTGACTGATGCTTTCCCAAAGGACCAATCTATAGCCGTCTTTAAATCGGCAGTTGAATAAGATATTTTGATACCTTCAAAAAAAATACAGGCCTTCTACTCCTTGATGCAGAATCAATTGAGACTATCTCCTTTGGCTATTCGCAAAAAGAAACAATTTCTTATCCTGTCTATGGCAGGTACCCCCACTCCTCACTTTTTTGAAAATTATTTGATGCCATTTGAGTTATTGACTGGAACAAATAGTAGTGAACTTGCGACACATATAAAGGGTCTTGTCAGAAATAAAGATGCATGCCTTGTCATCAAGGTTTCACTACCTATAGCCTTGACCGGAGACCAATTGGATACTTTTTTGAATTTGCTCAGTACTTTATTGGACCGGCCTGTAACCCTTTTTATAAATACTGGTATTTCCGACGAAGCTCAAATTCTATTAATAGATAGGCTTGCCCGATCCTTGTTTCAAAGGGTTCAGGACAGGGCTGTCGCCAGAAGAGCTACATTTAATCTACACATTGAAATAAATATCGCCAATTATTTGTTTGCCGATGACCTCCTATTAGTGCTATCCAAATGGCTCAATGTAAGTACCATTTGGCATGCTCATCCGCAGTTTTTTGAAAAAACGCCTGTCGCTAAAACTGTGGCCCATTTCCATGTAAGGAATTTTTTTGATGCCCTCTCTCGCAATAAATCGCTTGGCTTTCCCTGGCGAAATTTTTATCACCGATTTGCTTTGGGAGAACTTATTGTAGGTAACGCACTTTATAGTTCATATGCTATCGAGAGGACAACGGGAATTGCTACTGAAAAGCTTGGAGAATTAGAGTATGAGGATAATTGTGCAGACCGAGTAATGCTTCCCAAGATGTTATTTAACCACCTGTTAACACCACCAGTTGGGATGCTCAAATTGGTTGGTATTGCCAGTAGCATCCTTCGAAATAAATTGTTAGGTAAGCAGGAAGGGATATCCTTTGGAGCTTTTTCCATTGATAGCGGTAAAATGACCAATGGTATTCAGGTAAAACAATGGCGTAGGGTATTGATTACGGGTTGGTATGGAACTGAAACGCAAGGTGATAAAGCCATTTTAGGTGAAGTATTGCATTTTATTAAATCTGCTGCTCCACAATGCGAAATTGTCGTAACTACTTTACATCGCGGAATTAGCGAACAAACCAATAAAGAACTGATTGATCTAAAGGGAGTTGTATTGGTAGATCTGGAGAAATCTTATTCTCCCGCCCTTATTCGTGAAATCGATGCGGTAGTAGTGGGCGGTGGCCCACTAATGGAATCGGCCTCCATGAAACACTTGGGGTATATTTTTGCTGAAGCTTTCCGTCAAGGAAAAGACAGGGTAATTTTTGGCTGTGGGATAGGACCTATTCACAGCAAAGAGGTAGAATCGGTTACGCGGTATATGCTCAGTGTTTGTCAGGCAGGTTTTCTGAGGGATAAGGAAAGCTATGAATTGGCTGTTCGGCTCTTTCCAAATCATGTATTGAAATTTGCCTGCGACCCGGCAATCGGATTTGTCAGCCGCTGGAGAAGAAACAATGGCACCCGGTATCATTCTGGAGGAAAAAACTCGATTGCTACCCTGCTGAGGGCAAATACCAACGAATTTATTCCTGAATCCGATCCAGTAAAATTGCAGGCACAAAATGAGGCCCTAGCAGGAAAGACTGCCAGAACACTGAATTTAATAGCTGCAAAATCGAATGTTTATTTTGAATTGCTTCACATGAATGCACCTTGGGTGGGGGGAGATGACCGAATTTATAACCGTATCCTGGCTGCCCAACTGAGTAAAAAAACAGCGTATCATCTGGTAAGAGACTACCTTACCCTGGAAGAACACATGAAACGACTGGCTTCCTGCAAGGCCGGATTAGCTATGCGATACCATGGTCATATATTCTGTCTGGCCATGGGCATACCTTTTGTTTCACTGGATTATACAGGAAAAACAGGTAAGGTGAGCAGCCTGGTAAACAGAATTGGGTATACCAAAAGGTCCTATCAGTGGGATGCTTTGGAACCGGAAAAATTGGCATCAGATTTTGCAGATCTTCTCACCAATGGAAATGAAATTTCACAGTACCTGCTTGCGGAAGCAGATAAATTGGTTGACTTACTGAACCAGACTTATATAGAAGTTTTCAACTATTGTCCAGAAAAATAAAGAATTATGAATAACAAGTATCTTATCATTGGAGGAGCAGGATTTATTGGGTCACATTTGGTTGATGTGTGCTATTCCGCGGGAAAGAATGTGATTGTTTACGACAATTTCAGTCTGGGTAAAATGGATTACCTGAAGAACAGCCCCAATATTGAAATTGTCAAAGGTGATATTCTGGATTTGAATACCCTTCGTGCATGTATCAATAAATATCAGCCGGAAGTTGTGTTTCATCTAGCAGCAATTCACTTTATCCCGGCTTGTGAGAATGACCCGGCAAATGCGCTGCGGGTCAATGTGGAAGGGACTCAGAATGTGTTGTCGGCAACAGCCAATACCACGCCCAAGTTGATTTTTGCCTCAACAGGAGCCATCTATGATCCTGAAATTACTGATTCTTTGAATGAAGATAGTATCATACGCACCGGGGACATATACGGTATTACCAAATTAACAGCTGAGGAGCTTGTAAAATACCATATAAAAAAGGAACGGGGCCATGCGGTCATCGCTAGGTTGTTTAATGCTGTAGGTCCAAGGGAAACCAACCCACACCTTATACCGGCTATTATGGACCAATTGGCTGCAGGAAACTGGCATGTTGAATTGGGGAATTTGTATCCCAAACGCGATTATATCCATGCCAAGGATATTGCTGAAGGCTTGTTTGCCATATCTGAAACCAGTTTTTCTAATGGTTTGGAAGTCTTTAATATTGGATCGGGACTGGAATATACAGTTGAGGAACTGGTAGCGCTTTGTGGTGAGGCTTCCGGCAAGACAATCACCATTGAATCTGTACCTTCCAGAAGAAGAAAGTTTGACCGACCCAATCAATTGGCAGACATTGCCAAAATGAAAGAGGTATGCAATTGGACTCCCAAAAGAAGCCTGATTCAGGCACTGAATGAAATCTGGACTACTGAAATGATAGCGCATAACCCCTCTTAATTTACAGCTGTAGCATCTTAATATGATTAGAATTGCATTGAATGAATTGGGCGGTGGTAATTGGACCGGAGGAATTACATACAGAAATAACCTCCTGAAATCCATTGCCTATTTTAAAGATGAGGTAGAAGTATGCATGATCAGCAGTGCAGGTCAGCAGGTGCCCGAAGAGTTCAGGGAGTACAAACAACTCGTTAGAGCGACCAATAAAAATTTGCTTGAAAAGGTTTGGAGCGGCATCAGTCAAAAGTTTTTGGGTACCGACCATAAGTTGGGGAGGACCATAGCTGGCAAGGATATTGATGTGGTTTTTCCCTCTACACTTCGGGCAGCGAAGGGTGTTGGCAGCATCTACTGGATTCCTGATTTTCAGTTTATGCATTTGCCACATATGTACGATAAGAAATATTTAAGTTCCATTGGTCCCAAACTCAAAAGGTATTTCAGTGATGCAGATTTGATTGTGGTAAGCAGTGAAGATGCTAAGGAAGACCTGGAGGTATTTTCACCTGAATTTGCAGGAAAGGTAAGGGTATTGAGATTTGTGGCCCATGTGCCGGAAACTTTGTATGAGGAGGACATTCAGGATGCCAAAGCTACCTATCACCTGCCTGAGGATTTTTTCTATTTACCCAATCAATTTTGGGCACATAAAAACCACCACCTTGTGGTAGAAGCACTAGCGTTGTTAAAGAAGAAAAACATCAGACCCTTTGTGGTATGTTCCGGAAATCCCACCGATATCCGCAATCCCATTTTTTTTGCCGACTTTTTGAAAACCTTGTCAGAAAGCGGTGTCAGGGATCAGTTTGCCTTTTTGGGCATGTTGCCGCACAAGCATGTGTATAGCCTGATCAGGGGTTCCAAATGTGTTATTAATCCTTCCCTTTTTGAAGGATGGAGCACCAGCGTGGAGGAATGCAAATCAGTTGGAAAAGGCATGATACTTTCCGATTTACCTGTTCACAAGGAACAGAACCCTGCGGATTCTGTATTTTTTGACCGCTACAGCGCTTCAGATCTTGCAGAGAAAATGGAATGGGCCTGGCTACATAAACTAGCTGCTCCCAATCTTGAATTGGAAGCAGAAGCCCGCAAAATGTTGCCAAAACGCATGCAGGAGTTTGGAAAAGGCTTTATAGATGCCTGTAAAGAAGTAAGCAAGAAATAACATGGAAAGTGCGCAGCAAATAAAAATATCAATAATAACACCCTCCTATAATTGTGCCGCCTTCATTAAAGAGACAATAGAAAGCGTATTGGTTCAGGGCGAGAAAAGTCTGGAGCACATAGTCATGGACGGGGGCTCAATAGATGGCACGGTTGAGATATTAAAGTCATATCCACATCTTACCTGGGTGTCTGAAAAAGACCGGGGCCAGTCTCACGCCTTAAACAAAGGATTTTCCCTAGCACGGGGAGAGATAATTGGTTGGCTGAATGCAGATGATACCTACGAGCCTGGCACCTTTGCAAAAGTTTTCAGTATTTTCGAACAAAATCCGCAAATAGATTTCATTGGTACAGATATTCACATCATCGATGAGCAATCTAACCACATAGGTTTTTCCAAAGGGAAAGAATTTAACCTGCAGGAAATGCTGCGAGTGAATACGGTTAAGCAACCCACTGTTTTTATGCGAAAAGCTATGGTGAAAAAACTAGTTGGCGTTGATGAATCCCTTCATTATGTCATGGATCATGAATATTGGGTAAGAGCCTATACTGAAGGATTTTGTTTCAAATATATTCCAAGTGAGGTTTTCGCCAATTTCAGACTCGTGAGGGGTACGAAGAGCTTCGAAAGCGCTCCCAAATTTCACTTGGAATGGGAAAAAGCCGTACAAGGATTTTCTACTAATTGGGCTAATGCAACAAACATAAACTTTAATGTGGTAATGAAAGATATCAAAAGCCAATACCACATTACAATGACAGTAATTCACATGAATAATAAAAATAGAATGAAGGCAATATATGAATGGTGTAGTGCCGTTTGGGTAAATCCATCCTTATCCCATAAGAAAAGCACTTATTATTACCTGATTCTGATTATAGCAGGAAAAGAGAGAAATATTTTATCCAAATACAGGAAGAAATAATAGTCCGAAAACCAAAAATTCTATCCCAAGGAAACCAATGAATGGGTAAAATCATTTTTGTCACCCCGCTCTAATATCACCGTCGGAATGCCTAACAATGTCATTTTCTGGAGTGAATCTTAAAAAGTTTGCCAAAAGACTGGACGAGCCTTATGTATGGTTCATCGAATATAAAATCAGGGAAATAAGAAGTCGTTATTATTCTTCCTATTGTATTCTCTGATTGAAAAGGACTTCTCAAAGATAGTTTTTTAAATGATATGGCAGTAATTCGTTCCATCCTGTTGCACCATCATGCCACCATATATACAAATCCTATAACAGGACAAATGTATACTTTTTCCTTCATTGGCCGTTGGGTAAATGAGTTGAGCACGCACTTTGACAAAATTGGGTTGCTTTTTCATGAAAGTGATATTAAATCGGACAGGCATGATACATTATTGTTGTCAGACAACATTACGATTGAGACATTAGGAGCACCTGGTAAGGCATATGACCGGTTTCAAAAGTTGGCTAGAGTTAAATCAGCCTGTGAAAAGGCATCAAATAAATATGATATACTGATCATAAGAGGAATAACTCCTAGGCAGTATACTGTTTTTAATGCTGTGAAGGTCAAGTATAAAGTATATCTCCTGGTAGGTAGCATTGAGGATAGTAAACCTTCTTTTAAATTGCACCCAAATGGTATTTATCTAAGTCTAATGTACCATATACGTGTTAGAGAACTCGGGAAAATCGCAAGAATGGCCGACTTGATGATGGCTAATTCTCCAAAAGTCGTGGAAGAAATCAGGGCCATATTCTCTGTTGAAAGTGTGTATTCGCCGACCAATACCATCAAATCAATTGAGCTACGCCCTTTTCGCAATAAAAAAATTGAGCAATTAGTGAAAATATATTTTTGTGGACGAATTGTGGCGGAAAAAGGCATTTTTGAATTTTTGGAGGCGGTTTCAATTCTTCAAGAAAAAGGCATTAATTGCAGAGTAACTTTAATCGGTAACGTTTCTTCAAAAATTAAATTGGAGTTTCAGAATCTCCCATATTGGCACAAAATAGAGGAAGTTGTTGAATTTACGGGATTTGTGCAATTTGGAGATTCATTACTTGATTTATTTGATAAACACGACATTTACGTATTACCATCCTATCACGAAGGATTTCCCCATTCGATTTGGGAGGCTGCAGCTGTTTCAACACCGGTAATCACAACTCCTGTTGGTGGAATTCCAGGAATTTTGACAGAAAACGAGGTCTGGTTCATACCTGTAAAAAATGCAAGAGCGCTTTCAAAAAAAATTATTGAGTTAATTGAACATCCAGAGGTAGTTAAAATAAAAACAAGGACTTTGCATAACCTGCTTCAAAACAACACGCTAGAATCAGGTGTCGAGCAACTAGTTAGAAGCCTTAAAAATTGTATTGTCGAAATTGAATAAACATATATCAAGACAAGAAGTACGGTAACGAAGCTGAATAAAAAATCTAAATTGTTTCATCACGGGCAAATATGGATCTAGTCTATCACACTCATACTCCTATTGTTATAAGTAAAGATCAGGTTTTGGCGCCACGATTTTTAGCCAAAGAAGTCAATGCAATTTCCAAAAAGAAAATAAATTTAGTCTTGGTTGTATATGAGGCGATAGAAGAAGAAAAAGTACTATGTAAGTCTGTGTTAAGCGGTGATATTGAGTTGGTACTATTAGGAGCGCATAATTCAGTTGTTGCTCGTTTAATACGTAGTCCAATATCATTATATCGCTTTTATAAGGCATTGAAGTCTAAAAAAAATCCTTCTCTCTTAATTAAAGGCCCTACGCCATTACTCCTTTTTTTATTTGTGATTCAACGTTTTGCTAATATATATGTTTTTTTAGTAGGGGATTACACAAGTAATTTGACCTCATTAAACTTTGGATATGCAAAGAATATAGCAATAAAAAATTTGGCTTTCATGGTGGACTTTTCTATTAAGTACATGTACAAAAAAGCTGCCTTGATAGTAAATAGCGATGTTTTATATAACAAATATAAAAATTTTTATATTAAAACAAGTTTAATAAGGACCTCTACCATTTGTAAGGATGAAATTTTGAATTCAAGATTTTATTCGAAAAGTCAATTTAACATTTTGTTTGTTGGTCGAGTAGATTATTCAAAAGGTGTTTATGAGTTGGTTGATGCTTTTGTAAATTGTTATAGTGAAGGGATTGTTCAAAGGCTAGATGTAGTTGGCCCAATAGTAAATAACGGACAAAACGTTCAGGAAAGAGTAGTAAGAGATTTTAAAGAAAATAAAGCTTTTGATCATGTGCACTTTTTGGGGCCAGTGTATGATGAAGAAATTTTGAGGGAGAAGTTTTTAAATGCTGATATTTTTGTACTTCCTTCAAAGTCAGAGGGATTTCCTCGTGTTTTTTGGGAAGCATTCGCGGCAGGTGTTCCGGTAATTACCACTAAAGTGGGGGGTATTCCTATGGTTTTGGAGAATAAAAAACACGCGATGTTGTTGGAAAATAGCGAGAAAAATTCAATAATTAAAGCGATACAAATTTTAAAATATAATTCTGTGCTGTTTCACCAAATCGTGAATAATGCAAGAGAATTGGCCTCTTCGAACACAATAGAACATCAAATTGACAAGCTGATAGATTTTATTTATGAATAACAGAATTTTTTTCATAGGACCAATTGACAAGAATAATATTCCCATTGGGGGCCAAATAGCTAAGTGCCAGGAGGTAGAATTTTATCTTAACGAAAATAAAATTCCTTGTGATCTATTGGATACATACGGTAAATCTAAAGCACATTTAGGTCTCAAGATTTTCCTATCTTCAATATTTGATCGAAAATCTTTTTTCTTAATTGCTTTGTCCTCCAAGAGTGCGGTTATTGTAGCGATTATTTTAGCAATTACATTTTCGTTGAAAAGAAGCGGATATATGGTCGTTGGAAACTGGTTTCCAACTTTTATTAAAAAACGAAGGTATCTATTTCCAGTGTTGAAACGATTCAAATTTATTACAACTGAGGGGATATCAACAAGTAGAGAACTTAGGGACTTAGGATTACCGAACACTTACTACCATCCAAATTTCAAAAGAAAAATATTTAATCTTGATTTTAAGTCCTTTGAAATTTCGGATAAGGACGTGGTTCGTATATTGTTTTTGTCAAGGGTTTGTAGTGATAAAGGTGTTGATTTAGCAATTGAGGCTGTTAATAAAATAAATGAATCAAAAGTATTTAAGTATAATTTGGAAATCGATATTTACGGGAAGATCGATCCATTTTATAAATCTAAGTTTAATTCATTATTAAATTCATCAGAACATGTCCGGTATTGTGGTGAGATAGATTTGAAAGTAAGTGAAAATTACGAATATTTAGCAGATAAAGAGTATTATTGTTTTGTTTTCCCAACGATTTACATTGGTGAGGGCTTTGCCGGTGTATTTATTGATTGTATGACTTTAGGTATTCCTGTAATCTGTACTGAATGGAATCTTAATTCAGAAATAATTACAAATTACAAAAATGGATTAATAGTTGACCATAACGCAAATTCTATTAAGGATGGAATTAGTTGGATGCTATTGAATTTAAAAATGAGAAATCAAATGGCAAATAATCAATTAATGAATCGTGAAAATTTTGAGTCGAAAGTTGTTTTGTCTGATATCTTGAGATTATATGCATATTAGACGTTGTATATGTAGTATGCTGTACAAAAAAAAGCTGGGTAATTGTAATATTTATTCCTGTCTTAAGGTATAGTTTTTAAAACAAAAAGACAAAAATTTTTTTTTATTTAATAATATATATGTTTTTTTTATTGTTGGTGGATTATTACAGCTTTACTTTCTAAAAACCTGTGTCTAATATTTTAACATTCGAGAAGTAAATAAGGATTTCGATATTAGACATTCAAGTAACCAAAAAATTGCGAATTCATATTTTCCTAGTTTCATGTTTTTTGTGAACATCATTTGAGTAATTTGATTTGTAATATATCGTCTTTTTTGATTAGGTTTGTTTACATTCAGTTTTATGGGAGTTTACAAAGACTATTAGAGGCATTTATTAAAGCGTAAAACTGCACATGAGTATTTTAAATATTGTGATTAGTCTACTATTCATTCCTATTGCACTTGAGGTAATTGCGCCAAATGAATATTTAATAAAAATTCCAGGAATTCCATTGACTTTTGCTAGAATTTGCTTTTTTTTGATTGGGTCCATTGGATTTTTATATAGAAAAAGGTTACCTAAAAATTACACTTTTATCGGTTTTATAATTATAAGTTTTGGTGCGTTTATTAGTGCATTTTTCTCTGACGATTTTACAGCTAATTTTTCACGAAACCTTGGTTTTTTTGTTTTACTTTTAGTTGCTCCAGGGTTTTCGTACATTATTAGTAAATTTAGACTATTCAAGTACATAGATGCCCTATTCTTTTTCATGTTTTTATACTGGTTATTCTACCTTTTGGAAAAACTAATTTTATCTGAATTTTCAGGTTTTTCTTACAGCATCCTCTTTATTAATAATGAAGTAGTAAATCATCATATTATTGGTTTAAACATTTGTCTTTCTGCTGTTTATTTGACCGTCAGGTTTTTCTATAGAGATGGTAGTTTAGAAATTGGTGGTTATATTTTATTTTCTATAGCTATAATTATTTGTTTTTTATCAGAGACTAGAAGCAATTTATTGATTACGATTATAATGTTTTTTTTCTTATCCTATCGTAGAATAATTAAAAAACGTGGACAATTTTTGTCTATAACCCTCTTTGTTGCTGGAATTTTTTATGTTTTGTTGAGATTTGCAACTTTTAATGATGGACTTTATAAGCGATTTGATCTATCCGATTCAGAATATCAGAGTCGTACCTCTTTGTCTCGAGTTGATTTTATTTATAGTTTTTTGAATGAATTTGTTAAAAATCCCTTGGGTAAGGGTATTTTGGATGCTGAAGTTGCTCATGGAAATTTTAAGACTATGATGCTACACAATCAATATCTTACTTTCGTTCTTTCAGGTGGAGTTGTTGCAGTTTTCGGAGTTTTAATCTTTATGGGAGATTTTACGTCATTATTTAGGAGAATGCATAAATTGAAGTTCGTACATGCATATCCAAAAGCTATAATTTATTCTGCCTTGACATATTTTTTTACTTTGACAACTTTGGAGCACACTGGATTGATAATGTTTCTATTTATTTCACTCTTAATATGGTCTAGGGAGAATCTTGGTTATATTGATTATATCAAAAAGTTTCCGTCATAAGTATTTCTTTTAATCGAATCTATAAATACTTCAGAATATACAATTGTTACATTAATTGAATATTTGAAGTATAATCCGTGTGGTCCTAAAGGCAATAAAGTATTTATATTTTTCGACCACGGCGGCTAGATACTATAAAGACTACATTCGTATTTTATTAATGGGTTTAAATACGATATTACATACGGAGATCTCTTTTATTAAATTTTTTAATAATATAAATTTTAAATGTGTTAGCCATATATTATCGTTTGCCATACTTTTTAAAATGTATTATTGCAAGTTTTCGCGGTTTCATTTTAAAAGGTAATCGTACATTAAACAGAGAGAAATATCTTGCGGAAATAAGAGATCGTGATACATGGAGTAAGAAACAAATTAAAGATTTTCAGCAAAAATTAATTAAAGAAATGTTAGCTTATTGTATTGAATACGTTCCTTATTACAGAGATTATCACAATGAGCAGTCGATTAATAAAAATTGGGACCCTCTGGTTTTATCTAATTGGCCCATTCTTGAAAAAGAATTTATAAGGGAAAATCCTGATAGATTCATGAGTGAGAAGTACAAAAAGGGTGATTTGGTAAATATTGCCACCAGCGGAACTAGTGGAAAACCAATGAGTTTTTGGTTTTCTAGAGAGGCATTATCGCATTGGTATGCATTGTATGAATATCGAATTAAAATATGGAATGGAGTAAAAGATAAAGATATTTGGGCTAATATTGGAGGCCAATTGATATGTGAAATTGGTCGTAGCAAGCCTCCTTTTTGGGTCTACAATTATGCCATGAATCAACTTTATTTATCCTCATATCATTTAAGGAGCGAAAACATATGTGATTATGTATCAGCATTGCAATATTATAAAGTTAAATATTTACTTGGATATGTTTCATCCATTTTTACAATTGCAAATGAGGCTTTAAAGCAAAGTATTGAATTACCAAAATTAAGTGTTGTTATAACAAATGCAGAGCCACTGCTTGAGGGACAACGAGAAGTCATTAGTAAAGCATTTAATTGTAAGGTAATACAAACTTATAGTGGATGCGAGTTTTCATTCTCGGGAAATGAGAATTTAAATAATGATATGTTTGTATGGCCGGAGGCTGGTAAAATGGAGGTTCAAGGTGAAGAAGGAGAAATTAAAAATCATGGCAAAGGAGAACTAATTGTTACAGGATTAATAAATAGAGCAATGCCATTGATTAGGTATAGAGTTGGTGACTCAGTTGAAATTATTGAAGCTGATAGAGATTTAATGCCATTTGATAGAATTGGGCAAATTCTTGGAAGGACTGACGATTTGGTGGTTACTTCAAAAGGTGAAAAAGTAGGAAGACTTGATCCAGTTTTTAAATTTGATTTAAAAATTAAAGAAGCTCAAATTGTTCAGGAAGATTTTGAAATGTTTACTGTAAACGTGGTTCCAGATGTTGGTTTTTCGCAAATGGACATATCAATTATCACAAAAAGACTTAAGGATAGGGTAGGGAAAAATGTTGTTGTAAACGTTGTTTCTTTAACCGAAATTCCTAGAAGTGCAAATGGTAAATTTAAAGCAGTTATTTCAAAGGTGAGAAGTAAGTGAATTAATAAAATATAGATTGAAAATTTTAACTATCGTGGGGGCAAGACCCCAATTTGTAAAAGCAGCTGTAGTATCAAGGGCATTTGCCAAGTCAAGTAAAATAAAAGAAATTATTTTGCATACTGGTCAGCATTTCGATAAGAATATGAGTGAAATTTTCTTTGAAGAGATGGAGATTCCCAAACCGAAATATAATTTAAATGTAAACGGACTTTCACATGGTGCAATGACAGGGGAAATGCTAAAGGGAATTGAACGAGTTTGTATAGAAGAAAAGCCTGACTACCTGATGGTTTATGGTGATACGAATTCTACTATTGCTGGTGCATTAGCCGCCAAGAAATTAAAAATAAAAGTTGTTCATATAGAGGCTGGCTTGAGAAGTTTTAATATGGATATGCCGGAGGAGATTAATAGAATTCTCACTGATAGAATTAGTGATTTTTTGTTTTGTCCAACCGACACAGCTGTGCAAAATTTACTGAATGAAGGGATTTCTGTTAAAAGTGGTTTTAATGTAATACAAAATGGTGATGTAATGCAGGACGCCGCAATGTATTATGCGCAGAACTCTGCGAATCGCTCCAAAGTTATCAGTAAATATGGATTGTCTGGAATTGATTTTGCTTTATGCACTATTCATAGGCAGGAGAATACCGATAACATTGAAAGACTTAAAGTGATAATTGACTCCTTAAATGAAATTCAAAGAACCCAAAAGGTAATAGTTCCTTTGCATCCAAGGACCAAGAATATCATCGAAAGCAATAACCTTAAACCTGAATTTCTAATAATTGAACCTGTTGGCTACTTTGATATGATAGAGTTATTAAAAGGGTGCAATATGGTTTTAACAGACTCAGGCGGTCTGCAAAAGGAAGCTTATTTTTTTAGTAAGTATTGTATTACCATGAGGGAAGAAACGGAATGGGTCGAATTGGTACAAAATAATTTTAATGTTTTAACAGGCGCAAACAAGGATTTAATTATAAAGGCTTGTCAAGTATTTTTAAATCAACCTTTTGTCAAAAACATTGAATTATATGGTGGAGGAAAAGCCTCAGACTTGATTTGTGAATCATTGGAAAATTTTGCGTAAATGACAAAAAAGAATGTTTGGATAATTAATCAGTTTGCAGGAAAACCAACCTCTGGGTGGGGTGAAAGGCATTACTATTATAGCAAAAATTGGATTCAAAAGGGGTATAATGTAACACTGATTTCAGGATCTTATAATCATGTTTTTAACGAACTCCCTAGCGCTCCTAATCAATTCAATTTCGAAGATGTTGATGGGACTCGTTTCTGTTGGGTTAAAACCCCAAAATATAACCCACAATCTATTTTTAGGTTTTGGAGTTTTTTAGTATTTGCATTTAAGGTCTATTTTCTTCCAGTATCCAAGATTGGTAGGCCTGATATTATTGTGGTTTCTTCTATGCCTATTTTCCCGATATTAACCGGATACTGGCTAAAGCTCAGATATAAGTCAAAAGCACTTTTTTTTGAAATTAGAGATATTTGGCCTTTAACTCTTGTCCTCTTAGGTGATGTTTCTAAAAATCATCCAGCCGTTAGATTTATTGGTTGGTTTGAGAAATTTGGATATAAGAAGGCGGATAAGATTGTTTCTTTATTGCCAAATGCATCTGAACATTTTGAAGAGATTGCACAAGCAGGCTCAAAGTTTGTTTATATCCCAAATGGTTTAGATGAAGAAGTATTGATCAAAGAAAAGGCTCCAGCAGAAAATTTAAGCAAGATACCAAATGATAAATTTGTTATTGGTTATACTGGAACCCTAGGACTTGCCAATGCCCTTGAATTTATTGTGGAAGCTGCTGGTTTACTTAAGGATGACCCAAGATTTTTCTTTGTTTTGGTTGGTGAAGGTTACTTAAAAAAGCAATTAGAGGAATCAAGTAAGGACTATGGAAACATTATTTTTCTTCCCAAGGTGAGGAAAAATCAAGTAGCCTCCTACCTTGAGCGGTTTGATGTTTGCTTTGTGGGTAGAAACGATTCACCATTGTTTAAACATGGCGTTTCTGCAAACAAATATTTTGATTACATGTTGGCATCGAAACCAGTTTTGGATTCTAATAATTTAATCAAAGACCCGGTAGAATTATCTGGATGTGGCTTGATTGTAAAACCCGATTCTTCAGAAGCAATTAGAGATGGAATCTTGCATTTACATAGCTTAGGTAAAGAAAAACTTGCCGAAATGGGTGAAAAAGGAAGACAATTTGTAAAATTAAATCATAGCATTACTTTCCTAAGTAATGAGTATGTGGAACTTTTTGAGGCATACAATTGAAGGTTTTAGTTACAGGATTTTCTGGATTTCTAGGTAGCTCGGTTGTAAAGAGCCTGGTGGCACATGGAAACGATGTTGTAACAATTGGAAGGTCGCGAGAGGCAAATATCGTGTGGGATTTTTTTCACAATGAACCCAGTTTGCCAACCTCAGATATGATTGTTCACTGTGCGGGATTGGCTCATCTTAATACTAAATCTGGTAATGGCGATGAGTTTATCAAAGTAAATTTTGAAGCTACTGTTAACCTTTGTAATGCCTTAGGTAAATCAGAGAAATTACCCTCGACCTTTGTTTTTGTTAGTTCAGTTGCAGTATATGGTATTGATATGGGGGATAATATTTCTGAAAGTACAAAACCGAATCCAAGCTCGCCCTATGGAAAATCAAAGCTGAAGGCTGAACAATTTTTGTTAGAATGGGTGAAAACCCACAATGTTCAATTGTTTATTTTAAGATTGCCACTCATTGTGGGTGCAAATCCACCAGGAAATCTTGGAGCCATGATAAAGGCCATAAGAGGTGGTTATTACTTTCGAATGGGAAAAGGTTTAGCAAAGCGTTCAATGGTTTTGGCGAGCGATGTGGGTGATTTTATCGCCGTTTCAGCCAATAGGAATGGTTTGGTTAATGTTACTGATGGATTTCACCCTTCTTTATTTGAAATAGAAAATTTTATTGCTTCATTTTATGAAAGAAAAATTTTCTCATTGCCAAAATTTGTGCTTAACCTTTTAGGATTAATTGGAGATTTGATTCCATTTTTTCCTTTAAATACCTACCGTGTTAATAAGCTTTCTCAGAACCTTACATTTTCTGATAATTTGGCAAGAAAGAGTTTCGGTTGGAATCCAAGACAAGTTATCGGTAATTTTAATCCAGAATAATTAGTTAATGATTCGTTTTTTTGATTTATTATTTACACTGATTGGAATAGTAGTCCTTTTTCCAGTTATGCTTTTGATTTTTTTAATTGGTTTATTTGATACAGGATCCCCTTTGTTTTTTCAACAGAGAATGGGTAAAAATAAAAAAGCATTTACATTGGTGAAGTTTAGAACCATGCATAAGAATTCTGTTTCAAAGGCTACTCATTTAATGAGCAAATCCTCGGTAACACCCTTAGGCGGTTTTCTTAGGATAACAAAGTTGGATGAATTACCACAGCTCTTTAGTGTTGTTTTAGGGGATATGAGTTTAGTTGGACCACGCCCCAACTTATTTAACCAAGGTGAGTTAATAAGATATAGGGAAAAATTGAATATTTATTCGGTAAGACCTGGTATTACAGGTTTGGCACAAATAAAGAAGATAGATATGTCGACCCCGGAATTACTGGCAAATACCGATGCCAAGATGATTCAGTCTCTTGATTTTGCAATGTATTTTTCTTTAATAGTGCAAACAGGATTTGGAAAGGGTGCTGGAGATAGAGTAAATTAAAGTTATTAGTAATGAGTAATAGAGCTGTAAAATTTGCCATCATTGGCTTTGGGCATATTGGTAGGCGACATGCTACAATTGCCAATGAGTATCCTAATTGTAAAGTAGTTGCAGTTGTGGATACAAACGAAAGAGCCAAGAGTCATGTATTATTTCCAAAAGACGCAAATTTCTTTACCTCAATTGAGGATTTCATCGAAGCTAAAGTAGAGGCGGATGTTGTAAATATTGCCACTCCTAATGGCTACCATTGTCCCTACGCAATAAAAGCCCTTGATGCAGGTTACCATGTGGTAATAGAGAAACCAATGGGACTGTCAAAAGCAGAATGCGAATCTGTAATCTTCAAAGCCCTGCAGGTAACCAAGCAGGTTTTTGTTGTCAAACAAAATAGATATAGCCCTCCAAGTAAGTGGATGAAGGAAGTTGTGAGTAATAAAACAATAGGTGAGGTTCTGATGGTACAAGTGAATTGCTATTGGAACCGTGATGATAGGTATTACAAACCGGGTGGCTGGAAAGGAACACTTAAATTAGATGGGGGTACTTTGTTTACTCAGTTTTCCCACTTTATAGATATTATGTACTGGGTCTTTGGTGACATTAAAAATATCAAATCAATTTTCGCTGACTATAATCACGCAAAAAGCACAGAGTTTGAGGACAGTGGTATAGTCCATTTTGAGTTTGTTAACGGCGGTTTAGGCTGTTTAAATTTCAGTACTTCCGTTTGGGATACCAATATGGAGAGCAGCATCACGGTTGTTGGATCCAAGGGAAGTTTTAAAGTGGGTGGTCAATATATGAATGAAGTGGAGTACTGTCACATTGAGAATTATGTCATGCCCGAGTTACCCCCAACCAATGCTCCTAATGATTATGGTCCATTTAAAGGGAGTGCCGCCAATCATCATTATGTGATTGAGAATGTAGTTAACACGCTTCAAGGTCAAGACACGATTACGGCTAATGCGCTTGAAGGTTTGAAGGTTGTGGATATTATTGAAAGAATATATGAGTCTAGAAACTTATTAAAGCTAAAATCACAATTAAATTAATGACGAGAAATATAGTTTTTATTTACTTTATTTTTCAGGGTATTAAACTGCTCAAGGTTTCACTAGATGTAGTTTTTAACTCTGGTTTGTTGATTATTTCTTTTGATCAAAATTTGTTTATTCTTAATTTAATTTTTTTATCTCAAGTGGTTTATTTGGGAAGTTATGGGTTTGATTTAATGTTTTTAATTTTTGCACATGCTGTTTTTTTTCTTGGTATATATAAAAAATATATATCTTTAATTTACTATATTATTTTAATTTTACTCTTGTTTTTTTCGAAATCAATTATTCATCTTTATTTAAGTGATTATCAAAATCATCCTGGTTTAGCAAATTACTTTCTTTTTTTTTTTAATTTAATTAGCTTTTGTATTTTATTATTTGT
>Ga0194116_10003842_pt1 | contig 17728 bp, 23 predicted proteins | sample TA2MahsurfametaG_4_FD_148617 | JGI IMG/M metagenome (GOLD analysis project Ga0194116, IMG submission 148617) | Freshwater microbial communities from Lake Tanganyika, Tanzania - TA2015008 Mahale S9 surface | ecosystem: Environmental > Aquatic > Freshwater > Lake | place: Tanzania: Lake...
GCTCGCCTGGGGCCTCGCCTTCGCCGTCGTCGCCGCCTTCATGCTGGGCGCGCTGGCGATCTTCCTCGCCATCCGCCCGCGCGAGCTGGCCGGCGATCGCGGCGGCTGATCGGCGTTACAACAGCCTACCCAGCCTGCTTCGTTTGCTGCCATGCTGCGGACCCGGGAGGGGGGGCCATGCGATCAGGTCAGCTAGGACGGCGAGGCTTTGTCGCGCTTGTCGGCGGTGGTGCTATCGCGTCGCCGGCACTCGCGCAGCAGGCCGATCGCATGCGCCGCGTCGGCGTGCTCGCAGGCGGGAGTCTCGGCGATCCCGAGACCCAAGCGAGCCTTGCCATCTTCCAGCAAAGCCTACAGCAACTGGGCTGGATCGAGGGACGCAATCTGCGGATCGACTATCGGCTGACGGCGGGCGACCCCGAGACGATGCGCAAGTTCTCCGAAGAACTGGTCGGACTGTCGCCGGATGTCATCCTGGCCCCTGGCGCGTCCGTCCGTGCCATCATCCAGGCGACTCGAACGGTGCCGGTCGTCTTCGCCTTCGCGGTCGACCCGGTCGGTGTCGGCTATGTCGAAAGCCTGGCGCAGCCAGGTGGCAACGTCACCGGCTTCGTGCTGTTCGAGTACAGCCTGACGGCGAAGTGGCTGCAGATGCTCAAGGAGGTCGCCCCGAGCACGACGCGCGTGGCGGTCCTGCGCAATGCCAACGACCCTGTCGGCGCCGGGCAGTTCGCCGTCGTACAGTCGGTGGCGCCGATGCTCGGCGTGGACGTGCGCGCGATCAGCGTGAACGACGCCGCCTCGGTCGAGCGCGACCTCACCGCCTTCGCGCGTGCGGGCCATGGTGGCCTGATCGTCGCAGCGAGCGCCTTCGCGTACAATCACCGCGATCTGATCATCGGCCTCGCCGCCCGGCTCAGGCTGCCGGCGCTCTACTACGAGCGCCTGTTCATCACGCGCGGCGGCCTGATCTCGTATGGCGGCAACTTCAACAATCAGTACCGGCTCGCCGCCGGCTACGTCGATCGCATCCTCAGGGGCGAGAAACCGGCCAACCTGCCGGTGCAGGCGCCGACGAGCTACGAGCTGGTCATCAATCTCCAGACCGCGAAGACGCTCGGGCTCACCTTGCCCCCCACGCTGCTCGCGCGCGCCGACCACATCATCGAATAGCGAGATGTGACGCGCCGGTCACTCCCGCGCGACGCTAACGACGACACTGCCCGCCTTGCGTCGCGTCTCGACGCGGGCGTGCGCGGCGCGCATGTCCTCGAAGCGGTAGCGGCTGTCGATCATCGGCCGCAGCACGCCCTGCGAGGCGAGATCGGCCAGCGTCCGGACATCCTCGGCGCGTTCCCCGGCCGGGCCGGCGATCACGCGCTTGCCGCCGGCGCGCGGTGGCAGGAGGCTGGCGACCATATCGCCCATGCCGCCGGCGATGGCGAGCAGCCGGCCGCCGGGATTGAGCGCCGCCTTGGCGCGCGCGAAGGACGTGACGCCCGCCGTGTCGGCGATCACGTCATAGGTCGCGCCGGCGCCGAGCACACCCTGGCGCGTGCGGTCGATCACCGTCGTGGCGCCGAGCGAGGCGACGCGATCGAGATGCGCGGTACTGGTGACGCCGCTGACGACGGCGCCGAAATGCCGCCCAAGCTGCACCAACGCGCCGCCGACACTGCCGGCCGCACCGATGACGAGCACCGACTCGCCGGGCTTGATCGCGGCCTTGCGCAGAAAGTGAAGCGCCGTATGGCCCCCGAAGCACAGCGACGCGGCCTCCTCGAAGCCGAGATCGGCGGGCTTGGGCGCGAGCGCGCCGGTCTCGGCCATGGCGCGATACTCGGCATGGCAGCCCATCGCGCCGCCGGGCAAGCCGATCACCGCGTCGCCTTCGCGCCAGCGCGTCACGCGCGCACCGACGCGTTCGACGACACCCGCCAGCTCGGTGCCGAGGATGGGCTGGCGCGGTCGCGTCAGCCCCAACGCCAGGCGCGCGATCGGCGCGAAGCCTGGCGGCATGACCAGCGAACGCACGCGCCAGTCGCCGGCGCTCACCGTGGTGGCGCGGATGCGGATCAGCACCTCGTCGTCCTTCGGCACCGGCCTGGGGATCTCGGCGAGCTCAATCACGTCAGGGCCGCCATAGCGGCGGCAGAGATGGGCGCGCATCAGCGCGGCCGGCGGAGCGGTACTCATCGGCCGGTAGCTATGGGCGGTCCCGGCTCGATTCAAGAGCGCGCATCGAGCGGACCGCAGGTCAGCCGACACTGTCGCCGGCGTTGCTGGGTCGCGGGCAGGCTCGTATAAGAGCGACATGTTGGATCGCGGCTATCACAGCCAGCGCCCGCGGAACCGGTTCCGGGTTCTGCTCGCGCTGCTGCTGGCGTTGAACCTGCCGCTATCGATGAGCCTGACGGCGATGGCCGCGCCGAATCGCAACGACGCTGGCGTCCCCGCGATGTCCTGCCACGAGCCGGCGAGCCCCGACGCGCGCGATAACGGGCAACCCGATCCCGCCGCCGCCCTACAGCACCTGTGCTGCTTCACCGCCTGCCTGCCGCTCGCGGCGGCCGCCGACGCTTCGCCTGCCCTATCGCCGCCGGCGGGCGAGCCGCTCCCGGCCTTCCTGTCGACGCGCCCGATACCGCGCGCGATCGGCGTCGATCCGCCGCCTCCCAAGGCCTGAGTCTCCCAACGATTCCGCGCGCCGGCCACCTGGCCCGCGCACCTGTCGACGAGCGGCCTCGCGCCGCCGGGAGGCTTTCGCATGACCGTTGTTTCACCGATCCACATCAACCGGGCCCGCGACGCCGCGGGGCCTCAAGCATCGAAACGGAGGGAGCAATGACAGCGAATGCTCACCGTCCTCCAAAGAACGAAGGCAAGACGTGGGTGGCGGCGCTCGCACTCGCCGCCTCGCTCATCGGCGGCGTCGCGCTCGCCGATCCCGGCCACCACCACCATGGCGGCGAAACGCCCTACGGCATGCCGGGTGACCCCAAGAAGCCGGCGCGCGTGGTGCAGGTCGTCATGCGCGAGGCCGATGGCAAGATGCTGTTCGTGCCCGACCGCGTCGAGGTCCGCCGCGGCGAGCAGATCCGCTTCCAGCTGCGCAACAACGGCGAGATCGACCACGAGTTCGTCGTCGCAACCCTCGAGGAGAACCTCAAGCACCTCGAGGAGATGAAGAAGAACCCCGACATGGAGCACGACGATCCCAACGCCAAGCGTGTGAAGCCCAAGGCCACCGCCACCCTCGTCTGGCACTTCACCAAGGCCGGCACGTTCGACTTTTCGTGCCTGATCCCGGGCCATCGCGAGTCCGGCATGCACGGCGTCATCGTCGTCAAGTGAGGCTTGTCGTGCGCGGCGCCCTTCGCAGCGCCGCGCCGGACGGGATCGGCCGAGGCGACGGCCCGATCGCCATCGCGAAGGCTTGACACCGCGGGCGCGGTGCCTGCCTTATCCCCTCCCGGGGGATAGGATATGAGCAAGCACGAATCGCATCCCGAGATCGTCAAGCGGCTGAAGCGCGCCGAGGGGCACCTGCGGACAGTGATCGGCATGATCGAGGCGGGACGGCCCTGCGTCGACCTCGCCCAGCAGCTGCACGCCATCGAGAAGGCCGTGGCCAACGCCAAGACGACGCTGATCCACGACCACATCGACCATTGCCTCGAGCGGACGGTCGGCCCGCGCAAACGCGCCGAGCGCGCCGCGCTCGACGAGTTCCGCCAGCTCACCAAGTTCCTGTAGCGCCGCCATGCCGGGTTTCGCCGAATTGCTGGCGCAGGGCGCGGGCAAAGCCTGGCTGTTCATCCCCAGCGCCGTCCTGCTGGGCGCGCTGCACGGGCTGGAGCCGGGCCACTCCAAGACCATGATGGCGGCCTTCATCGTCGCCATCCGCGGCACGGTGTGGCAGGCGGTGATGCTGGGCCTTGCGGCGACCGTGTCGCACACCGCCGTGGTCTGGGCGATCGCGCTGCTGGGCATATATTTCGGCAGCCAATGGAATGCCGAGACCAGCGAGCCCTGGCTCCAGCTCGCCTCGGCGGTGATCATCGCCGGCGTGGCCATCTGGATGTTCCTGCGCACCTGGCGGGAACAGCAAGTCGAGCGCGCCGCGCATGGCCATGACCATCACGAACACGGCCATGGTCATCACCACGGTCATGATCACGGTCATCACCACAGTCACGATCACGATCACGATCACGACCACGGCCATCGCCACCATACGCACGCGGCACGCGGCCTCGACGTCTCGTCGGATGGCTTCGAGGACGCCCATCAGCGCCAGCACGCCGAGGACATCCGCCGCCGCTTCGCCACGCGTCATGTCACCAACGGCCAGATCGTCGTCTTCGGCCTGACCGGCGGACTGATCCCCTGCCCTGCCGCGATCACCGTCCTGCTGATCTGCCTGCAGCTCAAGCACCTCACCCTGGGCGTGGCGTTGGTGCTGTGCTTCAGCGTCGGGCTGGCGCTCACCATGGTGGCGACGGGCGCCATCGCCGCGTTGGGCGCGCATCACGTCGGGCGGCGCTGGCGGGGCTTCTCCACGCTGATCCGCCGCGCGCCTTATATCTCCAGCGCGCTGATCCTGCTTATCGCGCTCTATGTCGGCTGGGACGGCCTCAGCCGTCTGGTCTGATACCGGGCGCAGCGCCTAGCGGGCGTCGGCGCCACCCTCGTGAATGAACCGTGCCACCGCGAAGGCCAGCGCCGCGCCCAGGCATTGCGCGGCGATGAAGCCCGGCGCGTGCGCCGGCGCGATGCCCGCGAAGGTATCGCTGAGCGCGCGCGCGATGGTCACCGCCGGATTGGCGAACGACGTCGAGGCCGTAAACCAATAGGCGCCGACGATGTAGACGGCCACCGCGGCGGGCAGCGCCGGGGACTGACGGCGCGCGCCGAGCAGGATCAGCAGTACCAGGCCGAAGGTCGCGGTCGCCTCGGCCGCCCATTGGCCGATTCCGGCGCGCGCCTTCGTCGATGTCTGCAGGATCGTCAGGTCGAACATCAGATGCGCCAACCACACGCCCAACACGCCACCCACGAGCTGCGCGGCGATGAACGGCAGTACATGGCCGCGCGGGCTCAAGCCCGCGCCGGTCAACGCCAAGGTGACGACCGGGTTGAAATGCGCACCCGAGATCGGCCCGAACATCGTGATCAGAGCGTACAGCCCGCCGCCGGTGGCGATGGCGTTGGCCAGCAGCGCGACGCCGACATTCCCCTCCGACAGCCGCTCGGCCATGATGCCGGAGCCGACGACGGTCGCCAGCAGGAGCGCGGTGCCAAGTACCTCGGCGACGATGGGACGTACGGGCATCGGTTCTCCTGACATTCCGCGAAGATGGACTACCCTGTCATCTCGCCAAACCCACCACGGCCGCTATCTTTTCCACGCCTCGCGCCAGGCCGCGAACTGCGACGGCCGGACACGGTAGCGCACGAAGTTACCCTCGTGCAGGCCGAGCAGCTCGCTCTCGACGATCTCGCGGAATCGCTCGCGATCCACGCGCGCGACATGCTCCTTCACCCACGCGCCAATGTGGGTGGCGGCGCGCTTGCGGCCCATGCGCCGGCCGAAGATCGGCGCCGAGGCCGGCGGGTCGCGCGCCGTCATCGGGGTGAACAGCCCGATCGCCGCCAGCACTAGGTAGGCCTGCTCCGTGCGCCGCGCGCCGGTCGGCCATTGCCGACGCCTCCCCGTCGGCGCCAGTCCAAGGCGAATCGCTCAGATCTTCACAGGATAGACTGAATGGCGCCGCGGTGCGGCCCGGATTGTCGCGCACAAAGGCGCCCACGAACCTGTGGGGTGGAGCATGCGACCGGTACGGACGAGACGAGAAGCGGCGGCCCGCCACGACCGCATCGCGCTCGTGGCCATGCTGGGCATGATGGCCGCCTTACTCGGCGCCTCGGTCTGGATGATCAAGTAGGCCGACGGACCGGCGCGCCAGGCGCCGGCGTCGGATTCAGTGCAGTAGCGCGGCGGCCGGGGAGCGCGTCGCGTGGGCGCGCAGCCGACCCAGGGTCGAGGCGATGTCGCCGGTGATGGCGTAGATCTCGGCGAGGCGCGCCTTGTAGCGCTCGCAGGTCGGGTGACGCATCAGGGCCTTCTCGGCCATGCTCGCGTCCAGTCCCATTTCGACCAGCTCGTCCTCAAGAAAATCGATACAGGAAGCGATCGCTTCCGGACGCGTGTCCAGATTGGCCATGTCCCATTCCCCTATCAGCGCCCTTCGGGCCACCCGTCGCTGCGGGCGTTAATTCTGCGTCAAAACATTAAGCCATAGTTTCTCGGTTTCCGCCACGACGATTTGCGAGTGGTCACTATTCGTCGCACCCTGAACTTGGTAAATTCGTGCGTAATGCAAAAGAGTTAGGCGATCGGCTTCGAGTCTTTCCGGGATTTTCACGGCACATGAAGAAGGTGAAAAGAGCGCCATAACGCGTGAATTCGAGTAACGGTCCACGGAGCGGGCCGGCGCGTATGATCCCGACATTTGTTGCCGTCGTCGGCGCGCGGGAGAGCGGGAGAAGCGAATGAACTTCTGGCTGATCGGCTTCGGCGCCGGCCTGTTCGCGCTGGCGATCCTCGACGGGTTGTGGCTCGGCGTCATCGCCGGCGGCTTCTACAAGGAGAAGCTAGGCGGCCTGCTGCGCGAGAAGCCGATCTGGTCGATCGCCGCGCTGTTCTATCTCGTGCACGTCGTCGGCGTCGCGACCTTCGTGCTGCCGCAGGTGTCGAGCTGGAGCGGCGCGCTGCTGCTGGGCGGTCTGTTCGGCTTCTGCGCCTACGCCGCCTACGACCTCACCAATCACGCCACCATCAAGGGCTGGCCGCCGATCGTCACGATAGTCGATCTGGCTTGGGGTACGGTGGCCACCGCGCTGACCGCGCTCGCCGCCTGGGCGGTGCAACGCCACTTCGCCTGAGCGCCGCGATCAGGCCGGCCGGCACGCCTCCCGCCGCGCGAGCACCCGGGCGCCCCTCACCTCTCCGGCATGCGGTCAGGGCGCAGGGTCGAGCTCTGGAGCGCCGCTTGTCCGCTGCCGCTGCCGCACCGCCGTGCCATCAGGCACCTCGCGGGTCGCGGCGGGTACCGCCGCCGACAAGGGCGCGGCCGCCCGCTCGACATCGTCCACCGCGATTCGCAACTGGACGAGGAAACCGTCGAAATCCATAGAACGCACCCTACGTTCTCAATACATCTAAAGTGTTACTTTAATTCAATGATATAACAATAGGAGTTTATTGATTTAATACAGAATTTTTCAGGCCTATTGCATGATCACGGAGGCGGCCGATACGAAGGCTCCGGGCCATCCCCTGACAAACTCGGCGCGGCGACCTCCGCGCTCAGCAGCGCGGACCCTAGGCCGGCAGGTGCTCGCTGAGCCAGGCGATGGTCTCGCGCATGACGTCGTCGAAGGCCGGCCTGGCGTAGACCTCGTAGTGGCCGATGCCGGGCAGTACGACCAGCTTCTTCGGCTCCAGCGCCTTGTCGAACAACGACTGACAGTCCTCCGGCGGCACCAGGCGATCGTCGCCGGCGGCGATCAGCAGCAGCGGACGCGGCGCGATCTTGTCGACGACCCATTCGGGATGGAACGACAGCGTCTCGTCGATGTATTCCAGCGGGATCATGCCGACGGCGTTGGGATTGCCGGCGCGCGCCTTGGCCGCCAGCGCCGCCGACTGCCGGTCGGGCAGCAGGATCTCCTCGCGCGCCACGAACTCGCTCTCGCCGGTCAGCACCCGGCGCTCGCGATCGCGCTCGGAACGCTCCAACAGGTCGACCCACTCGTCGGGCCGCCGGACGCTGCGCATCCAGCGCCCGCCATGGCCCATGCCGACCACGCCGATGGTGCACTTCACGCGTGGGTCGATGGCGGCGGCGAAGACCACCGTGGCGCAGCCATAGCTCGTGCCGTAGATGGCGATACGGCCTTTGTCGCACTGAGGCTGGAGGCCGAGGAAGGTGATCGCCGCCTGCACATCGGCGACGCGGCTATGGGGTGCCAGCCGACTGCGCGATCCCTCGCTCCTGCCCCAGCCCTTGTAGTCGAAGGTGAGCACGACGTAGCCAGCGCGGTTCAGCTCGAGGGCATTGTCGGGAAGGTAGAGATCCTTCACGCCGGTGTAGCCATGACACAGCACGACGCCGGCGCGTCGCTCGCCGGGCCTCAGGCCCTCGGGCAGGAACAGATCGCCGTCGAGCTTCACGCCCTCGCTATAGAAGGTCACGGGCTGGCGCATGGTCTCATCTCCGGGAGCGGTCGAGGCAGTGCGAGCCTAGCAAGTTCCGCGACTCGGGGCGCCTGCGTGATAAAGCGGCCGCGCGTTCGGCTATACTGCGCGGCGAAGACGGGAGAGATACGATGATCCGCGCAGTCCTTGTCGGCGCCATCCTGATGACGCTCTCGGGCGCGGCCATGGCGCAGGAGGCGCGGCCGGGGCAGCCGGGCTGGACGACGACCGCCGAGGGCTGCCGGGTGTGGAACAGCGCACCGCAGGCGGAGGAGCGCGCGACCTGGTCGGGTGGCTGCGTCGAGGGCCTGGCCGACGGCCGCGGCGCGCTGCGCTGGGGCCTGCGCTCCGGCGACGAGACCTACGACGGCGAGATGCGCAAGGGCCGGCCGCACGGCCGCGGCATCTACGCCTGGAACGACGGCGAGCGCTACGACGGCGAATGGCGCGATGGCGACATGCACGGCGCTGGCGTCTACACCTGGAGCGACGGCAGCCGCTACGAGGGCGAGTTCCGCGACGACAAGCAGAACGGCCGCGGCGTCTACGTCTGGGCCAAGGGCGATCGCTACGACGGCGAGTGGAAGGACGACAAGCAGCACGGCCGCGGCGTCTACGTCTGGGCCAACGGCGATCGCTATGACGGCGAATGGCGCGACGACAACCAGAACGGTCGCGGTGTTTTTGTCTGGTCCAGCGGCAATCGCTACGACGGCGAGTGGCGCGACAACCGGATGCACGGCACCGGCGGCTTCGTGGCGGCCGAGGGCGATCGCTACGACGGCGACTGGAGGGACGACAAGCGCCACGGCCAGGGCAAGGAGGTCTTTGTCGGCCATGGCACCTACGAGGGCGCCTACGCCGACGACCTGCCCAACGGCCAGGGCACCTACACCAACGTCAGAGGCGAGGTCTTCACGGGCACCTGGACCAACGGATGCTTCCGCGAGGGCAGTCGCTGGGCGCATGTCGCCGTCACCGCCGAGGCATGCGGCTTTAAGTAGCCGGCCGGCGGGGCCCCCCTACAGCCGATCCTTGTGCTCGACGATCTTCCAGTAGGTATCCTTCTCGACGATCTTGCCGTTCCTGAAGCGATAGATGTCGCAGCCCTGGTAGTTGAGTTCCTCGCCGTCGGCGCTCTTGCCCTTGACCGTCCAGACCGAGATCGCGTGGTCGCCGGCGAGCACGTATTTCTTGTGCTCCCAGCGCATGTCGGGGATCACCTTGAAGCGATCAGCCATCGCCTTGCGGATGACCTCCTTGCCACGCAGCGGCCGGCCCACGGGCTCCGGACCGCGCGCGAGATAGAAAACCCCGTCGTCGGCGAAGCACTCGGCGATGCGGTTGGCGTCGCGGCTGTTGAACGCCGCGGAGATCTCGCGCATCAGCGTCTCGTCGACGGGGCGGTGGGAAGTCGTGTCGGGCATCGTGCGTCCTTTCCTGCTCGAGTCGTGGACCTCGCCAGTCTGCCTCGCGTCCGGCCGTCGGCGCCACCCGGCCCGCGGGAGAGCACGCCTCGCGCGCTATTCCCGGTCTCGCGCTATCATCCGTCCGACCAGTCGCTTCTGCCAGGCGAGGATGCCGACGCGCAGCGACTGCTGCTCGCGACGCCTGAGCCGCTCGTAGTGCGCCGCCTCGCTGGCCGACAGATAGGCGCCGATCAACCGGCCGTGACTCATCACCCGGATGATCTTGGCCTCGATCGCCTCGTCCTTGTAGCGCGCAAAGTTGCGCGAGAACTCGGTCGCCGGCACGTCGCGCGTCGCCGCCACGGATGGACTCCTCCGTGGCGGCGCGTAATGCGCATTCCGCTCAATATGCGCGAGGCCGGCCCGCGCCCTCAGCCGATATCCGGCGGCAGGTCGAGCTCGCCGAGCTTGGGAAACGTCGTCGGATTGCGCTCGCTGAACTCGTCGATGTCGCCGGGATTGGTCATCGACGGGTAGTAGCGGCTGACCGTCAGCTCCTGGCTCTCGAAGGCGTCCTCGACCAGCTCGCTACAGAAATACGTGCGCTGGCTGCCGACGCCTTCCTTCACCTTGTTGGCCCCCCAGCGCGCCAGATGCAGGAAGGGCTGCGTCGGCGCGCTCAGGATCGAGACCAGGCCCGAGCCACCGAACACGCCGCCATAGGCGTAGGAGCCGCCAACCTTGGAGATCGCGTAGGCGGCGATCTTCTTCGCCTGATCGCCGCTCATCGTCTTGAGCCGGAAGGCGCTCGCCAGCCGCGCGTCGGCCAGCGCCAGCTTGATCGATCGATGCACCACGCCGTTGCCCACCGCCTCGACGATCTTGCCGTCGCCGACATAGAGCATGGCGTGGCTGTAGCCGGCGGCCGTACCGGTCTTGATGACTTTCGACACCGCCGCCGACGTCGTTGACAGGATGACGTCGGCGACCTGAAGAGCGCTGGCTTTCATGATGTTCCCCCGGACGCGGGATACTGGCGATCGATACGCCGAAAACCGCACGAGTCCATATCGAACTCGGTCGTCGACGCGTAACCTTCCCGACAACCGCTCCGTTCAACATCCCGGAGCAGCTCGACCCAGCGCCCTAAGCGACTCGCAGCGCCTTTTGCGCGCGTCGTCGGCGCCCGGCTCCAGCCGCAGCACCTGGTCGAAGTCTTCGATCGCGCGCTCGTGCTGCCCCCTCCTCTCATAGTTGACGCCGCGACTATAGTAGGCGTCGGCGAAGGACGGGTTCAGCCGGATCGCTTCGTCGTAGTCCTGGATCGCCCGGTCGTACCGCTGCTTCTTCATATGGAGGCCGCCGCGTGACTCCAGGGCGAGGACGAAGGACGGGTTCAGCCGGATCGCCTCGTCGAGATCGCGGATCGCGAGGTCGACCTCGCCTCTGGCGACGCGGGCGGCCGCGCGCGTGGCGAAGGCGGTCGCCAGCATGAAGTCGCCGCCAACGCGGGCCTCGATCACCGCGGTGCAGCCCTCGATGCTGCGATCGGGATCCCCGTCGGCGCAGCGTTTCCAGTTTTCGATGTTCGCCGTCGTCGGCGCCGCGACAGGCGCGGCGCCCTGCGCCAGCGCCAGCGCCAGCGCCAGTCCCAACGCAATCCACATCGAGCCCTTGTTCGCCATCGCCACCTCCGTGTCAGTGACGCAGGACGATGCACGAAGACGCGGCGCGACGCTGTTACCTCAGGCACATCCTGTCGTGCCACGCCGCCAACGGCTCGCGCCGCTCCGCTCAGCAGTCCGGTGCGCTCCGGCCCAACGCCTTGAGCGAGGCGCAGCGCGCCTTGCGGGTATCGCCGTCGCCCGGATCGAGACGCCGGGCGTGGTCGAAATCCTGGATCGCGCGCTCGTGCTGGCCGCGCCGGGCGAATATCCTGCCGCGGTTGAACAGGGCGAAGGCGTAGTCCGGTCGCAGGCGGATCGCCTCATCGTAATCGCGCATCGCCTGGTCGAACTGGCCCTTCCTCTCGTAGGCGCTGCCGCGGTTGTTGTAGGAGCGGGCGACGGAAGGGCTCAGTCGGATCGATTGATCGTAGTCCTGGATCGCCCGATCGAGCTCGCCCTTGCTGTAGTAGGCGAAACCGCGGCTACGGAAGTAGTCGGCGTCGGACGGGTTCAGCCGGGTGGCCTGGTCGAAATCCTGGATCGCCCGGTCGTACCGACCCTGCCTGGTGTGGCCCCTGCCACGGTTGAACAGGGCGATGGCGTAGTCCGGCCACAGGCGGATCGCCTCCTCGTAGTCGCGCATCGCCTGGTCGAGCTGACCCTTTTTCTCGTAGGCGCTGCCGCGATTGTTGTGGATCCTGGCGTCGGACGGGTTCAGCCGGATCGCCTGGTCGAAGTCCTGGATCGCCCGATCGAACTCAGCCTTATTGTAGAAGGCGAAGCCGCGGCTGTGGAAATGGCTCGCCAGGCTGGCACCGCCGTCGTTGCCGGCCTCGATCAGCGCGGTGCAGGCGGCGATAGCGGTGTCGGGCTTCCCGACATCGACGCAGCGCCGGCGATTGTCGTCGGGCGCCTGCGCCAGCGCCACGTCGGGCGCCATCGCCAGCGCCACCAACAGCGCCATCGCCGGCGCCGTCCATGTCGTGTGTCGTCGCGAACCCTTCATGTCGTCCTCTCCGCCATCACACCTGTCGGTGAGCGCCCGGACCCTGGGTAGCCGCGGGTCCGATCCTATCACGGAGGCCGACCCGGGCCGCGATCTGATCGGGCGGTGCATCGCGTCTTCACACTTGCTAGGTTTCATGCGCACGCCGAGGAACGACCCGCGAGGAAACACCATGATGGGCACGACACGCCGCCGCACGCTCGGCATTCTGGGTTCGCTCGCCGTGTCGAGCGCCCTGCCCGCCGCCGCGCAGAGCGGCGCCTTTCCGGCGCGGCCGATCAAGCTCGTCGTGCCGCACGCGCCCGGTGGCAACTCCGACACCTTCGGCCGCATCCTGGCGCAGAGCATGAGCGAGCGGATCGGCCAGCAGGTCGTGGTCGAGAACCGCGCCGGCGCCGGCGGCACGGTGGCCAGCGCCACGGTCGCCAAGAGTCCGGCCGACGGCTACACCTTGGTCGTGGCCGACAACGGCACGCACGCCATCGCGCCCACGCTCTATGGCGCCAGGCTGCAATACGACGTCTTCAAGGACTTCACGCCGATCACCTTGGCGGCGCGCTTCCCCACCGTGATCCTGATCCATCCCTCGGTGCCGGCGCGCACGCCGCGCGAGTTCGTGGCGCTGGCCAAGAGCCAGCCCGGCAAGCTCACCTACTCCTCGGCCGGCACCGGCAACGGCTCGCACCTGACCATCGAGCTGTTCCGCGCCGCCGCCGGCGGGCTCGACATGCTGCACGTGCCCTACAAGGGCGGCGCGCCGGCCGTGCTGGCGTTGCTCAACGGCGAGGTGCAGATGACGGCAGTGAGCGCCAACACCGCGTTGCCGCACATCACCTCGGGCAAGCTGCTGGCGCTGGGCGTGGCCGCGCCGAGGCGTTCGCCGGCGCTGCCCGACGTGCCGACCTTCGTCGAGAACGGCATCGACTTCGACGGCGATTCCTGGCTCGCCATCATGGGCCCGGCCGGCATCCCCGCCGAGGTCGTGGCCACGCTCAACCGCGAGATCGCCGCGACCCTGAACGTGCTCGAAACGCGCGAGCGCCTGGCCAAGATCGGCCTGCGCGTCATCGCCTCCTCGCCCGGCGAACTCGCCGAGATGCTGCGCGGCGACGTGGTCAAATGGGGCAAGGCGGTGAAGGATTCGGGGGCGGTGGCAGATTAGCGCGCCGCCGACTGTCATCCCGAGCGCAGCGAGGGATCCAAGAGAGCTGCCTAGATCCCTCGCTGCGCTCGGGATGACAACGTGAGTCGGTCTCAACGCTTCTTGAACGGATCCTCGCCGGGCGAAACCGGCCCGCTGAGTGGTGGCATGGAGGCCTGGCAGCGCCGCAGTTCCTCGATCGCCGCCGATGCGTTGGTCAGCGCAAAGATCGCCAGCGGGCGGCCCTCGTAGAACGCGCTCAGGCTGCCACCGCGCTCTAAGTCCTGCAGCAACTGCTGTGCCGCCGCCTCGTCGGTCATGATCCGGCGCAAGCCCATCCGCCCACGCGCGCCACGCCACGCCTTCATCGCGACCGTGTACTGCACATCCTGGATATGGAGCGTGATCACATAGTCCTTGCCTTCTTCCAGCGACTGCCAGGCGTCATGCGAGAGCGCCACGCCCAGCTCGCGGCGCTCGGTATAGCCGAGGTGAAGCTTCGGGCCGGCCGCCAGGGAGTACGCTTCGCAGCCAACGGTCCGATCGATCCGCACCTGCCAATCATCGACACGTTTCCACAGGCCGGCGCTCGCCGCGGACGCCGGTGTGCGCGCGGCTCGCTCCTTGTCCATGGCGGCCTGGCAGCGCTGCAGCTCCTCTCCCGCCGCGCTGGACTCGGCCAGCGAAAAGCTCGCCAGAGAGCGGCCTTCGTGGATAACGTTCAGCCGGTTGCCGCGCTGGAACGCCGCCAGGAACTGCCCGCCCTCCTCGGCGGTGAGGCCCCGGGTCAGCAACTTCCGGCCATCGGGCTGCGTGGTCACCTTCATGGTGCCCGGATACTGCCGGTCGTCGATCTGGAGCGTCGTCGTATAGTCCCGTCCTGGCTCGAGCGAGGCCCAGTCGTCGAGTGTCAGGATCAGCTGAAAGGCTTTGGCGTCGACGTAGCCGATGCGAAGCAGGGGGCCACGCGCCTGGGAGACGATGAAGCAGGCGTTGTTCTGGGTGCGATCGACCGCGATGGTCCATCCGTTCAGGCGCTTCCAGAGGTTGCCATCGACCGGAATGTCGCCCGACAGGGCCTGCTGCGCCCCCGCCGCCCCAGATAAGCCGGCGAGCGCGAGAACGCCCAACGCGACGATGAACCGGACACCGATCCGCAAGATGCCGCCTCCACAGTCGCGGGGTACGGTGGGCCAAAACGGCTTCGCGCACAAGACAAGGTAGGCCAGGACGGCGCAACGCACTACCCACGGGAAGTCCAGTGACGGCCCCCATTCCCTCGTCGCGGACTCGCTTTCGCATGACGGCCATTCATGGCGGGGCAAGATACATACTCTGGAAATCGCCGCCGGCTTGTGCCACCGCTAGAGCGAATCCATCGGAGGAAAGCCATGGCCCTGCTCGACAATGCCGAGACGCGCGTGCCGCCGCATGCACAGCCGGCTTCGTCTCCTTACGTGCCCTCGCTGCAGCTGACCGAAGGCCAGTCGCCGCCGATCGCGGCCAATGGCGGCCTCTCCTACCTGGCGTTTGAACGCGACGGCGACGCCGGCACCGCCAAGGCGATCGAGGACGCGCTGGCCGAGATCGCCGGCGGTGAGAGCCAACGCGTCATCGACATGATCGAGCAGGCGCCGCCCGGCCCGATCAAGACCAAGTGGGGCCTGGCCTTCCGCGACTACGACGAGTGCGTGCGCTACATCCGCGAGTCCAACAGCCTGAAGGCGCCGGAAGGCGGCGTGGTGCTGCCGCTGTCCTATACCGTGCACGAGCGGCCGAGCTATTCGATCGTGCCGTCCAACGCGCTGTGGCACGATCCGGCGCGCGCCGACATGGCGGCGCGCCTGGGCCGCAACGAGGAGGACAACCGGCGGCGCAATCTCTACTTCCCGCACGTGCTGCGCGACGCGCGCCGCATCGGCGAGTATTACCCCGGCCTGTCGCCCTCGAGCCCGCAATGCATGGACCGGCTCGGCGTGTCGCTAGCCCATCTCGAGTCGAAGTGCGTGAACTTCTACGACTCGGCCGAGGTCGAGCGCGTGTTCTACCCGGAGATCGAGAAGCTGCTGCTGGAGTTCTTCCCCGGTGCCACCGACGCGCTGGTCTACAACCACGACGTCTTCGACAAGGACTACACGGGCGACCGCACCGAGGACCAGGACGCCAAGAACCCCGGCGTCAACGCGCGCTACGTCAACCTCGTGCACAACGACCTCAACGACAATTCCGGCCGCGTGCGCTGCCGCGAGTTGTTGACCAAGAACCTCCGCAATTTCGGCCGGCCGCAGAACTACACCGAGGCCGAGGCCGACGCGAAGATGTCCAGGCGCTTCATGTCGCTGAACCTCGCCAAGCCGATGGAGACGGTCGAGCAGTTCCCCTTCGTGCTCTGCGCCTGGCCGTCCTTCGCCGACCAGGCCTATATCAACAACTACCGCATCTACGACGACCGCGTCGGCGAGACCACGCGCTTCACCTATCGCCCGAACCACGAGTGGTACTGGTTCCCGCAGCAGAAGAGCACCGAGGTCTCGATGCTGAAGTGCTACGACTCGCTGACCGACGGCTCGGTCTCGCGCTGGTCTTTCCACACCGCCTGCATCGACCCCACCGCCCCCGCCAACGCGCGCTGCCGCAAGAACGTGGTGGTACGTTCGTACGTGTTCTTCTAGGGCTGTCGAGTATTCTTCCTTCGCCCCGCGCAGGCGGGGAGAAGGAAGACCATCAATACCCCCTGCGCCACGCGCGGCATGATCGTGACCTTCGGGTGCGACCACGGCGGACTCTCGCGCGGCGGCGGCTCGGGGTGCAGCGCGTCGCGCGCGATCATGATAGAGGAGAAGACGGCTTAACCCAGATCGCGGGAGACCGACCCCATGACTCTCACTCTTGCCGACGCCAATCGTGTGATCGCGGGCGCCATCGAGAAGGCGCAGGAGATCGGCGCCAAGATGAACATCGCGGTGTGCGACGCTGGCGGCCGGCTGCTCGCCTTCCAGCGCATGGATGGCGCAATGTGGGCCGGCTCGTTCGGTAGCCAGGGCAAGGCCATGGCCTCGGCCGCCTTCGGTCGGCCGAGCGGCGATCTGACCCCGCGCGCCGATCATCCGACCCTGCGCGGCATCGCCGCCGCCGAAGGAAACCACATGTTCTATGGCCAGGGCGCCGTGCCGATCTTCAGGGGCGGCGTACTGATCGGCGCCTGCGGCGTCGGCGGCGGCACCGCGCAAGAGGACGAGGACTGCGCCCGCGCCGGCGTCGAAAAGCTCTGACTCTTCTCCCTCTACCCGCTCGCGGGAGGGATTTATTGGGCGATGGTCCTACGGTGCCGCGAAGTCGTGCATCGCGACCTCCTCGCTCACCGTGTCGAGCACGGCGCAGCTCAGCCGTCCGCCGTTGCGCGGATCGCGGCTTTCGCCGGCCGAGCCGGGATTGACCACCAGCACCCGGCCGATACGGCGTACGACCGGCCGGTGCGTGTGGCCATAGAGCACGATGTCGGCGTCTGCCTCGCCGAAGCGATCGAGCTCGGAGCTGGTGGGGTGGACATAGGCACCGCGCGGCTCCCACGGCGTGGAGTGCACCATCAGGACGCGCTTGCCGCCGATGCTGAGCTCGTGTCGATGCGGCCGCTCAGCGAGCCAGTCGAGCGATCGTCGGTCGACATCCTGATGTGACCGCGCCCGCGCGCCGCCGGCGCCAAGGAAGACTTCTTCGTGATTGCCCTGGATGGTGAGCGCGTCGAGCGCGCGCAGCCGGCCGATCACCGCGTTGGAGAATCGGTACTGGTAGATCGAATCGCCCAGACACAGCAGCGCGTCGATGCGGCCCATGGTTTCCAGCGCGCGATCGAGGCCGTCGATGTTGCAATGCAGGTCCGAGACGATACCGAGCTTCAATGGAGGCCTCTGAGTCTATCGGCGCGCCGCACGGGCGATCGATGACGGTATCATACCATTCCCTTCTCTCCACGTTCGCGGGGAGAAGGAAGACTCATGCGATAGCCCCACCATCACCTGGGCTATCGAATCGGTTCGCTGCCGGTATTTCCGTTCTTCGCGTCGGACTCCGATGCTGGCGTCATGACCACGACCATCCCGGTCGCGACGTCGCCCACAGGAGATACCGATGCTCAAACGCGCTTTTCTCGCCACCACCGTGCTCGCGCCGCCTTCGCGACCGGTTTCGTCATCCTCTTCGCCTTCATCGGCACCTTCACCTACGTGAACTTCGTGCTGGTGC
>Ga0194116_10003845_pt1 | contig 17715 bp, 16 predicted proteins | sample TA2MahsurfametaG_4_FD_148617 | JGI IMG/M metagenome (GOLD analysis project Ga0194116, IMG submission 148617) | Freshwater microbial communities from Lake Tanganyika, Tanzania - TA2015008 Mahale S9 surface | ecosystem: Environmental > Aquatic > Freshwater > Lake | place: Tanzania: Lake...
TGGATTATATTTATTTGGCATTCTCTCCTCATTATATTGTAACACTCTCGAATTCTTACATAATAACTCTTTACTTATTAATATATAATCTAATGTATTCTTAAAATCTTTTGTATGAATTGTCATTCTTGGAGATAATTCTTCCTTAAATTTTCAAAAATTATCTCAAGTGCCTTATTATATCTTTCATCATAATTAGGACTATCAATAATATAATATTTCATATTATATTTGTCAAGCTCTTGAATAAATCTTTCAAACATCCATTCACGTATGTGTTCGCCATCGCGGTATCCGTCTTGAACAAAAGGAACATTTGGTTTAGTTAGTATATATATTTTTTCAGAATTATTAAGATGTTTTGCATCTTCATAAATTTTATAAATTTCATCGTAATATTTTCCTAAATATCGTTCGCACCATATTGTCAATGCGAATGAATCATTGTCACAAATTAGGCATTTATCGCTTTGTTTTTGTAAATTATATTCCATTTCATTTTGAAATTGTGCCATAGATTGGAATTCTTCTAAAGTAAATTGGAAATCTATTTTTTCTGGATTGATTGGTTTTTCTTCAGCAGCAATACGGCATGCCTCTGGAACCCAAAATATTTTTAGATTTTCAGATAATTTTTTACATAAAGTTGTTTTACCACTAGATTCTGGTCCTACAAATACAAATTTTTGTATCATTAATTAATATAATAAATTTATTCAATAAATATATGACTATTGAATATATTATACCAAAAAATAAAATAGATATTCATAATTTTATCAAAAAATTTGAAAATAAAACTTTTTTATTGAAAAATGATAAAGTAGAAATTGAAGTTAAATTGCAAAGAGAGAGAAAAACTTTTATAAAATCTAAATTAGATTTTTACCGTATATTTGGTTTAACTAATGAATTTAGTATTGAATTTTTTCATAATAAACCATCATTCGAAAATGTATATATTGCAAGTATAAATAAAAGTGATAAATATTCTGGTTCTGAAGTTGTTAAATTTGTCATTGAATTTCTAAAATCATTGAAACAAGTTAAAAAAGCTTATTTATATGATGCTGCAACAATAAATTGCAAAAATAGCAATGATACATTTAGCTTATCATTATATAAACTGCTAACATCTTATATTGGTTTTTATCAAAAATATGGTTTTCGTTTAGTAATAAATTATGGAAAAGAAGAAGATATTACAAATAATATGGTTTTATTAGCTAAAAAGGTTGCAAATTATAAAGTAAAAGATATTCTAGAAAATTTTAAAAAATTTATAAATCTTGTAGAAAAATATAAAAAAGATATTCAAGTAAAAACAATATATAAATATGATGAATATGTGCCAATTGAAAATTTAGGTGAATTTATATCTATTTTCGGATTTTTATATTTTAGTATGTTATCATACAAAAAATATACATTTGGAAAATTTATTGAAAAATTAAATAATGAAAAATGTTTTATGTTATCACAATTATTTGATAATCTAAATAAATTAAGATATATTGAATTCAAATATAAAAATAAAAAAATAATCCCAAATTTTTTAGTTGATTATTATAAATTATTTCTTTATTCTGGTAACTTCGGTTGGAATGGATATTATATGAAAAAAATTGATTAAAATATATAAATATTATTAAAATGTAATAAAAATGGCAAATTATAGTCCTTTAACTAAAATTTTAACAGATTATTCTGTTAAAAAAAATAATGAAATAAAAACAAAATCTCCATTTCAAAAGCAATCTTGGATTCATGAGGTAAAAGATGTGAAGAAAGATATTCAACAAGAAGAATCATTAAATTAGGATGGTTTATTGTTAAAATAAATAATTATGAAGTTAAATGTATTTACAAAATTAACAATGAAGATTATTACAAAAATATTCCAATTTATCTGGAAAATCGGAACAAATATATTCCAAAAACTAAAAAATATTGAAATTTATAAAAACATTGTTCTTCTGATCTGAACTATTCTAGACTTGTTCTGAACCTAAATTCAGAACAAATCCATTCGGTTGTGGCATCGCTTTTTTTCGCTTAAACAGCTCAAACAACTTGGATGGTTGTATTGCATCATAACATGTTATTTCTAACGAAAGTATGATGAAAACCAAATAAGTATAGACAACGCAAACACACGTTGAAATAAAGCTATCAATATCGAATTTCGTCTGAGATAATGTTTCTAGAGTACCATCATTTTCAATTATCAATGGCGCACAAAAACATAAGTAAAAACCAACTGTGTATGCTAGAGTAAAAGAAATCGCACAGCGAAGTTTAAAGGATTCAACTTGCCACATTAGTTTAAAATTCAGATAAAAAAACAACACAAAGATCACATTCACTAACAATGCTGGCATCACAAAGATCCGAAAATTGTCATAATGGATTGAATCAATACTAAGGTTATTAGCCTTAGCACAAGACCACACCATTAAAGCAACCACCAAGATTATCACAACTAGGTTCCGAAGCATTTTGTAGCAGAGTTTCCGTCCATACAAAAGCAATTTGAAATTCACAAAAGTGATTATACTGCTGAAAAAAAGATGGATCCAGAAAAAAATCTGTAAATATATATGCAAAAACTTCGGCATGATGAAGATCATTGCAATAACTACTGCATACATGATAATACTATATAGTATCTCTGCAGTAGATGATACAAACAGAGATGCAATTCTGTATAAAAGATCTGTTAAAGACATCTCAACTAGTTTTCAAAAATTATAAATAAAAAACCCATCAATTTTTTTTCTTGCGATATTTATTAAATGGCAAGAAATATTCTTTGGTTCAATGAAATTGGGATGGATAATGTTAAAAATGTAGGTGGAAAATGTGCTTCTCTTGGTGAGATGACTAAAAATATGGAAAATCTTGGAATAAAAGTTCCATATGGATTTGCAATATCTACTGATGCATATGATTTATTTATGAAACATAATAATTTAGACAAATCAATTTTTGCTGAATTATCACAGATTAAATATGAAGACCATGTCAATGCAGCAAGAATATCCCAAAAAATAAGAAAAAATATACAAAATGGTGTATTTCCATCTTGTTTAGAAACCGAAATATTAGAAGCATATAAAAAATTATCCGAGGCTTCAATTGATTATAATGGACAAAGACAGAGTGAAACAGATGTTGCAGTTCGTAGTAGTGCAACTTGTGAGGATTCTTCTGAAAATTCTTTTGCTGGTCAGCATGAAACATTTTTAAATGTTAGAGGAAATGCTAGTTTATTGGAAAAAATTAAAGCATGTTTTGCATCACTTTATAACGAAAGAGCAGTTGATTATCGCCATAATATTAAAGTTAGTGAGTCATCTATTAAATTAGCAGTAGCAGTTCAGAAAATGGTGCGGTCTGATTTAGGGTCAGCAGGAGTTGCATTTTCAATAGACCCTGAAAGTGGTAACAAAAATGTTATTGTAATCAATTCTGCATTTGGGTTAGGAGAGCTAGTTGTTAGTGGTCAAGTAGAACCTGATGAAGTTATGTTATTTAAACCAACTCTTGCTCAAGGAAAAGCAGCTATAATTGATAAAAAATTAGGAAATAAAATAGAAAGGTTAGTATATTCAGATAATCAAGATAAAAGAGTTAAATTAATTACAAATAAGGTGGAAATGTTGAGCAAAATGTCAATTAGTAATGATCATGCAATAGAACTAGGACAATGGGTACTTAAATTAGAGAAATATTATGGAAAATCAGTTGATGTAGAATTTGCAATTGATGGAATAACTGGAGAACTTTTTTGTGTTCAATGTCGCCCGGAAACAATCCACAGTAATGACGATAAAAATATTTTGGTTCAATATGAATTTACACAGGCTTTACCGCAGCCAATTGCAAGTGGAATTGCTGTTGGAGATTCAATTGCTTTTGGGAAAGTACATATTATAACTAGTATGGATAATCGTATTGAGGGAGATGAATTTAAAAATGGCGAAATTTTAGTTTCTGAAATAACTGATCCTGATTATGAACCATTAATGCAAAAATCTGCTGGAATTGTATGTGAAAAAGGTGGTAGAACTGCCCATGCAGCAATTATTGCCAGAGAATTAGGAAAACCAGCTATTGTAGGAGTTAGGGGTGTATTGGAAACATTACGCGATGGACAGCTTATTACCATTGATTGTTCCCAAGGTGATGTCGGATATATTTATGATGGTCATATTCAATTTGAGCGCAAGGAGATTGTATTGGATAAATTGCCGAAGCCACCAGTGAGCATTATGTTAAATGTTGGTAATCCAGCGCAGGCATTGCAGGCTTCTAGGATACCATATTGTGATGGAGTCTCACTAGCTAGAGAAGAGTTTATTTTGGCTTCATATATTAAAATTCATCCAATGGCATGTTTATATCCTGAAAAAATATTGGATTTGGCTGACCAAAAAGAATACAAAAGGTTAATCGCTGGATTTAAAAATGGAGAAGAATATTTTATTGATAAAATGACCATGGGAATTTCGAAAATTGCTGCCGCTTTTTATCCAAAACCGGTCATATTACGAACCATGGATTTCAAACAAGAAGAACTTAAATCTTTATTTTGTGGTAAGTATTTTGAAACTGCAGAAGAGAGAAATGGTTTAATTGGATTCCGTGGTTGCTCAAGATATTACAGCAAAGAATACAAAGAAGCATTTGGATTGGAGTGCAAGGCGATTAAAAAGGCACGAGATGAATTGGGTTTGACGAATATTATTGTTATGCTTCCATTTTGCCGTAAATTGGAGGAATGTGATAAAGTACAGGAAGTTATGAAAGAATATGGATTGGAACGTGGCGTAAATGGGCTGCAACTTTATCTTATGGCTGAAATACCATCGAATTTTATATTAGCTGAACAATTTATCCAGAAATGTGATGGATTTTCGATTGGTAGTAACGATATTACCATGTTGGCTTTGGGATGTGATAGGGATTCTGAATTGGTGGCTCATATCTATAATGAAGAAGATTTGGCTGTTAAAGGTCTTATAGAACTAGCTATTAAAGCTTGTAAAAAGCACAACAAAAAGATAGGTATTTGTGGTCAGGGACCATCTGATAAAATACATTTTGCAAAGTGGCTAATAGACGCTGGAATTGATAGCCTGGGGCTCATTCCTGAGTCAGTTATAAAGACAATACTGGAACTCGAGAAATTATCGTAAAATAGTGGGAATTTTATAAAATCATTCTACAATGATTTTATAAATAAATATATGGTTTTTTTTATTTGAATATCTTATTGATCAATACTGACGAATATTTTTATTTTATAATAAAATTACAAAAAAATTATCAGTATAATACCATGATTTTTTTGGGTTTCATATACTTTTTCTTGGAAAAATATGGTAATGAAATGGTATTCATTTTTAAATTTTATTTCGAAAAAGAATATAAAAAAATTGTGGTAAAACGATTTTTTTTGCAATTTTTCGGTGATTACCATGATTTTTTTAGATTTTTTTATGATAGTAAAATGGTAATATTTTATGGAATATTGTGAAATAGCTGGCGAATGGTAGTTTGCTCATTTTGCTACCATTTGCGATTCCAAAAAAATAATTTGTGTATTTTTGGTTTTTTAATACCAAAACGATTACCATAAATAATTTTTATATAATAAAATAAAAATGGTAATAATCATTTTTTTATTATTCCAGAATGGAATATATAAATGAGCGCCCATTTTTTAAGGAAAAAATCATCAGTATTATCATTGAATTTTTATTTTTAATACTTTTAAAATATATACTGATAAATGTAACAGTTTTTATTTTTGGTAGCAAAATTTTTTAAAAATACGTTTGTGACATAGGGTTATACAAGTACTAAATGCTAAAATAAATCGAAATTTAAACGCGTCCGCTCTAGGGTCAAATTGGGGTTTTTGGATTTTTTGAACCTAGATGTCTAGGTTCAAAAATTTTTTTTAGTCAAATTCCAGGGTCACCCCCCTTTTTGGGGGGTTTTGAAGGTTTTTGAGTAAAATCGGACCTTTTTCAAAATGTGAAAAAAAAATGGTTTTGCTCCTTACCATTTTTTTAAAAATGGTGGTTTTTAAAAAAACGTGGTAGCATTTTTTTTTCAAAAATTGCAAAAAATGAATAAAAAACTTTTTTCATTACCATAATTTTTTTTATTTTTTAATTTTTTAAAGGTCTTGGTAAAAAAGTATCACCATGACTATCAACCTTCAAAACTATGATAGTAAATATTACCATTTTTAAATATTTTTTTTGAAAATAAAAATGATAATGTCTTCTACGAATCCGCCCAGGTTCAAGCCATTTTTTTCCATTTATGGTAGTCTTGGAAAAAAATGGAAAAATAAGGGATTACCATTTTGATGGTATTTTTTAGAGTCTTTAGAAATTTTTTTAAGGGAGTATAGCATAATGATTATCATAATGACATATCATACTATTTTAAAAAATGGTGTCATGGTAATAGAAAAAAATGGCGATTACCATAACACATCCCAATGAGAAAGTCATTGGTGGGCTTCCTACCACGAGCAACCATTTTACACCAAAAAAGTGATTTATGGTATTATTTTTTGAATTTTTTTAAAAATTAAAAAAAAATAATCTGATAAATTTATCAGAAAGGTTTTTAAAAAGCCTAAAAAATGCAACAGTATTTATTATATATATTATGCAAAGTACTGTTTAATACTATTAAAAATTTTAAAATTATTTTTAATATATGATGAAAAAAATATATATGATGAATAAAAATAGGTAGGGATCAATTTCCATTTTGTTTTTTTCGTGGTAATGAAAAAAATTTTTATTTCATTTAGAAACTTTCCAAAAAAATATTTACATAAATGCCTGGAGCATATTTTTTTCATAAAAATGTATTGCTTACGTATTACCATAAAATGGATTTTTACTACCAGAATATTATATTTTTCATTTTTAAATTGATTTTAAAAATATTTTACATTACCATTATGGTATTCATTTTATGAAAAAATGGAAAAAATAGCTCGGATATTGCTACCATCTACCATATTTTTTCCATTTTTTAATTTGAAATAATTAAATTTATTACCATCTCTTTACGCTGTCCGCCTAGGTTCAAGGAAAAAATGAATTTTCAAAAAATGCTATGGTAAGGCGATTTTCACTGACCCTACTTTCGATTTTTTTTTTCGTCATGGGTATTACCATTTTTCATTTTAAAAATCCTAAAAAATGGGATTTTTTCCTTACCATAAAAAACCCATTTTTTGACCCCTTTTTTGGTGAGTTTTATCGGATAATACTCACTTTTTATTTTTTGATTTTATTACCATAAATCATTTATGGTAAGGGCAAAGTTTTTATTTTTTTAGGTTTTATACCATTTCATTGGTAATTTTTAGAAGCAGAAGTTTTTGCCCTGGTCGTTTATTACCATATTTTCATCTTCCGATGTTACGCTTCCCCTTACCATAAGGGGGGGTAAGACCATTTTTGAAAATTATGGTAAAGAGAAACTTTCGAGAAGCGTTTCTGACCCTACCAAAATATGGTGGGCATGGTAAGAGCATTTTACCTTTTGTCTTAACTGGAACTACCATTTATTACCATGTTTTTGAAAAAAATGATTTTTTGCCCTTACCATAAGACATTTTTGAATTATCATTTTTTGCAGAAAAATGACCTACCACAATACCATTTTTCTATTTTTTTATTTATTTTAAAAATTATATACTACCATAGACTCTACCATATATGATAGTGTCTAGAGAAGCAAAAGGTGAAAAAAGTCAAAATTGACTACCATAAGTGGTCGTATTTCAATTTTTTAACAAAAAGAGACTCTTACCATGATTTTAAAAAGTTGAGCTTGGCATCAGAAAAGTGAGTTTTTTTTATTTTTTTATAAAAATTATATGTTAAAAAATATTTTTACTGATATACCATAAAGGGTAATTATGGTAGTCATTTTTTTTCAGTTGGGAAAGTACTCTGGTTATTTTTATTACCACAAATTAAAAAATTAAACAAAAATATAAGGATTTCATTCCTTACTTTATTTGTGATGTGTTATTTTTTTAGAATAGTATCTGATAAAAATTATGATGAAATTAAAAATATTTAAAAAAGGTAAAAAATACTGATAGCTAAAAAGTGCATTTTTCCATTTAAAAAAAATGTTTGAAGTTCGTCTTACCCGGACCGATTTTTTTCTCAAAATTCGTATACCTGGAACGAACTTGAAATTGAAGAAAAAATTCATTTTTATATTCAAAAAAAAAACTATTTTGGTAAGGGCTATTTTTTATGTGGCGTAGGGTCAGATTACCAAACATGGTAAATTTGCTCACTGGAATGAAAATGAGCAAGTTACCATAATCAAAAATTTCCCCGATTTTTCCCCGAAATTTCCCGCTTTTAGACAGTCATTTTTTCTACAATAGATAGTAAATTTTTTTTAATAATTTTCTCATTAAATATAAAAATGGTCACATATAGTTGTACAAAATGTAATAAGTTATTTAATCATAAAAGCGATTTTTTGAAGCACCAGAACCGAAAATTCAAATGTTTTCAAAATGACGATTACCACGAAAATGGTATAAAATCGAATTTTGAAAATAGCGTGCTGAAAATGATACCTAACAACGAAAAAAATCGATTATTATCCGATGAAAAACCTGAAATTCGCGACTTATCCGGCAAAATTGATTACCATAAAACACTACCATGTCAAAAAAATGAGAAAAATGAGGGTTACCATAATGGTAATGAAAAGCCGAAAGAAGTCGGAATAATGTCTAAAAATGAGACATTACCACCTACCATAAAATCTAAAAAAGGTGTCATTGAGAATGAAAAAGCTACCATTTCATGCAAATATTGCGATAAAAAAGTTCAAACCAAAAGTTCATTAAATCGACATTTCAAAATTTGTAAGCTCAAACCAATCACGCTCTCAGATTTGCCATCAATAGAATCATCAATAAAAAACAAGATCAATGAACAACTGCTTACTGTGAATAATAATTATTCAAAAGTTATTAATAATACTGTTAATAATACTCAAAATATACAAAATATTATCGTAATGGATAAAATAAATTTGCGAGAGTTTGGTAAGGAGGATCTCGACCATATCACGGACGAGGTAATGAATAAGGTAATTAAATATCCACAAACAGGAATTTTGAATTTAATTCGTGAGATTCATTTCAATGATACTATGCCACAAAATCAAAATATAAATATTCTCAGTAAAAAGGAGCAATTTATTGAGATATTTAATGGGAAAGAATGGAAGAAACAAGACAAAAAAACTGCGATCCAAAATATTATTACTTCAAAGAAGGATATTATGGATGATTACGTAGAAGAAAAAACGGAGAAAAATTTGATTTCCAATTTCATAAAAGATAATTACGAGAACTTTTCTGAAATGCTGGATAATTATATTCGCGAATCATTGGGACATTACGACGAACAAATCAAAACAAATATTGCAAAAAAATGCCAAAAATTATATAAAGAAATATTCAATCAAGCAGAATTAGTATTGTTTGATTACTTACAGAAAGGAGGAGAAAGATAGTCTTTGCTTAAAAATAATTTTGTATAATTATTTAATGTATTTATGCAATAAATGCTTAATCGTATTTACCAGAAAAGATAAATACATACAACATATTAGTCAAATACAAACATGTAATAAAATAAATTTTAAAGGAATGAAGGAACCAAAAAAGTTAAAAAATTATGTTGAAAATTATATAGCAGAATGTAATGAATCATTATTAGTAAAAGAATATAAATGCAAATATTGTGGTAGGCAATATAAAACAAAATATTATCATGATAAACATATAAAAGAAACGTGTATAATACATAAGGAATTAGAACAAAATATTATTAAGCATAAATTAGAAAAAATTAATGCAATAAAGATAGATAACGATTTTATGAAGAAACAAATATTTAATGCAATACATACCCTCCCCCGTTATTCTATTAAAAATGGAAAGATTATAAATGTAGAGTGTGATTATATAGAATATGACAAACAAGAAAATATTGTTAGTTTTGGAAAAGAAGTACTAAATTATTTGCAAAAGAAATTCATGAGATTGATGATAATGGAGCCGGAATTAGGGTTAGTAAATTTGATACGTATGATACATTTTAATGATAAAATTCCTCAAAATAGAAATATATATTTGAAAAATGAAGAAAATATTTTTATATATCAAAAAAATAATTGGCACAAAATTCCTAGGAATGATGTAATCCAAAATTTAATTGCATCGAAAAAAGATATAATGGATGATTGGTATGAAGATTTTTTAGAAAAGAAAATAATTGAACAAAAATACATTAACAAGTATGAAATTTTTTCTCATGATTTGGATAGGTATATTAATCATGTAGTTTTTGCCACAGATTACAATGCTGGGCTACATATTCCAAAATTAATGTATGAAAGATTAGATAAAATGATTTACATTTTGTTACTAAACAATCGGAAAATAGAGAAAAAATATACACCAAATGATAATATTTGTGTTGATTGGAATGATGAATTATAATAAAAATTGCTCAATTCAATCGTGCAATTGTAACTGAAACCACATCTTGTTTAGAAATCAAAGGTTCAAGTTGAGAATAAAAAGCTTTTTTCTCCTCTGATCTTGAAAGATTCTCAATACATCCATGATAGGAAACACGGGAACCATCTTGCAATTGAAACGAAACAACACGATATCTTACCATATTATGTTCAACAAAAGTAAAACTTCCAAACAAATTTTCTTTAAATTGTTGAAAATAGACATCATTGAAACGCACAGTTACTTGAGTTTGTTGCGGCAATTGTTGGCTTGTTATAGCCAAATTACAAGCATCAAAAAATTGCTGTGCATTTGAAATATAGCAAGATGAAGTCCGAAGCTGTGTATGCCCAAAAGAAGGTGGTTCATGATGTCTGGAATGTCTTGGAGAATCTTCTAAAATTGATGAATCAATTTCAGGAAGTCGTATTCTTGGTTTTTGAATAATCAATTGAAAGTGATTTCCATCATTAATCATTTGAATTTTGAGTTCAGATGAAGAACCGTAAGGCTGTTCTCTCCAAATCTCAGATTTCAAACCATTTGGAACAAATTCTGCTGAAGGATGATGAAGAAGTCTCTCAATTGATTGTTCCAAATTTCCATCTGTTTCATGAAGCACTTGTTCGATTACATGAAGTCGAAAACCCATCGAAATAAGTGTATCTACTTTTTCATCTCCAGTACGTTCTTGTTGAACTTCGGTAATTGAACGAGTAAAAATACTTAAATGGACATTAAATTGTTGAGCAAAAAATGCGACAATCAAGTTATCTGCATGTGTATTTGGAAGACGCATAATTTCTACATAATGCTCAAATGTTTCAGCAAAAATTGGGTACCTCTTTGTATCTATTCCTTTTGCAAGTGATCTAGCATTCAGAACAGGATTGTGCAGAGACTGTCGATTTCGCGAAGTTGATGCATATTCAGAGTTGAAAAACTCTTCTGGAGTCAATCCTAATCCAGGCACAGTAACATTACGAGACTCTAAGAGTTTATCGCAAAGATGCGATCGCAAACGAATTGAGTCAGTAAGAATTTCAGGATATCGATGACCATTTCTTCTTTCCTCAAAAAATGCAGAAATACAGTAGAAAAAGCATGCTCCATCAGGACGAACATTGAGCAAAGAAATTGCTAGAATCACACCTGATTCCAGCAATAAATTCATAGATTTAGAAAAGCTACTCATCTTATTAAATTCATAAAAAACTATATCATTAACCCATCAATTTTTTTTAAGCATATTTAATTTTCTTTTTTGATTTTGTTGCTTCAATCTTCAATTTTCTCTCTTCCTGTATCCCTTTTTCTTTTTCTTTATTAATTACAAATTTATTGATAACTTCCGTCATTCTTTTAAGAATAACAGGTGGTGGCATATTTGCCTCATTTAAATCCATTTTCCAATCGTCATTCATCCGAATATTTCGCTTTTCCATCCATAATTCCACTGCATATGTCTTTGTCATATCATTGTAATCATTAAATATTTTATCATATTCTCTTAAGTAAATATATCTCTGTAATACTTCATCCCAAATATATATTTGATTCCGACTATTTATAATTGAATAATAATTTGTATTTCGTTCTAACCACATTAAATCTTGTACATAATCTACAACATATTCCAGTGTATGATTACTATCTCCATTTTTAATATAGTCTTTACATAAATAATGCGTTTTTTTATCCATACACCCATATTTAATCAAATTATCCTTAAGATTTTCTTTTCGCTTCTGTTCATCTCGTATTTTATCTATAATTTTTTTTGCTTCTTTTAAAACTTCTTCTTCATTTAATGCACCACCTTCCGCAATAAAACGGTCAGCTTCAGGCATAGCCCACATATAATGTAATCCATGTTCCGCTAAAATATTTAAAACAATTGCTTTTCTTTCCTGCATCATACGATCTCTACGCTCACTTTCTTCTTTCCTTAATTTCTTCATATTCTCACTTTTTTTATCTACCATTTCACGTTTTTTATCTATCTTCTCTTGTCCATATTTTTTATAAATATATCGTTTTACAATTTCCTCGGAATACATAGAGTCAAACCCCTCCAATTGTAACATTTCAGCATTAGATAGTTTATACAAATCTTTTACATAGGCACCTGGTAAGAGTTTTACATAGAGCAAGTGAGTAATATAATGAAAAAAGCACATAAGTGGCTCCATTGCGTATAAATTGTCAATATCATATTTGCGAATTCTTTTTGCATTGTTTGAAAATATTTCGCTTAATATAACATTATTTCGAACACTCATCTTTTCATTAATATACCGCTTAATTATTACTTCTACTCTCTCTATAAGGTTCGTATCTCCTTCTTCATGGAGCGATTTTAATAAATTTATAATTGCTTCATATCTAAAAGACATTGCATCAATTTCACATGTCTTTTCTAACATATGGTATATGATTCTTTCAATCGCCGAATCATTTAATACAGAAAATAAAAACATATAATTAATTATAAATAATAATTTTTAAATCATAAAAATTCAATAATGGTGATACAGCATTTTGTCAGTTTCATAGTAACCAACTACTCTATTAAATGCATACACTTTTCTACCTTTTCCAGATAATATCAATTGCGTCATTTTGGTAAAGTCTGATCTTTCAAATTTTGTTCTCTGATTCATATATATTTTGCCATTCGAATAATTACAAATCATGTGTGATCTTGAGTCCAATGGAACTGGGATGTTCTTAATTTCACTAATTCCATAAACTTTGTAAGCCGGCAATTTTTCAATATGATTCGGCAAAATTTCTTGAGACCAAGCACATCGTGTAATATCTTTTTCTTCCCAGTAATTTGATGGATGAGAAGGCGTATGTCTTCCTCCTTCTGAAACTGGAGATGGTATAGGTGATGGTAATGGTGTTGATATCGCCTTAAATTTAGGTGTCAATATCTTCGTAGAAGTTGGAGTTTCTATTTTCTGTTTCTTAGGCACAGATTGTTCATCTTTTTCAGCCTTTACATCAACAGATAGAAGCCATCTTTTTTTTGTAGGTAAAGCCTCTTTCTTGAAATATTGAGCAAAAATAGATGAATCAAGCTGGTATTCTTTATCTACTGGTGTAATTGATTCACCAATATTTACAATAAAAACTCTGTCAATTCCTGGAATATCAGCCATTTCTTTGTAATCATCCTTTGAAATAAGTTCTGGTGTTTCAAATATCAAAATATAATCATCTGAAAAGCAAAGAATTTTCTGAATAAGTCCCACTATTGCTCCAGGTATCTTAGGGTTAATAATATTGTATCCATCTGGATTTTCAGGACAATGATATATTGTTCCGGAAAATTTTTTCCCAGTTTTCTTCGTCATTTCAGATTGCACCAAATTAGATGGTAGCAAACTTGACGATATTTTATTTGGTAAAATTGTATTGATTATCATTTTAATTTGTTATAAAATAATTTTATAATAAATCATTTTTTTTTTGATATTTTTTCTTATAATATGGAACATTTTGAAAATATACCACCAATGTGTTTTAATTGAATACTTGATTCTAATTGTTTTGTAACATTACTTTTATTTTTATTTCTTGTTTTGAAAATTCCTGTAAATTTATTTTTCCAGGATGGTGGATTATTTCTATTTCTATTTCTATTTCTATTTCTATTTCTATTTCTATTTCTATTAGATTCTACTTTAGTACAATCATTATTGCTATTATAAGAGTCTGTTGATAAACTAATAATACTTCCATTTTTTACATATAATGTGTAATCCTTTGTTGGTTCTTTTCTTAATTTACCTTCAGAAATATTAGGAAGTCGTAGAACCATAACGTATGATACACCCATATAAGAAGCATGACAAAAGCCAAATGTCATTTTTGCATAACAACTATATTGGATTTGATTTGGCATTCTTATTTCTGCTTGTTCTTTATATGCTTTAGTTGCATTTGATCCTTTTGATAAAGGATTATATAACCCACCTGCTTGTTCTTCATCTTCTATTTTTGAATTATTAACTAAATTATTTTTTTTTCTTTTTTCAATTAATTTAAATAATTCTTGTATTTCTTTTAATTTTGCGTCAGGTATTGCGTTTTCCAATATTGGATATTGTTCTTCTGCTTTTGTGCCAAATGATATTTTAAATTTTTTTTTATATAGTTCCTCATCATATTGACCATTTACTTTTAAAGCACGAAAATTGGAGAATAATTCAACAAAATTTTGGGTTGATAATAAATCATCCGCAGTTAAATCGATTCCTTTTTTTTCTTTTAATCCTAACAGATCTCTAAGTTCTCCAATCTCTTTTGTTCGCTTAGTGTTTGTATAAGATCGGAATTCGTCTCTTGGTATGGTGAAACCAGGATGGTCTAAATCTGCGGGTAAAACAATAATTGGATCAAGATTTGCTGTAACTCTGTCTAATGTGAAAACAGGATTTCCATCTTCAATATTTAAAAATGCATTAAATTCATTTCGTCCTACTGCGTCAAATACACAGCAAGCTCCAAATGTAATAACATGTATTGGCTTGTCAATTAAGGTTGAATTATACTTCTTTAAATAATAACCAAAAAGAGATGCCAATGCTCCACCAAGGGAATGCCCAGTGATAATAACTCTTTCAAAATTGTGTGATTTTAATACGTCTATTTTAGCACATATGTCTTGTATTGATGGCTTTAATGATTTAATAAATCCATAGCCGGCTTTTCCTGGTTTATTTTTTGCATTTGAATTAGGTTTTACTGTTTCTTGTGTATTTTGTGGATTATTTAATTCACTCAAAAGTTTATCTGGAAAAGCAGCACTTTTCAAATCATGCTTAAAATCTTCAATACTACTTGATCCTTTAAATGTTATGAATAATGTTTTTATATCATTGAATTTACTAAATGGATTATGGTGAACATATAAATACACATTCATGTGTTCTTTGTTTTGAACAAAAAAACCAATTTGACTTGTATCTTCTTTTTTAGCATTAAATTCTGCACCACCAGCAGTTCCTTTAACTTCTTTAGAATTAATTGGAACCGGTAATCCAACATTCTTAGAATTTGTATTTGGTTCAGGTATACCAATAACTGGATTAAAATATTTTTCAAATTCTGGATGTTCTTGAATATATTTACTGTCAAATGAACACTTATAATTAAACAACTTGTCATATATTTTTTCAATTGCTCGTATATAATTATTAAATGCATTTGGAGTTATATCTAAATGATGTGTCATTCTACAAAAAATATCCGCTGGACAATACGCCATTCGACTCAAATATGAACATTGCGTTAATAATGCTTCATATTTGAGTAAAGTATCTTTTGGATTAGTTGAATTTTTTTTTAATTCATAAGCCAAATATGTAGTCCATTTATTGTCTATTAAAAATTTTTTCCATTCTGATTCAGTTTTAGTAGTCATTTATAAGTAATTTAGAAAATATTTATAAATTTTTAATCCAAATATGCCATTTCTATATAATTTCGAAGATATATATTACGTCTAGCTTGACTTATATAATGACTTCGTTTATTCCAGTGAATTGTTCGAGTTAAATTTTTATTTTTTAATGAATTCGCATGGTATTGTATATTATTATTAAAATGATCAAATTTTATAGGATATTTATATATTTGTGCTCGAAATATATATTCTGTATCTGCACCAAATCTTGAATTTTGAAAAAATCCTAAATAATTAAATAATTTTCGTTTAAATAAAATATTATAAGATAAAGATTTTTTCTTCCCAATTATACTAAGATTATTATTTAAATACACTCTTTCAAAATGTTTTCCATAGCCCCATACATTATAATTTTTAATTCCATTTACCATATTCTCAATATATGTTGTATCAATATAATCATCACCATCAACAATTAATATATATCCCCCTTTTGACATTAATATACCTTTATTTCTTGAATAATAAGTACCAGAATTTTCCTTATTTTCATATAGTTTTATTTTATCATTATCAAAACTATTTATAATATTAATTGAATTATCTGTTGATTTATCATCAATTATAATAATTTCTATATTTTTATAAGTATTTTCCAATATTTTTAAAATTGTTTTTTTTAAAAAAATAGCATTATTATAATTTGGTATAATTACTGAAACCATATCATTTGTAACACTGTATTTTTCTTCTATATTTTTTTTAACATCACTTATAATTTTATTTACCATTTTATCAATATTTTCAAATAATTTGACATTATATTTTAATGTTATTTCTACATCATTATAAATAATAATATCATCTTCAATGTGATAAACTCTTACAAAAAATTTTTTTTTTGTAAATTTATTTCTTAAATTTTTTATTAATTCTAATATATCCATTATTTATTAAAGAATTTTTTTCATATCAACCCACGATTCATCATCTGATATTATTTCATCATTCTTTTCTGGAAATAATACAATATTTTTACAATATTCTAAGCATGAATTATTTACTTCAAGAATATTAATTTTAACAATGTTTTCTTCTATTTTTTTCTCAGGAATTTTAATTTTTTTACAATATTCCATCCAAATTTTTGGCTGATTTGATTTATAAAAGTAGAAATTATTGGGCATTTTATATATTTTTCCAGTATGAAAAATCATTATATTATATATTATAAAAAATTGAAATAAATTTAACGTATTTCTTTTACTAAAAAAAATGGCTCATACTAGATGGTTGTATCAAGATTTTGATTTTCAAGAAGATAATGAAGTTAATCAGGCTATAAAAAGACAACCATATTTCATGCTAGAATGTTCAAAAATTATTGGAGCAAAATATGTAAAGGAAATTTCAAAAAAAGATTTTGAAGATATATCAAAAGATGGATTCCTATATTTTATTGAAGAAGAACAAAAATTTTTTATTTTAGACAAGAATTGTTCATTTCTTTTGGGTATTTTTGATTTAGAGAAAAAAAGAATATTTCAAAATGAATATGATTCAATAAAAGAAAAATCAGCTTTATATGTCGCAAATAATAATGAATTTAAAAAAATAGATGCGTGTATTACTTATCAAAAAATTGTACAATCATTTTTATCACAAGATTCAGATGAATACAGAAAAT
>Ga0194116_10003846_pt1 | contig 17714 bp, 16 predicted proteins | sample TA2MahsurfametaG_4_FD_148617 | JGI IMG/M metagenome (GOLD analysis project Ga0194116, IMG submission 148617) | Freshwater microbial communities from Lake Tanganyika, Tanzania - TA2015008 Mahale S9 surface | ecosystem: Environmental > Aquatic > Freshwater > Lake | place: Tanzania: Lake...
TGACGCACCATTTTCTTTACGAAGCATTCCCTCAGGATCAACCATAAATCCAGCAGGAATTGCTTTACACATTTTATTAGTGTAGCAATAATATTCTCCTTTAGGACAGCGACCGTTTTTCTTCATTCAACTGGTTTTGACTTAGTAGTTTCACCTTTTGCTCTTTTTTTTCTTCCCGCACAATGAGCGCGTTGAGAAAATCCTTTTGGATTTGAGCAATCAATACTCTTTTTATATTTATTCGTCCAATCTTCTTGAAACTGTTTGAATGTTTTCATTGTTCTTTATTTATTTTAGTAATCATCTAACAATCTTGGTTTAAATTTATAAATTAAATCTATGTGACAATATTGAGAGTTCCAACCATACCTGAGTGAATGGTGCATTGATAAACTAAAGTATTTGGAGCATCAAAAGGAACTGTAAATATTTGTGTTCCACTTTGAGATCCACTCAAGAATGAAGAAGTATATGCAGATCCTCCACTGCTTGTGCGAATCGCAAATGGGTGACTGCCTCCAGTAGAGTTTTCAAAAATGTAAGTGAATCCTCTGTGTAAATAAAGAGTTGGATTATCGGTGCTATTCAATACTCCAGGACCAGCGAGTCTATATGCAGAAGATCCACTTGAGGTTATATAATATTTGAGAGCAAATCCAATATCTGTTCCATCACCAACCGTAGTAGTGGATCTGAAAGAAGTTGCTGTTGTAATACCAGAATTACTAATTTGTTTTGCAAATAATGTCGTTCCAGTGACCGTTGTAATACCAGCGAAAGTAGAAATACCAGTTACATTTAGATTAGTAAATGTAGAAGTTCCTGTCGTATCAATACCAGCAATACTACCGCTTCCACCAGTTGCAGTAATGGTGACTTTACCTGTAGATTGATCGATACTAATACCACTACCAGATGCAATAGAGGTTACGATTCCAGTAAGATTAATTCCAGATCCACTGAACGATGTTGCCGTAACAACACCAGAAGCATTTAGACTTGTAGCACCTATAGTTCCAACGGTAATGTTAGGAGTTCCAGAAAGACCCGTTGCATTTCCAGTTACATTTCCTACAAAACCACCGGTGGATGTGGTAACACCAGTTACATTTAGATTATTAAAGGTGGAAGTTCCCGCCGTATCAATACCAGCAATACTAGATCCGCCACCAGATGTGGTAATTGATATTGTAGCAATGCCAGCAGAAAAAGTAGCCGTTACGCCAGATCCAACAAAATTGATTGTTCCTGCGGTTCCAACAGTTGTACCCTCTTCTTTAATTACAATACCTGTTCCAGACGCAGTGATATTCTGAAGTGCAGAACCATCAAGAGCAGGAAGTACTCCTGTGAGTTGTGCGGCAGGAATACTTGTGAGACCTGTACCAGCTCCAGTAAATGATGATGCTGTTACAACACCAGAAGCATTTAGACTTGTGGCGCCAATCGTCCCAACGGTGATATTTGGTGTTCCAGAAAGTCCTGTTGCATTACCAGTTACGGCACCAATAAAAGTTGTTCCTGTGATGACACCAGTTACATTTAGATTATTGAATGTTGAAGTTCCTGTTGTATTAATGCCAACAATACTACCACCACCAGATGCTGTTATCATTACAATACCAGCAGAGAGTGATGATACTGTTAAATTATCTCCAAAATCTATGGTCCCTGCAGTTCCAACTAGTGTTCCACTATCCTTAATTATTACACCTGCTCCAACTCCTATAAGATTAGTGAGTGCAGAACCATTAAGAGCAGGTAGTGTTCCCGTAAGTTGTCCAGCAGGAATATCTGTAAGGTTCGATGCAGATCCAGAGAAAGATGATGCTGTAACAACACCAGAAACATTTAGTTGTTTAGCAAATAATGTTGTCCCAGTAATCGTTGTAATACCAGCAAAAGTAGAAACACCAGAAACATTTAATGTGGTAACTGAGGTAATTCCAATATTATATCTTTCAGTGCCTGTGCCTATAGTTCCATCAGCTTCAGTATTAACTAACTCTACCCAACGGGTATGTGCATAATATAACTTACCAGTGTCATGTGCATGGGCCACCGCGCCATGATAAGTAGAATATGATGGAAGACTGGTATAATTATCCCAATAGAAAGGTATGATGCTACTAGTCAGTCCTGCAATTATTTTATTAACTGTTATACTTGGAACTCCCGTTAATCCTTGTGCAACTGTTGCAATACCAGAAGTTGACGCAAATCCAGCATCTGAATATTTGGCGAGAGCTATTCCGCCAGGAGTACTTCCATTAAAAATATGAATAGTATTTGTTGTAGTATTAACTCCTATTTCACCATTCGAACCAACGTGAGTTGATATTCCTGAAGAACTTGCTCTACCGTAATTTAAAGACATTTTATTTTACCTTTAGATTTTTATGTATCTATGGATGTCGTCATTACTTTAAATGTAGTGCTACTCGATGAAGTAGGATGTGCTAATAATCTTAAAGAACTTCCACTAATATCAGTTGAAAAAGTAGCAATTCCAATAGGATGATTAATTGTTCCATATTCTGTCATATATGTTTCAGATCCATCATGAACTACATTAATTGTAGTTATATTATAATTAGTTCCTTGAACCGATTGAATTTGAAAAACGGCAGATCTATAAGTTGATGCACTAATTGAAACAATCGCTGTTGCTGAAGTTGTTGCTGTTGTTGTTGCAGTTCCTGTTATATCACCGATAGTTCCACTAAATGTTGTTGCAGTAATAACCCCACTAAAATTACTTAAATCTGCTCTCGCTAATTCAAAACCACCTAGAGTTGATCCATCATGCACATGTACAGATTTATTTGTGGTATTTACCGTTACTTCACCAGTCGCTCCAGTAAATGAATTGTGCTGTACTGATGTCCCTCTTCTAAATTGAATTTGTGTTGCCATTTGCTTTCTCCTTTAAATGAAAATTAAGATACTATTTGTGCGTCTGTAATTCTTCTCCAGTTCGTTCCGTCGGAGAAAGCAGGAATGGAACCCCCTGTTTCATCTGTAAGAAATAACATCTGTCCTGCAGGATTTGCTGACGGTAGTGTAGAAATTGTATAAGAGGGAAGCACTAACTGATCTGGGTAAATAGGTCCTAAGAGTGCAATTAAACCCAAATCATAAGAGTTACTAACGCTGTTAGTAATTAATCCAGAATCACTTGTTAAGGTAACTGTAGCAGTAATTAATCCTAAATCTGCATCATTTCTCCAATCAAATCCAATCAAAGTAGAAATTGGCTGAAAAGATAAAGATCCACTACCATTCGTAGATAGAATTTCAAGATTAGAACCATCAGATGTTGGATAAGTTAATCCATTGATAGTTGCTGAATTTGTAACTGTTAAACTTCTTGTGGAAGTTATTCCTATGACACGTAAAGAAACATCACTCTCTGTATGAGAGGTAATTCCTACGTTAAATATTTTTGTTCTTCCACTCAGAAATTTTGCCATACTATTTTAGTGTCTCTAAAATACTTCCAATAAATTTCAAGTTGGTCGCATTATTAGCAGATAAAACTAAAACATCATTTGATTCCATAATCAATCTACCGTCTAAAATACTTACAGAATCATTTGCTGGGACTGCGTAATTTTTAACTATCTCCGTTGTAACCGCAACTCCAGCAACAGATCTTTTGTGAGAAATTGTAACTGTATGTGTTTCTGAACCTATGTTTGCCACTTGAGCTAGAAGAACAACCCCAGCATAACCAACTGGTGCTGTATAAATTCCGACTACACTCGTTGATGCAACTGAAGTAATTGTTTTATATACATTAAGTGCTAGTGCCATTTATATTAACCTCCTAATGCTAGAATGAATGGTGTGACATTGGCAAATAAACTCTTGGTGTAAGATGTTCCAGAAATACTTCCTGTCTGTTGATTGATTATAACATCATCACCAATTCTAAAATTTCCAGATTGATCTGTGCTGGTAAAAATCACGAGCCCTCCATTTCTAGAGTCAGTTTCATTTTCTTGAATAGTAATACCGCCAGTTTGAGGGAGAGCAGTTGCAATGTCTGTTCCAGATCCAATATATTCAAATGAATGTCCAGAGGCAAGAATTTTACTTTGTTTAAAAATCGGAACTGTAGTTCCTACTCCAACAGCATATGGAAGTTGTTCTGTGATTGTAATTGTGGAAATTCCAGATGATGGTAGGGTTGCACTTTCTATAGAATAATATTTTGGTTTTATTAAAACTGTTGCAGTTGCCGTATTAATTCCAACATCAGGTGCGGCAATTGTAATTGTTGGGGCGGTTACATATCCTCTTCCGCTTGAGACTATTGTTAACTCTGTAACAGAACCATTTTCTACTGTAGCAACTACCTGTGCGGGAATACCCCAGGATGTTGGTGGATCACTTACTGTTACAACTGGTTGATCAGTATATCCAGTTCCTCCAGATCCAACTGTTACACTATCAACTTCATAGTAAAGTTGATCAAAATATGCGACTTGTCCATCAAAAGGTCTTTGAGTGCCAACTCCAGCAATTACAAATGAAACTGCACCAGCTTCAGCAGTAGAAGTGATAATACCCGTTGATTTTATTTCACTTACACCGTCAGCAACTAATCCATAATTACCAAAAGAAGAATTACTATTTGTTAAATCGCAACCACCACCAGATCCACAATAAACTGCAGTGTCACAGCAAATGGTAAATAGTGATACTAGTTGAGCATATCCTTCGTTTGTAATCGAAACTCCGATACCACCTTGATTAAATTGAGTATAACTATCCAGAACCATACTTTTTGTGTCGCCAGAAGCATGACTTCCATTTATTTTCATACCAATGCTATTCGGTATGAAATTACTACAATTTTGAACGTATGGTGATTGATTAATAGTTCCGGCGCCAGATGGACTAAATGCAAATATTGCTCCTCCAGTATTGGCAACACCAGTAAAAGACATTTCGGCAATATAATTTCCGTTGCTGACGTGAAAAAGATTTCCTGAATTTTGACACTGAACAGAAACCTCTCTTAAACTCTCGCCTACAATAGAAACTTGTGCTGGAATTAATACTGGATTATTTTCCACATAAGTTCCAGCAGAGACTTTAATAACTGATCCTGCTGTTGCTTCTGTGAGTGCTGCTCCAATTGTTCTTTTTGCGTCTCCAAGTTTTCTTCCTGTATTAGTATCAATTCCGTCTGGTGTAACATAAAAAATATTTGTAACGGTGGTTCCAGAGCTAACTCTTACAACATCGGAACCAATACCCGAACGGTCCCTTTGAATATAAAGTTCTGCATCATAAGTATTAAGACCAAGTTCTCCCAGAAGCAAATCATTTACTGTCGGTTGCTTTCCGGGAACAGAAGATCGTTTAATTTTAATTCTTGGATCAGACATTCAATTTTCTCATCGATGGTATATACCATAAGAACCGAATATATATTCGGTATTTTCATTATTTATGTAAAGTCCCCTTCCTTGATATTTTTATTTGGTTTTACTGATGATTTTTGTAATTCTTCTTTTTGTTGAGCAACCTCTTTAGATAAACTTTCATTTATATCCATTAATTTTTTAACTTTTGCTTCTGAAGCAATAAATTGTGATAAGATATCAAAAATTTTCTGTTGATATGTCAGTATCAAATACTTATAATCCTGCTCATCCATAAAAAAAGAGGGTATATACCCCCTTATTTAGAAATGTATGAATGATATTAGAATGAGCCACCATCAATTGTGATATTTTCAAGACTCCTAGTTGTGCCTGAGCAAGTGATAAGTGCTGATTGACCAGCACAGTCGTTAATGAAAATGCTTTCAACCTCAATAGATGCATATGCATTTGCAGCAACTGTTAATACACCACTGGATTCTGATACATCATCTGCAAACACAATTCTAGAAACAGAATCATCCCAGAATACAGCAGCTTTCTTCGCAGAGGATGTATAATAGTTAAAAACAATACCTAAATCGACATTGAGATCTGCAGATGGAGCGTTGCCGTCAACAAGACCAAGTTCAATTAAAGAATCTTCGACCGTTAATGAAGTTGTATTGACCTGAGTTGTTGATCCATTGACAAAAAGATTTCCACCAACGGTAACATTTCCACTTGTTGTCACTGTTGCTGCAGATAATGTGCCAGTGAAAGTTGGTGATGCTGAGAAGACAACAGATCCTGAGCCAGTCTCATCAGTTAAAGCAGCAGCTAAGTTTGATGAGGAGGGAGTTGCTAAGAAAGTGGCAACATTACCACCAAGACCAGATACGCCAGTCGAAATAGGTAATCCCGTGCAATTTGTTAATGTGCCTGATGCAGGAGTTCCTAATACTGGAGTTACAAGAGTTGGTGAGGTAGCAAATACTGCAGATCCAGAGCCAGTCTCATCGGTTAAAGCAGCAGCAAGTTGAGCAGAAGTTGCAGTTAAAGTATTGCTACTAAGATTAATCGTTTTATTAGTTAAAGTAAGCGAGTTGGTCTCGGTGGCAACAGTCACACCTTCAATGGTTACGGTGCCAGCAGCACTTCTAGCAATTGTTGTATCACTTGCGTGCCCAAGTTCAAGAGTTCCACTGAGTGATGTGGTTCCCGTAACTCCTAAAGTTCCAGACACAGTGGCATTGTCATCTATTGCAACAGTGCCACCAGCGGAATCAAGTGTTAAATTGCCCGATGAAGTGTCAATTTCACTTGCTGCGGTAATTCCAATTTGAATTGCATCAATAACAGCACCAGTCGTAAATGTGCCAATACCAGAGAAATGTGTGTTTCTCCATCTTTGTGAACCAGTACCAACATCAAAAGTTGCGTCAGTATTTGGTAAAATACTTGAATTAATATCAGCGCCAAATACAACATTATCACTCGCTGAATCACCAAGAGTAATTGTGCCACCTTCAAATGTGACTGCACCTACGAAGGTTGATACACCAGTTGCTTTGAAGTTTCTGGTTGTAATATCTTCACCAATCGCAGAACCACCTCCAGTAACCTGAAGTCCACCTACAAAAAGTTGATTATCAATGAAGACATTACTTGTTGTAAATGTCGTAACACCAACAACAGTAATACGATCTGATCCCGAATCACCTAAAGTAGTATTTCCACTAACAGTTAATGCACCACCAACAACTACATTATCAGGGAGACCGATCTGAACCTGATTATTTGTAACTGTTGTCTCAATTTCACTTGCAGTTCCAGCAAATGTAAGAGTATCAGTGCCAACAGTAACTGTATCAGTTCCAGTTCCACCAGCAATACTTAATGTTGTGGAAACTGTATCAAAAGAAAGAACACCTGATCCATTCGTCTTTAGAAACTGACCAGAACTGCCATCAGCACCAGGAAGTGTAAAGGTTGTAATACCCGAAAGACTATCAGGTGCCTTCAGAGTAATGTATTGAGTGCCATTGCTTGTACCCTCTACAAAGTTTACACCACTACCCGTAGTTGTAGTATTCTTAGTCCAATAACGATGTGAACCAAAGAATTTATTGTTCGTTGTGGTACTATCAATGCCAACATAGAGGTCATAAGAATCAGTTGTAAATCCAGGTTCACCTTCCCTCAAACCAGGAAGATTAGCAAGAAGACCTCTCTTAAATTGAATTACCGGAGCAGTCATCTTTATTTTACACTATTTTTACTATTTATTATATTAAAAAGTCCCTGCATCTAAATCAATTTTATCATCAAGCACAACATCTAATTCATTCACAAATGTGCCAGGTAATCCACCAGTGACAGCATTGGAAAGCACAGTATCAGGATCTACTGCTACAAATTTTCCTGTAGATGAGTTATAAGTCAGCACAAATCCATTCTGAATACCCGATATACTTACATCTGATAAATCTGCTAAGTTTGCCACTGATGTTCCTCCTACACCTAGAATTGCGGATACTTTAAACTTTGCTACTGATTGTTGTTTAACTGAATAACTGGCGGTTGATGCAGTAGAAACTTTGTAAGTCATATTGATACTGTGTCATTAACCATGGCCATCCCCTGAAAGATTTTTATAACTTTTCCAGTTGACGCATGAGTTAAAATTACATCATAATAATTACGTCCCTCTGATAAATCTGCTGTTACCGTAGAACCCATAGAGATTTGAATTTTACCAGTTGCAACAGTAATTGTTGTAGTAAATGATTTTGATGAAGTTGCAGTGGGATGCTTACGAATCTTTGCAGTTGCTGATTGATTTGTTAAAGAGAAAACAGAATCATCAGCATTTTTAACATCATAAGTTGCTTCAAAACTTGTCCCCTTTTCAATTACAATATTGACGGTAGGTACAGTCATGGTTTTTTAATTATTTATTATCATCAATATCTTTTGATTTCAGTAGTTTAGCAAGTTCCGCTGTTGAACCAACAAAAAGAGCATTGTTAACTGTCGTTGATCCTTTAGATGTTTTTTCTTCCTCAATATCTTTAAGTTTTTTTTGAAGATCCATTAATTTATCTGTAGCATCTGCTACGTTTTTAATTAACTGACCTGCAACTTCATATGCTCTTGGCATTTCACTTTCCTGTGCCAATTCAAGAATACCATTAATCGCTTCTTGTCCTTTTTCTATAAGAGAATATAAATTTCCTCGTGTATATTCGTAATCTTTTTTTACATCATTACTTACCAAATTTGTATCTACTTTTTCTATTGAAATACTAGTATCATCAATATTCGATGACACAATATCTGTAGATACATTAAACGCATCATCCAATTTATCATATTTCTTTGTCATTTTCATAGAGAATCGCTGAATCCAAAATCATCACCAATTTCAATCAAATCATCATCTGATGATGTTATAAGTTTTACTGGTGTTCCGGCAACATGAGATTGTTTAGTTGTTGAATCTTGTCCTCTCTTAACAATTAATTTATTTCCCGATTTAGAATCAATATACATTTGTTCATTGTCAATTACAATATAACTATTTTCTGGAAGTGAAGATGCATCATTAACAGAAATTAGTGTCGAATCAATTTCAATATCTTGAGAAAGATTTGTTATGATGTTATTAGTATAACTTTTAATTGCTCTAGGTTCGACAGCGTAAGTGAGTTCTCTAGTCGGTGTTTTTGTAACGTCTCCAGAAATATATCCAATAGAAACCCTTCTAATGATATCTTTTGACGTAGCACTTGAAGAAGAAATAGGTCCAAATAGATATGTTTTAGCAGTAAATCTTATCGTATAAATTAGTGATCTTCTTGTTGTAAAGTCACCTTCATAGTCATCTTGCATTGTGATATTTTCAATTACTACAGGAATATCTCTCTTTTCTCCGATTGTTTCCACTAAATCAACAGTTAAATTATATGAAGGTTGAAAATATGGCAGAATCTGCTCAACGATTTGAAGCATATCATCATTTAGTTTAGTATAAATTGATAATTCAAATGCCATATTATATGGAACTGGCATATATGCTTTTCTTACATCAGTTCCAACACCTACTACTGATGTTATAAAAGTTTGAGTTGTTGTAACTTTTCTCGTTCCATCATAACTTAATCCCACAAATTCAAATGACATTCGTGGTAATGTTATCTGAACTGATTTATTAAGATTTGGAGATTGTTCTAGTCTTGCCAGAAATTTTTGAGTAGGTCCATATGCTAGAGGTACTTTAATATCGTTCTTGATATTTCCAGATGAATCCCTATGTTTTATTTGAATATCATTAAAAAGACTACCAAAGGAAATTACAGTCCTCCTTAATATTTCGTGATAAAAATATTCAAACATACTATTACTACCTACTTTAGATCAAATTTATGGATAAAAGTATTTATATTAAGGATTTCCAAAAGGATTTGACTCAGAAAAATCTAAAATATCATCTGCTTCTATTTCTATTTCATTATTTTGTGGATATTGATTTATAGTATTATATTTTTGTGTGGATTTTAGTTGATACGATGCGGAACTAGCGGCGCCAACTATCGTTTCTCCTATTCTAAAATCTCCTGTGTTATTTGATACTTTTAATTCTCCATTGACAGAATTCCAAGACTTAACAATTGCTGTTGTTCCACTTGTGCTTCCAGTTATAGTTTCATTGAGAACAAAAGTTCCAACTCCAACCATGTATGGAGAACCTATGGTAATAGTAGGAACTACTGTATATCCAGCACCTGCGTTAGTAATTCTAATTGTACTCACTGTGCCAGATATACTCACAAGTGCCAATCCTGTTGCTGTTGTTCCTATACCAGGAGAACTAAATGTTACCAATGGAGAAGTAGTGTATCCAGAACCACCACTTGTAATAGTTATTATTCCAATAGCATCATTAGAAATTTTCGTTATAGCAGAGGCACCAGAACCACCGCCACCAATGAAAACAACCCCTGGACTTACAGTATAACCATATCCAGGATTTATTATTTGAACACCCTGAACCTTTGATCCTATTTCCGTACCATCACAGTTTGTAATTCCACTTATCAACGTCGCAATTCCAACAGCTGTGCCTCCAGGTGATGGAGAAGAAGATATCGCAACAGTTGGTGCGGAAGTATATTTTTCTCCTCTGTTAGTTACAGTTATCGATACAACTCTTCCATTTGCAATTGAAGTTATTGCAGTTGCTGTTGTGCCAGATGAAACTAAAGTTAAAGTTTGTAAATTTGCTTCTACTTCAACACTATCGTCAATATCAGCAATGCCAGTATTAATAATTTCATCTTCATATCTGAATAGTTCACAAGTTAAAGTATAAATATATGTTTTTTGTAATTGATAAAATGGTTTTTCATGCTCTACAAATTTAATTTCAAAAAGTCTATCTCCAAGAGGAAAATATATCAAATCACCTTCCTTAGGTCTGGTTGATAACTCAATGTCTGGCATGTCTTTTATGAGTGGACTTATATAATTTTCAAATCTTTCTTTTGATAAAGTAATAGTCAATTCATTTAAAGCTTGAATTCCAAATTTTGATAATATTACTGGATTTGCAGAATATCCCTCATAATTTTCTACGTATGCTTCTATAGGATATGAGTCACTAAACTCAGATTCTATAACCTCTCGAATAACAGTGTTTGTTGTTAGATACTTCCTTGGAATATAAAATATTTCAACACCATACATCCTAAGTTGTTCATTAATTAAATCCTGAATCAGACTCTGCTCAGTTTGAGATCCTTGAAGGAAAAATGGATTTAACATTACCCTATTAGATCAAGTGGTGGTAGTTCGTAATTATTTGACATTTTTTCCATCAAAGTATCTATCTCTCTTTGAGCATCATCATATATCTGTCTTCCATTTAATTCTACTCCACCTGGAAGTTTAACACCTTGAAACTTGATTAAATTTTGTCCCCACTGTCTTTTTATTAAAGATGTTAAATAAGGTTTTAAAAATGAATCATTCCAAATTCTTGAATAATCATTTGGATCCAATGTTGAATAACAATCAATAATTAGATATTGATTGCTCTTAACAGTGCTCCAGTCAATATCTAGATACAACCTATCTTGTCTTTTATTGAATCTTATTTGTTTTTGGGTATTAAGTAAAAAATCTAAATCCTCTAAGTATGTTTTAACCATGGCATAACTTAAAAGTTCAGTTGCGCCGAAATAATAAATATCATTTAAAAATAATTGATATTTTATACTAAACATATTATGTGTAATTGTATTTAAACCTTCAAACATAAAAATTTTATTTACACCAATGACATTAGGCGGAACCTGTAGATAATTACTATTTTCCTCATAGGAAAATGTTGTTGCCGTTCCAACTATATTTGCGGTTGCGCTTGTAGTCGCAATACCAACTGCATCAGCATCACCTCCACGAGCTCTACCTCTGTTTATATCATTTTGTGTTACTTTATATTTGTAAAAGGTAGGATATACACCATCAAAATGTCTTTCTTGAAAAAATTGAACTGCATCATCAACTAAATCGTCGATTTGTTCATCTGCGACGTTAATTTCTAAAACTGGATATCCCAGTTTTCTTTTGCAGTAGTCGATTAATTCTTGCCTATTAGACGGTTGTGCCATTATCTTCTACTTTTTAAATATTTATTAATCATATCTCATCAATCCAGAAATAATCTCTTGTTGTTTTAGATATAATTTCATATATGCCTTTGAAATTAACTTAACATCTTCAATATCTTCGATGCAATCAATTTCTATACATGCTTTCGCATATTCAAAATTTTTTGTTAGATTTTCTAATGTGATATCGTCAGGATTCATTTGCTAAATTCCTTAGTAAAAATTTAATTTCATTTAAATCATCTTTTATATTAGCAATATCAACCTCAAGGTTTTGTATTTTTTGATTCTCCTCATTTTTCATATTTTTTCTTGAAATATACTCTTGGTATTCGGACATATTTCGATTGATAATTGAATTTGTTTTTGGATCTCTATAAAGATGAGAATGTCCATCTACTTTTAAATATTCCATATTATGCAAGTGCAATTACTCTAAGATCTCTCATTCTCGGAACATATACTTGATTTGTTGATGTCATGATAAGTTTAACTCTGTAAGATTTAAATGAGGGTAATTCATCTGCAGTAAATGTATATTCTTTGTATTGAATTTCTGAGGCTAAAAATCCAACACTAGTTGATGGTGAAATATATGAATCAGATAATCCATCATTGTCCTCCGGATTAATAATTTGTCCTTTTTGATTTAGATTATTATATCCTGGAAATGGAATATAAATTGGAATAAAGTTTTCTACCTCACTAATAGCATAAAATGCTCTTATATTTGAATAAAGATTTACATGAGCGTTAATCAGAATTTTTATAGAAGTTGCGGGATTTTCTAAAACAATTTCTTTAGACAGATACTGGAAAGAAGTTGGATCCTCTGAAATACTGTTTACTCTATTATCAGTTGTATAATTTGAAATAACATTATTAACCCTATTTGAAGTTAAAATTGTGCTAATTCTCTGAGTATCAAGTACAGGACTTACTTTAGGATTTACAGAATCTAGATTAATTCTAAGATTCATAGATTTATTGCCCGGTAAGGATAGAGCAGCAAGTTTGTTGGTTTCATTAACTTTTGAACAAATTATTCTTGGACTTGACAAATAATTTGCTTTATTTAGAGAAATAATTTCAAATCCAGCGTCAATATAAGGAATTTCGTTTCCACTGATACTAGAACCAGTAACTGTTCTAACTTCTGCATTAATTGAGGTTCCTTGAACTGTTAAGTTATGAACAACAGGTGTTATGAGTTCAAACGGCATGTTCTGAGTTGCTTTAACATTGTATCCACCGGTAGATTTGGTTTGACTTGTATAAAGTTTTGGATAGCTTAATCCGTCTGACCTCCCTATTCCACTAGATCCCATATCTAATTTAATATTGTAAGAGTCAAATGTAATGGGGTTAGATACAGTTACATTTTCTAAGTTATGTGTTTTATTAATTCTTCTTAACGAAACTCCACCAAGTTCATATTTATAGACTGGTGTTCCTGCGGGATAATCTTTAGCAACTGTTCCATCCACAGATCTAGAAATAGTGCCACTAAGAGATCCAGTAGAAGTTGAACTATATGAGATAATTTCATCTCCAATTAAAATATATCCTAAGTTAGTGGTTGCAATTCCTACATTTTCAAATAATCCAAAGTCTGCAGAACTATTAATCAAAATTGGTGATGTAGATGTGGAATCATATGCAGTAGTGAGTTTTGTTGGAATAATATCTGATTGAGCATCGAAAATTGTGACATAATTTTGATTAAAATACATTCCATGATTTTTATGGTTGACAACAATATGAAGTCCATCAGAAACAACATCAATATCAGAAATTTGAACGTTTCCTCCAGATGTGCTATTCAGAGTTGTAGTAACTCCAGAATTATTAATGTATTGAACTGTCTTTCCTACACCAGAGATGATAAAATCTCCCTGAACGTTATCTAATATCAATTGATTGGTGTTTGCAATAGAAACAATAGAAAGTCTAGCATTTAATCCTAGTGAATTAGCACCAATAGTTCCTATACCCAAAACGTCACCAACTGAATAACCAGGCCCAGATTCTGAAATTGTCGCGGCTACAGCTACTCCATTTTGAATAGTGATATTTGCTTTTGCATTTTTACCATTCCCATTTATATTAGTAAGTGGCACTCCGTTGAATTGGAAAGTTCCAGAGGATGGAGTATACCCAATACCAGCGTTAATAATGTTTAGAGTTCCTGTAGCAATTCCGGCATTTCCAACATAATTTCCAGTTGCGCTCGTTCCCTGCTGTAAAACAGTATTTCCAAATGTTAATCCAGAATCTTGTAGTGTTGAACCTAATCCAACTCTGATTTTTCTTGAATTTAAATTCAAAGAATTTGGCATTAAAGTTGGAATTTGATTATTTCCCTCTGAGAGTTCTGGACTATAAAATTCTATAGAACCACTAGGAACAAACTCTGCTCTATACAAAGTAAACTTTAAATCTTCCCATTGACTTGGTTCCCAAGTAGAGGCATTTTGTGATTTAAATAATGATCCTAAGTAAGGTTGATTTGATATAAATGTTTGTGTGAGTAAATCTGTTTCTCCAATTCTGGAAATATAGACACTATACTTTGTAGACAAAGAAGCTAAACATATACTATATTCTGTTCCACCTTCGAGATAAACTGGTGCTTTAAACTGAAAAGTAGTTGGAATCGATCCATCTGCAGAAACTTTGACTTCAGATGGTTCTAAAATAACTTCTGAGAATGGAATTACCCTTTGCGTTGGAGATCCACCCTGCATGGTTCTGAGTTGGAAAGTCACTGGTATATTAAGATCATCTTTAGAACTGAAGAAAACTTCACATTTAGTCAAAAATACTCCAGTTTCATCTTCGACTAAGAATGATTGTGCAAGAGGATCGTACCAAACAATATCTACATTCGTTCTTGATGAAGATGAAATTGCTTGAGTTGAAATGACTTGTGTACCAGTAGTTCTAGATGTAGCTCTCTCCTCAAATTCTTGTTTATTTTCAATTCTAGCATTTCGAACGGAAATAATATTTTCTTGCACTGTTTCTAAAGTTCCACTAGATATGAATCCCTCTTCAGCAATTGTTGTTGCATTATTTTGATCATTAACTGCACTATTTGTTAAAGTAAATACTTTATTTCCTGTTTCAAAACTTGGATTATTGGAAAAATTAGGATTTGGAATATAAAAACTTCCAATTAAAGTTGCAGAAATATCAGAAATTAATCTGACATCAGAAATAGTAGCTTGAGCACCACTCGTTTGTCCAACAAGAATCATATCAGGTTCAACCAAACCAGAAAATCCACCCTCAGGTTGATTTGATAAGGAAAAAGTATCAATGTTTAACACTGAAGAAGTTGAAGAATATGTTGCAGGTAAAGTTTGAGTATTATATGGATTGGTTAAGAATATATTTGATGGACTATTGTACTCACCCTCTTTGTGATTAGATTGTGCTACCCTAAATGTAATTTTCGAATCTCTATTTGTAAAATCCGGAACTAAAAGTCCAGTAGGTCTAGGTCTTCCAATCACAGTTTCGCCAACTTGAAAAACTCCAGACAACATACTAATTTCAAGAAGTTTTGGAACACAGTACCTGGTTACATTTACTCCATCAAAGAATGCGTATAGTTGAGTTGATGGTTTTACTTTTTTAGCAATAAATTGAATGTTTCTTGATCTCATAAATGAAATCAAATTTCTACTTACCACTCTATCTCCAACAGAAGTATTATCAAACTGTTCGGTAACTATTGTTCTAGTTCCATTTCTTGTTTGTACTCCAGTGTCTCTAACTTCTCTTAAAGTATCTTTAAATACAGTTGTCGTTTCTTCAGTAATCCATTCACCACCAGTTAAATTGCCATTACCACGTAGTCCTGTTCGTCCCCAACGTCCACCACTATTTGTAATTTCTGTTCTTTCTCTTGTACCTTCAACTACTTCCTGTCCTGTCCAACTTGTTTCCCAAGCATTCCAAATTGTTGGAGATAGTCCTGTTTGGGGATCTACATTAAGTGTTCTAGAGGCCAAAGCAAGAGTTTCTGCAAAGTTACCTTCTGTATTGATAATTTTAGATTCTAATCTTACGGTATCTACCCAAGTATCAGATGCTGGAGTGAGCTCTATAGAACCTTGCCAAAAACTTACTAAAAATGGAGTTACACTTTCAGATCTCGTAGCGAATGTTTGTTTTAACCACTCAATTTCAGAATAGTTAAGAGTAACAATATCTCCTGTTTTTTTAATATTAGAACCCTCAGGTGCAGCAAAAGCTAAATCTCTATTTGGATTTACATTTGTAACTGGACCTTGTATTAAGTCAATTGAATCAGTATAATGTTGAGGTCTTAATTCTTTATTCGTTATATCAATACTATTTTTAAATGGAACTGAATTTTCTTGAGCAAGAAGAGATGTGAAATTATCTACGAAAAATCCAGACTTAAATCTATTAAGTCCTGTCGAGTCTGGAACAAAAAAGTTTGATGTATTAATTTCTAATAAAGAAAGTGCAGTGTAATATTCAAGAGTTTTTATTCTAGTTTCAAGTTGTTTAATATCGACCATTCTATATCTCTTATGCTCTAAGAAAGTCAATGAAGCTTGAGAAATGCTATAGAGATATGGTGGAAGTGAAATAGATGCAACTTCTAAAGCATCATCGACAGATACTGGTTTTTCTGGTTTTTCTGATGGCGTTCCATATTTGATTTGAAATTTTCCATCCTTTGTCAAATAAATTCTATCAATTCTTCCAAGATAGAATGAAAAATTTGTTACAATTGATTCATTTGAAGCTAGAATATTTGCTGCGGAGTTTCCAGAAGCAGTAAATGTTCTTCCATGAAATTCTAATGGAGATCTTGAGTTTGTAGAGGAAACTGTATAAGTAGAAACTCTAGGTCTTATGTCAATAATATCCGCATTCCTAATAGAATTAACCGTTTGAATTTCTCTTATATAATCAAATTCTCTATATGAATTTATTGTTGTAACATCGCCATCATCTGAAGATTGATAATAACCATTTGAAAAATAAATTACTATCTTTCTACTTGGTTCTTTTGAGTCTGATTTTCTCGTGATAAAACCATAGTCATAAAAAGATTCATTTTGCCCATTATCATACGTATAGTTGAAGGAAATATTGAAACTTGGAGTGTTTAAGGTTGTAACAATTGCTTGAATATTTGACTCTTCAAATACTATGACTTCACCCTCCTTAAAATTAATATTATTTTTTATAATGAATGATATTTGCGAATCTGATAATCTCTCTGCACAAATAGCACTTGCACCACTGGTTTGTCCCGTGAATATTTCTCCAATAATGATATCTGAGGTTTTTCCTGTAGATCCAGTAATTGATGAAAGAACAACTGTTGGAGCTGATGGAGTTGATGTATTTGGAGATTCATAGACTGCATGAATTTGAATAATATCTGGAACGTTTAATGAGATATTTTCATCTTGCACTCTAGTCCCATATGGATATGTTCCATAAGTTAATCCATCATTCAGAGTTGTTGATCCAATGCCTGAAGATGCATACTTTGATTTATCAATTATTAAACTATTAACTCTATTTTTGATTTTTATTTTTGCTTTTGGTTTAATTTTTCTTAAAGTAGCAATAAGTTGAGCATTGGTATCATCCGCTCCTAAATTATAAATTT
>Ga0194116_10003850_pt1 | contig 17705 bp, 13 predicted proteins | sample TA2MahsurfametaG_4_FD_148617 | JGI IMG/M metagenome (GOLD analysis project Ga0194116, IMG submission 148617) | Freshwater microbial communities from Lake Tanganyika, Tanzania - TA2015008 Mahale S9 surface | ecosystem: Environmental > Aquatic > Freshwater > Lake | place: Tanzania: Lake...
TAGCAAACTGGATAGCCAGTTTTCTGCATAATCGGTAAACAGCGCATGTCATTTACTAGCATGTTATAGCCAAAGAAAGTTCCTCTATCGGTAAGAAGAATTTGATCTGCGCCAGCTGACTCTAATTTTTTTACAGAGTTGGCCATATTCCAAGGGCTCATAAATTGACCTTTTTTCAAGTGGATCGGGCGACCAGTAGCTGCTGCAGCTTTAAGAATAGATGTTTGTCTACATAGATAGGCAGGGACTTGGACTAAATCACAGACTTCACCGGTCTGCTTTGCCCAAGCAGGATCTGAGAAATCAGATGTAACTGGAATTCCAAACTCATCTCGAATATCTGAGAGTATTTGGAGCCCATCTTCAATTCCACAACCATGAAAGCTATCGGGGGAGGAGCGACAATCTTTGTCGTAGCAAGATTTATAAACCCAATCGACGCTCAATTCGTCGCATATTTTTCCAATACGCTCCGCCATCATAAAAGCATGGTCCCGATTTTCAATGGCACAAGGTCCGCCAATCAAGACGAGCTTTCCCCCTCCGCCAATTTTGACACGCTTGACCTTGCCGTATCCGATCTCTATAGTCTTAGAAAGCATTTAACTCCTTGACCTGGGCTGAAACGATAGGAGCAGGTTATCACTGCATTGACCAAGTTTGTGTCATGCTTGTGGGGTGAAGGAGTTATCCTTGTGATTATGAGAATAAACTTCATTGGAAACTCCGACTTTCTAGACTCAATTTTTTCTTCCCTTTCCTTATTGGAGAAATCGAAACGAAGGAAAATAAAGCTAGTTTCTGCAGGGTAAACCTTTTTAGGTTTTTTGGATCTCTGGGAATCGCTGCAATTGGCTTGGTGGCAACTATTGGAGTCAATGGGATCAACTCAAGACCTACAAGAGGAATGAAATATAGTCTCTTGAGGAGCATAGGTCTTAGTTCACCATCGCTTCAATTTCAAGCAGCAGTGCTAGCTACTTTTGCTTTGATGTTATTCATCCTAAGGACATTGCTATCTATGTTCTTAACTAGAAAAACTCTATTTTTCTTGGGAAGGTGCGGAGCCGAGATTTCATCAGATCTATTGAGGAAAATCCTAACAAGACCAATCATTGAAATTGAAAAATATGGATCTCAATAATATGTTTATTTTCTTACTTCTGGAGTAGAAATTCTAGTCGTTCGAATCATCGGGTCGGCGGTCTACTTATTTGCTGACATAGCGCTTCTTTTTTAATTATTGCGGCACTTTTGTATGTTGATTTTTTGATGACTATGCTTGTAATCATTATTATGAGCGCAATAGCTGCAATCCCTTTTCCGAGGTTTCTTTCATTGAAAATCTGGAGTATTGAGTCACTATACTGATTAAAAAAATCTTGCTATCAAACTCGATACGAAAAAGTGGTATGTACATACATTTCTTATTGTTGTGATTAAAACTTTAAGGCAGAAATACTGTGCCAATGGAAAGAGAGCGAAGTGTGACGCGTGTGAAATTTTGCGAAGAATTTTTGAAAACTCCAGATGGCTTATTCCGCGTGGTTTATTAGGAATCAAGAACCATACAGTATTAAGTTTCAGTTTTGGATGAAGGTATTTTAACTCTCCCCAAAAACCGGTTTTAGAACGCGTGAGAAACTCTTCAAGATTTGTGCTTGGCGAAAAAAGCAACAGGGTTTCTCGAAATATTAACAGAATTAGTATTTCTATAGAAAAAGTATAAAAAGTATCGCGAGACCAAATAAAAAATTGCCTCTAGAATACGAGCTGGTAATGCCAGTAAGAAAAAAAGCTTCAGGCCGTAACTTTTTTTTAATAGAAAAGTCAAAACTCTTCCAAGGGTATTCTCCCCAAAAATTCATTGATCGAATCAATTTCCTAAGGTCAGAACCTCGTGAATTGCTCAAGTTAATGCATTCCTCTAAAAATTGTAGTAATTCACTCAATTTACGAATGAAATTCACAGGTACTTGTGAAGGCGATGCTTCCAAATTTCACCTCTCTCAGGTCCGAGGGTATCTCTAGTTATTCTAGAAATTACTACTTTTCTATCAGTCAACTAACAACCCCGATCTACACTATTTGCTAGTCCGTCGCAGACTAAATTTTAGGTGTTCCCCGATATCAGATTGCAAATTAAAGCCCCAAATCTTGAAGGCGCTGCGTAGCATTCACTTTAAGGATGATAGATTTTGTTAATAATGCAAGAGTCTCAATTGCATAAACCTTGTCGGAGATTTCTCGTGTCTTTAGGAGATATTTCGCCGTTGTCAAAGTGAACGATAGTAGAAAAAGTGACTTCGAAAATTCAGAGTTTTTCGAGATAAAATAATACTTCCAAAATGCCAGGGATCTCAATTGGGCAGCCGAAATTTCATGATTACTTTTTCCAATCTCTTGATATGTAGAAGTTGGTGAAAAAATTAATCGACCATGCTTTTTCGCTTGAAACGAGAAAATCAGGTCTTCACACGCGGCATATCGGGTATGTGTGTGCTCAAAAGAATAATTGAATAAGACATCTTTCCGCCACATGGAGGCGCCATTCAGCCAATCCGTATCGACTGGCTCATTCAAATGCATGTAATTTACATTCTTGGCATTTTTTAGAACTTTTCCCGCTCGATATCTTGATAATCCAAGTTGTTGAGCTTTTTTTGAATGTTTAAAAGATTTGTCTGCTAATCCAATACCTACGATACTTTCGGGGTTGGCATCACGTTCTAGAGTTTTAAACAAATTAGTCACGCAATTGGCTTCAATCTCTAAGTCTTCATCAAGAAATAGAACCCAATAAGTTTCTATTGGAATTTTATTGATCCCAAACATTTTTTGGTGGATTTGTCCAAAACCTTCTAAGTGGTAATATTGGATGTTGAGTTGAGTCCTGAAAGTTTCTAAAGTACCTGATATGTCTTCTCCCGTAGCAACAATTATTACCGAATTGGGCAACAAACTTGAATGAGAAATTGAAATTAGAGACTTTTTTAAGATGTCTGGGCGATTTCTCGTACAGATTAAAACTGAAAAATCGGGTGTAGTAAACTCATCAAGCATGTTCATTGTAGTAGTATAGACTTCTCGAAAGGTTACAATCTCAAACATTGAACTTATTAAGTAAGGCTATGAATTGAAAACGGTAGAAGAAGAAATTCCCTTGAGTGTTGTTGTTACGGTCTTTCGTCCTAGTAGAGGCTTAGCAAATCTGACAAATTGGCTTAACAGTAAATCCTCGTCTAGATTGGAAATAATTCTCGTACATGACACTTCGGATGAAGAAACTCTGAGCCTTAAATTAGAAAGAAATTCTCCAAGTGATGAGTTTGTTTTTGTTGAGGGGGATTATGGTTCACCGGGAGCCAGCCGAAATGCTGGCCTTGAGAAAGCTACCAGAGAATGGATTACATTTTGGGATTTTGACGATTTGCCTAATCTTGAAGCAGTAATGGAGTTTATGGGCAAGTTATTGCAAGGAGACTATCAAGCGGGAATTGGAAGTTTTCAAATCGTAAGTAAGAATACGGGTAAAACATTATCTAAAAAAATTTTTCCATCAGAGATTGTAAGCGAGAGCTTAAATCTGTCATTAGTAAACCCTGGAATTTGGCGATGGATAATCCGACGAACAGTCATTGGTGAAACTAGATTTCGAAAATACCAGATTGGAGAAGATCAATTCTTTTTGGCTGAGATTGGCGCTTATAATTGTAAAGTTGCGATTACACAATCTGTGACGTACTCATATTTCATAGGTGATTCCTCTCAACAAACTGCAAAGCTCGAAAATTTTAGAAAGATTAATGCACTTATATCTGACTTTATTTCTTTGCGCCATCAAGCAACTGGAGTAAATCAGTTATATATTGGTATTGCTATTTTGATTCTTACTAAAAAGAGCCTAAAAATAAATAGAAGTTTTGCTAATTTTAACTCTATATTTAAGCTGGTCCTCTCATCTAAAATGAACCTTACAAAAGTCTTGGTAAGCGTTTGGAAAATGAGAAGAGTTTTGCAGGCCAGTGTCCTTCAATACCCATCAATAAATGAAACTAAACGAATAGACTTTTTTGGGGGACTTGGGAATCAATTGTTTCAACTAGCACTGGCGTTAACCTTAAATCGAGCATATCCCGTTACTCTGATTAATCCGAGCCAGTCAATCATAGAATTAGTCGCTCGAATAGAAAAAATGCCAATATATAAGACAAGATGTCATAATCATCTAGAAATAGCGCAGAGCAAAACAATTCGTGAGGACAAGATTAGAAATTTGTTTACAAGAGTTTCTGGTTTTGGAAACAGTAAACTTGGCATGGCGCTTAAATCCCATATCAGCTTTTTTGAATTCTGTTTAGGAACTATTGTGCATAAATCAAATAGATGGTTATGTGCACGTGATCTCGGATACGATCAATCTTTAATTCCTCGCCTAATCGGAAGACGCAGTAGGGTTGTGGGATATATGCAAACTTATGTATGGGCCGAATCCTTGAGAGAGATATTTGTGAAAAGTATTCAAGAATTTGTTCAACTAAATTCAGAATTGAGGAAGTTATCTTTGCAGGCTGAAAAAGATAAGCCGATTTTTGTGCAATGTAGAATGGGGGATTACAGAAATAATACGAAAATTGGGTTAGTAAGTGATTTATTTTTTAGTCAAGCAATTGCTCATCTAAGCAAGTCATATGATAACCGTAAAGTTTGGCTTTTCTCTGATGAACCAGATAACGCCTTGAGTCGATTAAGTCATGTACTTGGACAAAATGTCACCGTAATAAAGAATAACTTCTCTGACTTAGAAACGTTAGCATTATCAACATTTGGGGATGTGTTTATTATATCTAATTCTACATTTGGGTGGTGGGGAGCTTTCCTTTCGGGATCTAAAGTTGTAATAGCACCAAAGCCATGGTTTAGAAAGATAGTGGAACCGAATAAACTTGTTCCGCAAAGTTGGATAAGGATTAATCACAACTCATGAATTCATACGTAAATACGGTTAATCAAACCCCGACCAGTTGATCACTACTTTCTTTCCAATATGGAATTGTGAATCATGTATTTGTTGGCTATTCCGAGAAAAAGAAAGTAAGGTTATGCCGTGAAAAGTCGTTTACAAACTTTGTTCTACCGTGAAAGAAAAGAATCCTTAATTGCATTGGCTTTCAATTTACTGAATAAAAGAGATAAAAGTGTTTTTCATTATTTCTCAATCGGCTTATGCCTCTTGGCTCTCGTTGATGTTGCAAGCGTTCTTTTCTTTGGTGCATTAGGGGCTTTATTAGTTAGCGGAATAAGCACACGCGGACCTGGAGAACGGCTTGCAGTATTCTTAGAATTACTAAGAATAGATTCTTTTGACTTAAACAATCAGATACTTGTAATAGCATCCGCTGGCCTATTTGCAGTTATATTTCGAACACTTATAACCGTATATTTGTCGAGAAAGACGCTAAAGTTCTTGTCCAAAAGAGCAGCAGCACTCTCTTCAAAATTGTTCAGTAAAATACTGCAGAACGGTTTTGAATTTATGAAAAACGATTCATCTCAAAGTGTTCAATATGCCATAAATAGGGGTGTAGATGTTGTTTTGGTTCAGTCCCTTGGGACACTTCTATCTTTGATTTCTGATTGCACTGCATTGATTTTGATCTTAATTGCTTTGTTCTTTGTTGACTCGATTATCGCAATAAACACCGCCTTATTATTTTTCATTGCCGGTTTTGTTCTTTACCGTTTACTAAGTTCTCGGGCGAAGAAAATCTCATATTTGAAGACAGAGTACGAAATTGCCTCAAACATGAAAGTTACGGAAGCTTTTGCCCTATTTCGTGAACTCTTTGTGAGGAATGGTGAGGAATTTACTATTTCTGAGTTCAATAGATTGCGCCAGAAGAGTGCTGAGGTGGTTAGCCAATCTCTATTTCTTCCAAACATCACAAAGTTTTATATTGAATTGACGCTAATTTTGGGAGTTACCTTCGTGGGGGCAGTCCAGTTTAGTGTTTATGATTCGCTAAGAGCAACTGCGACAATCTCGCTATTTTTGGCAGCCAGCCTTCGAATTGCCCCTGCAGTAATTAGAATTCAACAATCGACGCTCGCATTGCGAGCAAATGCTGGTCTAGCTGCGCCAACAATTTCACTTATAAATCAAATTTTAAATACCCCTGGAAAAGTTAGTATTGAAGTTTCAGATACTAGTGCTGCAGAATTGCACAGAATGGAGCTTATCTATTTTAATCGAGTGTGCTATGTTGTAGAAGACGGTACCAAAATTCTTGACGAAATAACTTTCAGAATTGAGACAGGAGAATTCATAGGCGTGATTGGTGAATCTGGTGCGGGCAAAAGCACTCTAGTAGATTTGCTTGTAGGTATCAGAACACCGAATCAGGGCTCCATAAGTGTATTTGGACAATATCCAAAAGACTACATTGCGAAAAATCCTTTTGCGATTGCCTTAGTTCCACAAGAAGTATCCTTGATAAGCGGATCATTAAGAGACAACCTCACTGTTGGTTTCACAAGTGAGTTATTTTCTGATTCACAAATTATTGGGGCCCTAAATGGCTCACAACTTGGTGAATTTCTCGAAAAATTACCAGAAGGAATCGAAACACGACTTGGGCCATCTGGCATCTTGTTGAGTGGAGGAGAAAGACAAAGAATTGGCCTAGCTCGGGCATTATTAACCAAACCCTCCGTCCTCATACTGGATGAGGCGACTAGCTCATTAGATGCCGTAACTGAAGATGAGTTTATGAAAATAATATTGAAAATTAAAGAATCAACAACCGTTATTATGATTGCGCATCGCTTATCGTTAGTCCAAAGAACTGATAGAGTGCTGGTTCTTGAAAAAGGGCGTCTTGTAGCATTTGGAGATTTCAATAGTGTGAGGAAAAGCATTCCAGCAATCGATAAAAGTGCTTCACTTCTTGGACTTTAAGATTGTGTCATCGTGTGACAACATGGTCACGGTGTGTACCTGCCTCTTTTAGATCTGAATCAAAAGCTAACCGATTGGGTGCTTGCGTCCGATTTGTCCATTTTGTTGTAATTACGCTACATCTATTCACTGAATTCGTAGAGGTGAGTAGAGGCGGCGACGGTCGACTCTGTAGTACAAACCGGTATGGAAATAAGGGGCTCTCTAAAAGTGTCACTACGTAAGAAATCTGCCTCCGCAGGTCTGAAGGTCTGGACCGTAGCGGAGCTTGGTGCTTTCTACACAGAGCACCGTAGTGAGCTAATCGCCCACGCCTCACGAATCCTGAAAGACAGCGCTAAGGCTGAAGAAGTAATCCAAGATGCCCTGATCAAGGTCATGCTCGCCGCCCCTGAGCTTGAATCAACTGATCACGCACTTGGCTATATGCATAGAACAATCGAGAACCTTTGCATCGATATCTTCCGTATCGAGGGTCGTCGTCCAAACCTTGTGGTTTTAGATGATGCCTCAGCAGAGCTTGAATCAAAGTGGGTTGATAACAAAGACCACGTTGATGTAATTGCTGCTGCAGATGATGCTGCAATTGTTAGACAAGCACTAGCCATGCTCTCACCGGCAGAGCGAGCAGCTCTTGTGATGTGGGAGATGGAAGGAAGATCAACTGCAGAGATCGCTGCAGAGCTTGGTATCAAAGAATCTGCTGTTAGACATACTGTCTCAAGAGCAAGAGCTTCTCTACGCAAGGTAATGAGCGAGCTCATTGTTGATAGCGAGCGCGGTTTAACTGCTCTAGATATGCTCTCAACAACTTACAAGAAAGCAGCGCAAGTAGCTAAGAAATCTAGTAAAGCTGCTCTCTCACTAATTTTAGTCTTCTTTGCCTTCCTTGGATTTAATGCGATGCCAACAGATAGCGAGCTTCCAGTTGTAACAACTCAAGAAAGCATCTCTTCAACTGAAGCTACAAGTGAAGTTGAAGTAGCAACATCGTCTACCGTTGAAGCATCAGCAACTCCTTCGGTTACCGCAGCTGCAATTGCTAAAGCGCAGGCTGCTCTTGAAAACGTGAAGGCAACACAATTTAACTTTGCCGGCCTTGATAAGGCTGGAATTCCAACAGGATTTACCGTTACTGATTCATCTGGAGCCCTAGGTTCTCTCTATATAACCAATCGCGCACCGATACTTTCAGATACAGAGTTAAGCATCTCCCAAGTTGCTAAGACTGATACTGGGGCAGCTAACATCTTTATCTCCCAACAGCTGGTAAGTGACTCTCAAGGTTTTAGTTACCTACCCTCAATCTCCTATGGCAAGGATGGAGCCTGGGTCCCCCTAGTAACCAAGCTCACCTACCTAAATTCTGAGCGTCTTCTCAATGGCGATTACCTAGTCACAGCCATCATTAAAGTAGAATCTGAGGTTGAAACCCCCGTTGTGATCCCAGCGAGCGCTCAAGGCCGGGATTTACTCACAGCCCCACGGCAGGTAATTACTCGCCTGGTGCTCAACCCAGGAAAAACTCAGATTTTATCTCAAGCAGTTTATGTAGTTGAAAAGGGAGTTAACTAATGAACTCCCCATTTAAGTTTCTCCGCCGTGTCCGGATACACGGTGGGGAATGTGGTGCAGTAGCACGTGCATTGCGCCACGAGGTAAAGGGTTAATCTCTTTACCAAGCCGAGCTTGAGAAATCCTCAGGATCGACTAATGAAAGGAAATAAATGTCTACAAAGACAAGCTTCAAGCGTCTTGCGCTTGTTGTAGTTTCAGCTTTGGGACTTGGACTATTTGGGACGGTTACACCTGCAAATGCAGCTGCAACTTCTTCAATATCTCTAAGCACCAATTCGATTACGGTTATCACGCCAAGCTCTGGTGATTACGACTCGAGATCCGCCATGGGTGCGGTCTTTAAGATCACTCTCCGTAATGCTGGAACAACAAAGACCAGCCAAGCACTCCAGTCTGATGAAGCAATTGCAATCAGCGTTGTCGGTGTACCAGCTGGCACAGCAGCGGAGGCAAAGACGCTCGCAAACCACGCAGCAGATCTTGTTCCTATCGAGATTAACCCTCTTGATACAACAACAATTGGTGGTAACCCACAGGTTGCAACTGGCTTAGGTCAATTCATTACTGTTGAGACTGGTAGCGCAGGTTCTGTGACCATTGCTGCTAGCACAACGGCAACTTTTGAGACGGCAACCAACGCATTTGTGAACTCTTACTACTTCCGTGTGGTTCCAGCTCAACGGAATATTACAGTGGGCGACACTGCAACTGTTGTAAACCAGGGCGAATACACCCTACGCGTTCGACTAACTTCAGGTAACGGTTCAACTTTGGTTGAAGACGAGACTGTAAAGGTTAAATTCGTAACATCAGCTATCGGTGCAGGATTCTCTCTGACCGCTGCTGCCGTTGGAACATTTGCAATCGGTGAAACCATGACAACCTACAGCTCGACAAAATACGCTCGTGCGACCTTGACTGATGCAAATGGTGGTCGTGTGGTTAATGAAACTACAGCTGGTACTACCGGTGCCCCTGTTCTACTTACCGATATCGTTGAAGATTCCAATCGCGATATCCCAGTAAACGATTCATCCTCTGTAACTAGCAAGGATGATGGCAGCACCGCTGATATGAGCTATAGCTCCTCTACAGCTCAGACCAATATCAATAACACCAGAAACGGCGTTTACGGAATTCAGTTCACCGTAGGCTCGGGTGGCTCTGGTGCTCTAGATACAGTAACTGCAGGTTCAACGGGAGATGTATATGAGATACGTACGCGCTTTGGAGATCGAACGGTCTACACACCGCTAACTATCGTTAACTCAAAATCTGCAGGAACTGCAGTTCCATCAGTTATTGCTACCGGTCTTTCATATGACTCTGCAGCACCTAACTGGTATGTACCAACTACAACAACTTCTGTAGATCTCTATGTATCAGGTGCAGGAGCAGGTAATGCTGTTACCTTCACACCAACTTGGAGCAATGCTGCCTCAGGCAACTACACTCCAGCTGATGCAACCGCACAATTGGTCTATGCCGACTCTTCAGGTGTTGCAAAGCTAACGCTTACAAATAGCTCTCCAGTTAATGGAGCATCTGTAACAGTTGCAATAGAAGGCTTTACTGCAGCAGTAACCTCCCAGGTAATTACTTGGGCAGGAAATGTTGCTCATGCAATGTCGCTGACAGGCTCTGGTGCGATTGTGGCGCTGAAGTCAACTAACACAGTTACCGCTACAGTCACAGATCGCTTCGGCGCACCTGTCGCTGGCGTTGTATTGCAGCCTTCATTAGGCGCAACCGATGCAAACGGTTCGGCTACAGCAACTTATGCATCTGTTACTACCAATGCTTCCGGACAGGCTTCATACACCTGGACAGATGCAAGAGCAGCAGCAGCAGATACTGACACTGTAACCTTCACACACATCACATCAGGAACAGCTATTACAGCTGGAACCTCAACAATTACCTATGCGGCAACTGCTCCTGCGCCTACAACAATTACGCCTTATTACTATGAGTCGTATACCGCAGGATCTGTTACCACGGTAAATACCCCAGTTCCATCAACAGGAATCTACAAGTCAGGAACGACACGATTTGAAGTTGTTACCGCTCGCGATAACAGCAAGACAATCGCTACTTCCGGAGTAGATTTACTAACAGTACGAATCCGCTCTTTGAAGGGCGCTGCTGTTGTTGCAACTACAAGTACCGGATTTATTCGTAACGCTGCAGGGCTACCAGCCACTTCAAGTACGAAGTACGGTAATACCACTGGTGATGTTTATTTCCACTTGTTCTCAACCAAGACAGGTGCAAATACCGCAACCTTCACCTCCGGCGCTGCTACAACTAGCGTCTCATGGTGGGTAGGCAATGCAACGAGCAATGCTCGTTTCGTTACCCTAACTGGTCCAGCCACTGGAGTTGCTAATGGTGAACTTGGAAACTACAAGGTTACTGTTACTGACCGCTTTGGTAATGGCGTAAGTGGAGCATCGCTATCAATTTCAGCGACTGGCGCAGCCCTATTCGGCGGTGGCGCAACTCTACAAACCTTTACAACAGGCTCAAGTGGTGAATTTACCTTCACAGGTACTTCATTTACTGCAGCAGGTGGAACAGGTACATTCACTGCAAGCATGACAAATTCAGGAACTGATGCAACTTCAACTGCCGGCAAAGTCGGAACAACAGTGGTTGAGAGTTCATTAGCTGCTGGAAATTCTTCAGCTACTGTGAGCGTCACCTACACCGCAGGCCAGAGCGCAGCAACTGCTGCTGCTGAAGCCGCAACTGATGCTGCTGCTGAAGCAATCGATGCTGCTAACGCAGCAACTGATGCTGCAAACCTCGCTGCTGAAGCAGCAGATGCAGCAACTGTTGCCGCTGAAGAAGCACGCGATGCTGCTGATGCTGCAACTGCAGCTGTTGAAGAACTAGCCACTCAGGTTGCCACATTGATGGCCGCTCTGAAGGCTCAGATCACAACCTTGGCTAACACAGTTGCCAAGATTGCTAAGAAGGTCAAGGCGTAAGCTAAGACTTTCCTTATAAATTAAGTAGAAGCGGCCGGCTCAAGTTCTTAAAGGAACTTGAGCCGGTTGCTTTTTGCTAGTTTTTCCTAGAAGACTTGTAAGATAGTTAGATGAGAACTCACTCTCAATCACAATCTCTCCGTGTTGCTTCAGTGATTCCTTTTCTAATACTGGTGTTTTTTTGGCCACCGATGAGTGACCCCTTCAACCTACCAAAGCTAATGTTGCTCATCTTGTTAGCTTTCGTCGCAATCTCAATGTTTTTTATTGAGGTTCGCTTTTTGGAAGCTCTAAAGCAGATCAAGGGCCTTAATCTGGCATATTTGATTTCTTTGGGAATCTTCCTCATGTCAATCGCGCTATCTTTAACTTCTAACAGTCATGATGTCACTCGTGCTCTTATAGGTGGGGTTAGTCGAAATAACGGAGTTCTCTACTATGTATCTATAGGCCTTATTGTAATTGTTATAATCTCTCAGTCTCGAGAGAAAAGATTGAATTCTCAAATCAAATCTAGTATTTATCTTGCTTCAGTTGTCTTAGCTGTATATGGTTTTATTCAATTTACTAATAATGATTTTATTGAGCTTTCGAATCCTTACAACAGAATCACGGGCACTCTGGGCAATCCTAATTTTTCCTCTTCCGCTTTTGCAATTGTTGGAGTTGCACTTTTAATATTTGCCTTAAATGAATTTGAATATCGTAAAAACTCATTTTTTGTGTATTTGTTATTTTCTGTGTCAATCTCCTTGGCTTTTCTGAGTTGGGCAACTGAGTCACTACAGGGAATTTTGATTTATGCACTTGGGTGCTGGATGATTCTGATCAGATTGTTAACGGCTCAAAGAAGCAGCGCGATGAAAATTTCATCCCTAATATTGACGCTACTTGGAATTTCTATATCCATCCTTTCATTTCTTGGTTTGGGCCCCCTGGGGGCTGCACTTGAGCAATACACACTGAAGTTGAGGTCAATCTATGCCTCTTACGGATTAATGGCTATTGCTGAGAAGCCCCTAACTGGCTTGGGGGCGGATGAATACCTTCAGGCGTTTTTGAAATATCGCTCTTCTGAATTTATCGACTCATACGGAATTGGAACTGTGACCGATAACGCCCACTCTGTTCCAGTTAACATAGGTGCGAATTTTGGAGTCGTTGCCATGATTTCATTTCTAATCTTACAATTGATTGTAATTTTTAAATCTATAAGGCGTTTATTTTTTGCGGCTAATACCTCAGTTGAGTCAGCAGTACTTTCTTTGATTTCGCTTTTGCTTATTTTTCAATCATGGCTCTCAATAGAGCAAATTGGTTTAGGTTGTGCAATGTGGCTTTTTGGAGCCATGGTAATTCAAAAGGAAGAGCCGGTAGACATTCACAAAGAGGCGCAAAAAATAAAGCAATTTGCAAGGAGAGATAATGCTGTAGCGAGCCATGTTCGAGAGATTGCTACAATCTTATTGGCATTTGGATTTATTCCTCTTTTGCAATTCGATCGTGAGGACAAAGCTTGGAAGAACATCGTTTATCTGAATTACTCTAATGATTCTGATTCTTCATTCGTTCTGGGTGAATTTAGAAAACTCTCTAGTATTACCTTGAGTGAACCTCGAAAGGTAGCACCACTGGTTGACAATTTACTTAAGACTGGAGATCAAGAAACCACATTTGCCCTGATAGAATCAAACTACGCCACTAATCCTCGAAGCGCATTATCTGTTGAACTTATGGCAAATGTTCGGGCATTTCAAGGATTGACTGTCGATCAATTGCAACTCTTAAAGGAAGTTGTGGAGTTAGATCCCCTCAATTATGAATCCCTATATAAATATGGACAAGCAGTTCAAGCGTCAGGGAACAAAGCACTTGCTGCTTCAATTTATAGAGACATTATTGATTTGGGTCCAAAATCTGAAGAAGCTCGACTAGCCCAAATAGAGCTGGAGAATTTAACGAGTGGCAATTGACATAGACAATTCTGGAAAATTTGAGCCTAGCGACTGCATTGCCGTGATTGGGCAGGGCTATGTGGGTCTTAGTTTGGCTATGTCTGCACTTAGTGCTGATGTACGGGTTATTGGAATTGACACTTCTTTTCAATTGGTAGAACGATTAAATAATGGAATCTCCCATATTGAAGGTGTGCCAAGCAAAATCTTAGAATCTGCTCTGAAAGATCGCAGGTATATTGCCACAAGCGACTTTTCAAAGGTTGCAACCTGTGAAACTGTAGTCATTGCGGTACCAACACCAATTCATGGTGATCATAAGCCTGACTTAACTATGCTTGAGCAAGCTTGTGACAGTATTGCTCCTCACTTAAGTCCAAATACTTTGATAATCAGTGAGTCAACTTCCTACATCGGCACTCTCAGGAAAGTTGTTGCAAAGCGAATTCAAAATTTAACCAAGCTTTCAATTGAATTTGCTGTATCACCAGAACGTGTTGATCCTGGTAACCTCTTATTTCAAGTCAGAAATACCCCGCGCATCGTAGGAGGCTTGACTCAATCCTCAACACAGAGAGCAGTTAATTTCTATGGAAAGTTCTGTGAGAATGTAGTTGCCGTTTCCTCAGCTGAAGTTGCAGAGGCTGCAAAGTTGCTCGAAAACACTTTTAGATACATTAATATAGCTTTTATTAACGAGTTCTCCCAGTTAATGAACACGATGTCCATACCCGCACTTGAAGTTATTGATGCTGCTTCAACGAAACCATTTGGATTCTCTCGATTTGTGCCTAGCGCAGGAGTGGGAGGTCATTGTATTGCGGTAGATCCTTTTTATTTACAAAAAAATGCAAATGAGATCGAACAACCATTGAAGATTATTGAACTTTCTAGAGAATTCAACGACCAAATGTCACGGTATTTAGTATCGCAACTAGAGACAAAATATGGTCGAATTAAAGATAAATCAGTCCTTGTTGTAGGACTAAGTTATAAACCAAATGTAGCGGATACGCGTGAGTCTGCTTCATGGAAAGTAATCGATGAACTGCGGGCACGTGGAGCAGAAGTGTCTTGGCATGACCCTGTTGTCAAAGCTCATGAAGACTCAATCTCTACTCCACTTTCGGATGCGTTTGACTTGAGTTTAGTTCTTGTGAATCATGACAGTTTGGATTTTTCGGATTGGGGAGATGCGCCGATATTCTGCATCAACAAATCGGAGAATAGGCCCACCTGGATTCCACTAATTGGAACTTAGATTCGGTCAGCCGATGAAGATTCTTATCGTTATTGCCCGTATGAATGTTGGAGGTACTGCGACCTACCTTTTTAATTTGATTGAAGGTTTAAAACTTGAGGGATATCAAGTTCTCCTCGCAACTGGTTTTGTTCCAAAAGATGAAATAGAAGATTCTAGGGTGAACTCACTTCCCTATATTCGAATACCGAACATGAGTAGAGATTTGAATTTGCGTAAAGATCTCAAGGCTTGGCATGAGCTTAAGAAAGTTGTAAAAGATTTTAACCCTGATGTTATTCATACTCACACATTTAAGGCAGGACTTTTAATCCGACTTTCGAATTTAGGCAAACCAGTAATTCACACTTTTCATGGACACCATCTATATGATCCAGATTATGGCCGGATGAAAAGAGAAATTCTCATTTTTCTAGAGAAATACTTAGCGCAAAGAACATCCCGATTCATAACAGTTGGCAATAGAGTAAAAGAAGAACTCATAGATGCTGGTATAGGCGCTGCTAGTCAATACTTGAGCATTGCACCTGGAATATTGCCCCTAAGTAAAATTCCAGCAGAAAGCATCCGAAGCAGTTTTAATTTGAATAGTAGAAGGATTAGAATTTTATGGCTTGGAAGGCTGACTCGAGTAAAACGACCAGAACGCATAATTTTCCTGGCAAAAAACTTTCCAAATGTTGACTTTCTTGTCGCTGGAGCTGGCGATATGTTTCAAGAATTGAAGGAGAAAGCACCAATTAATGTGCATTTAATGGGAACTCAAATTCCTGAGCTTGTACTGAGCATCGCAGATATCTTGATATCTACTTCAGATAGTGAAGGCATGCCCCTTTCGCTCATAGAGGGTCAGATGATGGGATTACCTTGTTTGGCAACAAATGTTGGGTCTGTAGATGAAATCATAGAAAACGAAGTAACGGGTTTAGTGGTGTCAAATTCTGAGCAGGCTATCTTGCAGGGATTAAGTAGGCTTATCTCTAATCAAGATATAAGGAGTCAAATGTCAGAGTCGAGTAAAAAAAGAGCGCAAAGGCTCTTTTCACGGAATATAATGGTTTCGTCCCACACTAATCTCTACCGAGAAGTTATGGAATAGTTTTGAAAAAAAGAGTTGTTGTAACGGGTGGTGCTGGATTCATTGGATCTCACCTATGTGAGCAATTGCTCATTGAAGAATTTTCCGTCTTGGCAATCGATGACCTTTCAACGGGAAATCCCCTAAACTTAGCTAAGGCAAAAGACTCAGATTCATTTGAGTTTGTTCAAGGAAGTATTTTAGATGCTGATCTCATTAATCGCTCTATTGAAAATTCAGCAGGATGTATCCACTTAGGCGCAGCCCTTGGAGTTAAGCAAATTCTTGAACATCCATTTAAGTCGCTGACAACTAATATCCAAGGGACAGAAAATGTCATCCTGGCTTGCGCAAAAAATGCAAAGCCCTTATTCATTGCATCAACTTCCGAAATTTACGGAAAGAATTCTATTCAGCCACTAAACGAGGAGTCAGATCGAGTCACAGGCTCTCCGCAGTTATTGCGGTGGGCTTACTCAGAGGCTAAAGCGATTGACGAGACAATTGCAGAGATGTTTCGACTCTCTGATGGATTGAGATACACAGTCGGGCGTCTATTTAACACTGTTGGACCACGCCAGACTGGAATGTATGGAATGGTACTGCCAAGGTTTGTGGAGTCAGCAATACGCGGGGAACCATTGACGGTTTACGGAGATGGCACTCAGACTCGTGTATTTTGTCACATAAGGGATGCAATTCGAGCAATCGTTTCATTGTATGACAACGAAAAGTGTTATGGCCAGGCATTTAATATTGGGGGAGAGGGAGAGATTTCAATTCTCAACTTAGCTAAGAGAGTGATTGAATTAACCAAATCAAAGTCGAGTGTGGAGAGAATTCCCTATTCCTCTGTCTACCCGATTGGATTTGAAGAGACTATGAGAAGAGTTCCTGATACCTCAAAGTTAAATCGCTTTACTGGTTGGAAGCCAACGCTACATATCGATGAAATCATTAAAGACATTGAAAAATACATTCTCGCGAAGTGAGAAATTAATCGCATGTCTTGTGCTGTCATTTTTCACCCAAAACTTCCTTGTACTAAATGGAGCATCAGCGAGCGATATTCGTGTCATTGACATTGCTCAAGTAACTTGGCAGGGAGCTCAATCGCCATCGGTCGGAATTAGTGATGTTGTCACAGCCTTGCAAGATCAAGTAATTCCCAGCTGGCGAACCTTCACCACAATTGAAGATGAAATAATTAACCGCTCTATAGATTTTTCTTTTGGGCGCTCATTATTAAGTCCTGTTGAGATTAGCTCTGCAATGGTCTGCAACAGACCAGATTTTTCACAGTTCATTGCATCAATTAAACAAGAGGTATACCGGCGACTAGCTATAACTAATTGGGCAGATAGATACCTGTTGATTCTTCTACCTCCAGCTGGGTGTATCTGGTCTGGCATGGCAGCCGTGGGAAGCACAAAGAGCAAAGGGGGTTCCATTCTCTTGCATAACACTGCAAGCGCCTTTGTTATCACCCATGAACTAGGACATTCTCTAGGGCTAGGACATTCAAACCTTTTAAGGTGTGATAGCGGAGCAAGTGATGGGGCATGGAGCAGGAGCTGTAAGGCAGTTGAATATGGCGGAAGTATTGATGTGATGGGAAATGTTTCCACTACCTCACCTCTTTCAACTTATCATCAATGGCGGATGGGGCTTCTTGAAAAAGATGAGGTGAAGCAATCTTGGCTCAATGAATCTATTGAGCTAAGCGCCTCAGATATCTATGGCGGAGCAAGAGCTGTATTTATCAGAGATGGAAAATCAACTTACTGGATTGAATATAGAAGGCCCAAAGCAGGTCTTTCTTATAATCCAGGGCTAGTTATCTATAGAACTGATCCACCATCACCAAGCTTTATCGATAGCC
>Ga0194116_10003851_pt1 | contig 17700 bp, 16 predicted proteins | sample TA2MahsurfametaG_4_FD_148617 | JGI IMG/M metagenome (GOLD analysis project Ga0194116, IMG submission 148617) | Freshwater microbial communities from Lake Tanganyika, Tanzania - TA2015008 Mahale S9 surface | ecosystem: Environmental > Aquatic > Freshwater > Lake | place: Tanzania: Lake...
AAGAGAGAACCGAGAAAACAGGTGCAGGCGCGAACTGCCGACCTCACAGGGCCAGGAAACGGGGCTCCTTGGTAGTTCGCGGTGTCATAACCGGTATGCCTTTCTCGCTCTTGTGTAGGGGAACAAGCACCCCAATTTTCCCACAAAAAACCCGGGCGAACCCGGGCTTTTTGGTGCCATTGGCGGCCGCTCAGTGGAACTGCTCTTCCTCGGTCGAGCCGGTCAGGGCCTTGACAGAGGAGGAACCACCCTGGATCACGGTGGTCACATCGTCGAAGTAGCCGGCGCCCACTTCCTGCTGGTGCGACACGAAGGTGTAGCCTTGCCCGCGGGCGGCGAATTCGGGCTCCTGCACCATGTTCACATAGTGCCTCATGCCTTCGCCGCGGGCGTAGGCGTGGGCGAACTGGAAAGTGTTGAACCAGTTGATGTGGATACCGGCCAGCGTGATGAACTGGTACTTGTAGCCCAGCGCCGAGAGTTCGTCCTGAAAGCGCGCAATGGTGGCGTCATCCAGGTTCTTCTTCCAGTTGAAAGACGGCGAGCAGTTGTAGCTCAGCAGCTTGCCCGGGCAGGCGGCGTGCACGGCCTGCGCGAACTCGCGGGCAAAGCCCAGGTCGGGTGTGCCGGTTTCACACCACACCAGGTCGGCATAGGGCGCGTAGGCCACCCCGCGGCTGATGGCCTGCTCCAGACCGTTCTTGACACGGTAAAAGCCCTCCTGCGTGCGCTCGCCCGTGAGGAAGGGCTTGTCGTTGGCGTCGTGGTCGCTGGTCAGCAAATTGGCGGCCTCGGCATCCGTGCGGGCCAGGATGATGGTGGGTGTGCCCATCACATCGGCGGCAAAGCGCGCCGAGATGAGCTTTTCAATGGCCTCTTGCGTGGGCACCAGCACCTTGCCACCCATGTGACCGCACTTCTTGACGGCGGCCAGCTGGTCTTCAAAGTGCACGCCAGCCGCACCGGCGGTGATCATGTTCTTGGTCAATTCGAAGGCGTTGAGCACGCCACCGAAACCGGCTTCGCCGTCGGCCACGATGGGCAGGAAGTAGTCGATGAACTCCTTGCTGCCGGGCTCGATGCCGCGGGCCCACTGAATTTCATCGGCGCGCTTGAAGGTATTGTTGATGCGGCGCACCATGGTGGGCACCGAGTCGTAGGCATAGAGTGACTGGTCGGGGTACATGGTCTCCGAGGTGTTGCCGTCGGCAGCCACCTGCCAGCCCGACAGGTACACGGCCTCCAGGCCCGCCTTGGCTTGCTGCATGGCCTGTCCCGCGCTGATGGCACCAAAGGCGTTGACATAGCCCTTTTTGGCGCCACCGTTGATTTTTTCCCAGAGCTTTTCGGCCCCACGCTTGGCCAGGGTGTGCTCAATCGGCATGCTGCCGCGCAAGCGCACGACATCGGCGGCGCTGTAGCCGCGCTGGATGCCTTTCCAGCGGGGGTTGCTGGCCCATTCTTTTTCGAGGGCAGCGATCTGTTGTTCGCGACTGAGTTGTTCGGTCAGGGTCTGTGGCATGAGAGGCTCCAAGCGAGTTGATGAAAGAGGAGGATTTGGTTTGATCCTGGCTCCCACTTTAAGTCTTCTACAAGACTTAAGCCGTCTCTTGTGTCTTATATAAGATAAAAATTTTCATCAATAAAATCAATGGTTTTCTTTTTGTATTTTGCAATACGATATTTAATGTCTCATATTGAGAAAAAATGCTGCGCCGCAACCTCTCAATTTTTCATTATGCAAAAAATTATTCTTGCAATACGATAAACTAAGCGCCCGTCGGAGGCGGCAAAAACATCCATGGGTCCGGGGCCTCAGACGATCCGCGAGGCCAAATGCTCGATCCAGTCCCCCCCGGGAATCAGCGGCCGTCGGCGCGCGATCGAACGGTCCATTTCGTACACCAGAGCGCGACACGACTGACCCTCCCGCGAAACCAGCGCCTGGACCCGGCGGTATTCGCCCGAGCGCTGCGGCCAAACTTCTTCCAGCTCATCCAGCCAAGCTTGTGCGGAAGAATCAACACCGTAGAGTTCGCCCACCACCCAATCCGGCCCGCCAAGAACCAAACCGGGATACGCGCCCAGATCAAAAAGCTGGCCCCGAACGCGGCCACGGCCTAGCCACTGCGCCCGCTGACCGAGTTGCGCGATATCGTTGCTGCCGCCGCGACGCAGCGTCCCGTACACAAAGACAAGCGATTGATTTTGCGGAGCAGCCGCATCGGACAATGCGCGGACAAGGTCTTGCGGCATGATGCGTGGGCCCTCCGTAAAAAACTAAAACCAAACTCTATGAATCGAATTGTGGCCCGGGGCTGTCTAGCCCTGAGCATGACCCTGGTGGGCAGCTATGTGGCGCTGTCCAAACCCTTGGTGGCGGCCATGCCCGTCTTCCTGCTGGCCTGGCTGCGCTTTGCCATTGGCGCACTGGCCATGCTGCACTGGCTACGCAAACCGGCTGAAGAGCCGCAGCTAGACGCTGCCACCCGACGCCTGCTTTTTGTTGAGGCGCTGCTAGGCAACTTTCTGTTCTCCATTTGCATGCTCTACGGCGTCTCCATGAGTTCGGCAGCGGCCGCCGGGGTGATCATGGCGGCGATTCCGGCGGTGGTGGCGGTGCTCGGCTGGCTCTGGCTGGGCGAAAGACTCAGACCGCGCACGCTGGCAGCCATCGCGCTGGCGGTGCTGGGTATTGCGCTGCTGGCCAGCGCGCGTAGTCCCGGCGCGCAGACTGAGCAGGCCCTTTGGGGTTACGCCCTGCTAATGGGCGCGGTGTTCTGCGAAGCCAGTTACGCCGTCATCGGCAAGCGATTGAGCGCGCGCCTATCAGCCCGACGCATCACGGCTCTGATCAACCTGTGGGGCCTGATCCTGATGACGCCGCCGGGCCTTTGGGCGGCCCTGCACTTCGACTGGGGCTCAACGCCGTTTTGGGTCTGGCCCCTGCTGCTTTTTTACGCGCTGGCCGCCAGCATCTGGACCGTCTGGCTGTGGATGACCGGCTTGCGCGGCGTCTCGGCGGCCGAAGCCGGGGTGTTCACCGTCATGCTGCCTATCAGCGCCAGTCTGGTGGGCGTGCTGGTTTTGGGCGAGCGCTTGACGACTCTGCAGTGGTTGGCCATGGGGCTGGCGTTAGGGGGGCTGTTTCTGGCCACCCGGCCGACCCGATGAAAAAACCGACCCCTGGAGGGGTCGGCGGCCAGTTCCTTCACAGACCCGTAGCCGGGCCAGGCTCAGTGCTTGTGCGCACCGGAGGGATGGGCGGCCTGGTGCAGGGCTGTCTCCATGCTGTGACCCCGCGAGGCAATTAGCGTGGGCGCGAGCGAACCCAACACCATGCCCACAATCGAGGCGGCAAAGCCAATCAAATTGGCCGGGATCATGGCCTCCGGCGCCGTCAAAGTAGCCCCCAGCCAGGTGCCTATGCCGAGCACAAAAGAAAGCAACGCTCCCTGCGTATTGGCTCGCTTCCAAAAGGCACCGGCCACCAGCGGGACGAAGGCCCCGCACAGAGTCACGTTGTAGGCGTTTTGCACCATCTCGTACATGGTGCTCTTGCTGTTCATTGCAAAGAGCAGCGCGCAGGCGGTAAAGGTGACCAGAATAATGCGCAGCGTCACCAGCATCTGACGATCGCTCATATTGGGAACAAAAGGTCGCAAAACATTTTCGGTAAATGTGGCCGTGGGTGCCAACAAGGCACCACTGGCGGTCGAAAGAATGGCCGAAAGCAGGGCGCCAAAGAACAAAATTTGCGCCCACAGCGGCATCTGGCCCAGCACCAGATCGGGCAGGATGCGCTGGATTTCACGGGCATCCTCGGACTCAAAGAGTTTGGCTAGCTCGGGTGAATGAACGATGGCCGCGTAGGCAATGTAAATCGGCACGAAGGCAAACACAAAGTACACCAAAGCGCCGATGGTGGTGCCCCGTACAGCGGTCTTCTCGTCCTTGGCACTGGTCATGCGCTGAAACACATCCTGCTGCGGGATGGAGCCGAAAGCAAAAGCAAAGAAGGCACCGGCCATCGCCCACCATCCGGCCGCATCCATATTCAGGTCAAACAGGATCAGCTTGCCTTCCGACGCTGCCTGCGCAATCACCTTCGTGGCACCGCCAGCCAGGTCACCCACCAGCCAGGCGACCGCGGTCAGGCCGATCAGGATGACGACCGTCTGCAGCAAATCGGTAAAAGCCACCGACCACATGCCGCCAAAGATGGTGTAGACCACCACGATAGCCGCGCCGATCATGATGGCCGTCTGAAAGGCCACCGCACCGCCCGAGAGCACATGGATGACCAGGCCAAGGGCCGTCAATTGAGCCGAAGTCCAGCCCAGGTAGCTCAGGACAATGGCCACGCTGGTTAGCACCTCGACCGACTTGCCATAGCGTACCTTGTAGAAGTCGCCGATGGTCAGGAGGTTGAGTCGGTAGAAGAGCCGCGCGAACAACAGGGCCGCCAGCACCAGGCAGAGTGAGGCGCCAAAGGGGTCACCCGGAATACCCGCCAGCCCGTCGCGGGTGAAGGTGGCCGAAACCGACAGGACCGTCTCTGCGCCAAACCAGGTGGCAAAAACCGTTGCCACATTCATGTACAGGGGCAGGCTGCGTCCGGCCACCAAATAGTCCTTGGCGCCATGCACGCGGCGAGCGGCCAGCAAGCCGATGGCGATGGTGACCAGCAGGTAGGCCACAACAAAGGTCACGAGCATGATGTCTCCCAGAAGAAGCTGACGAAGCCCGCGGCCATCGCCAGGGACACGATGGCCGGCGCGGGACTCTCCCCGGCAACGGTTCGCCGGGTTGGGCAGAGTTTAATTTCAATCGGGGCGCACAAAAGCCGGCCCCCAAAGTAAAACCCTGATGCTGGCCCTGACTAGGTCAAAAAGCCAGGTCCGAGATCAGCTGGGGCGCCGCCGCGACACCGGGCGAGGCACTCTCAAGGGCAGCGGACAGGCTCAAGCCTCGCGGATACAGCGCATCGATGAGCCCGAGCAGAGCCTTGATCGGCCCGATGGCTTGTCCAACTGACGGCTTCGGCTCACATCGAGTCGCGACTCAAAAGAGAAAAAGCTCACGATGAGCTGCTCGAATCAGTGCCACGCATTGAAATAATTGGATCGTCCAGGCAGGGTTGCGCCAACCGGGGAGAGGGAAAAATGCGCGAGGAGAAAAAAAAGATTGCATGCTCGAATTGCAGCTCGCGGACCTCGTGCATGCCAACGGGCTGGGGCGAGGCCCATCTTCGACAAATCGATAACCTGATCAGCAGCCGGCGCAGCATCAGGCGCGGCGGTGTACTGTTTTACAACGGCGAACCTTTTTCCGCGCTCTACGCGATCCGAACTGGATTTTTCAAGACCAGCCTGGGGACAGAGGACGGACGCGCTCAGGTGACTGGCTTTCAGATGGCCGGCAAGATCATCGGTCTGGACGGTATCGTCAATGCACGGCACACCTGCGATGCGATTGCGCTGGAGGATGCAGATGTCTGCGTAATGCCCTACGACCGCATTGAGGACATTTCGCGCGAGGTCGTCGCCTTTCAACGACCCATACACCGCCTCATGAGCCGCGAGATTGTCCGCGAGCATCGGGTCGTGCTGCTGCTGGGCAGCATGCGCGCGGAAGAGCGCTTGGCCGCTTTTCTGCTCGATTTGATGCAACGCTTACAGGCACGCGGCTTTTCCAACTCTGAGCTTATTCTGCGCATGACCCGCGAGGAAATCGGTAGCTATCTGGGGCTGAAGCTAGAGACCGTCAGCCGTACCTTTTCCTGCTTTGCTCAGGAGGGTCTCATCGAGGTGCGACAGCGCCACATTCAGATACGCGACGGCCAGGCGCTCAGTCAACGGGGCTATCGGCAAATTTGCTACTGAGACTGGATCAAGGCCATCGGCAACTGAGCAGGCGATTGGGAAACTGAGGCAAGCAAAACCGAGACGGCTTGATGTAGATCAAGTCCCTCGCAAGTCCTCCCTTTTAGTCTCCGAAAAAGAGGAGGCTTTCCATGTTCCAACGCATACTCATCCCCACCGACGGCTCCAGACTGTCGGCCAAGGCGGTGCAAACAGCCGAGCAGCTGGCCGGGCTGACCGGCGCGCAACTGATCTTTCTGCAAGTAGTGCCGCGCTACCCGATCAGCTACTTTGAAGGGGGCATCAGTATCCCCGTCAGTCAGGTGGGCCAGATCGAAAAGGAGTGGAGCGACAAGGCGCAGGCTCTGGTTGATGAGCTCAAGCGCAAGGCCGAATCGCGCGGGCTCAAGGCCAAGGCGCTGACCGTGCGCTCGGATCTGGTGGCCGAATCGGTCATTGCCAGCGCGAAGAAGAACAAATGCGATCTCATCATCATGGCATCACACGGTCGCAAGGGCATCAAGCGCCTGCTGCTGGGCAGCGAGACCATCCATGTGCTGACGCACTCGCAGATTCCGGTGATGGTGCTGCGCTGATCCGCGCTGCCCGGCCTCTGCGCCGGGCATGCCCGCCCATGGGCCGGTGCGCTCAGGACTGGAACAGGCCCTTGTACTGGTCTCGCAGCAGGTTCTTCTGAACCTTGCCCATGGTGTTGCGCGGCAACTCGCTCACCACGGCGCAATGCTTGGGAATCTTGAAGTTGGCCAGTCGTGCCTTAAGCGAGGCCAAAATCTGCTCAGCCTTCAAAGACGCTCCGGGCTTGGCCGTGACCACCGCCACGCCCACTTCGCCGAAATCCGGATGGGGCACGCCCACCACCGCGCTTTCGGCCACGCCGGGCATTTCATTGATATAGCCCTCGATCTCAGCCGGATACACGTTGTAGCCGCCGCTGATGATCAGGTCCTTGCTGCGACCCACAATCGTCACATACCCTTGGGCGTCGATCATCCCCACATCACCGGTCTTGAACCAGCCATCGGCCGTGAATTCCTCGCGGGTTTTCTCCGGCATGCGCCAGTAGCCCTTGAACACATTCGGGCCACGCACCTCGATACCGCCGATCTCTCCGGCTGGCAGTTCGCGGCCCGTCTCGTCGTGGACCCGAACGCCCACACCCGGAAGGGGAAAGCCCACCGTCCCTCCACGGCGCGGCCCCTGTGAGGCCAGATAGGGATTGGAGGTCAGCATGGCCGTCTCGCTCATGCCATAGCGCTCAAGAATCGTATGGCCGGTGCGCTCCTGCCACTCCCGGAAAGTCTCAATCAGCAGCGGCGCCGAGCCAGAAATGAACAGCCGCATACCCGCGCAAGCCTGGCGGGTGAGCGCAGGCTCGGCCAGCAGGCGCACATAAAGAGTGGGCACCCCCATGAACACCGTAGCCCGGGGCAGCAAACGCACCACGGTCTTGGGATCAAACTTGCTCACCCACCGCATGGGGCTGCCATTGATCAGCGCGCCATGCAAGGCCACAAAAAGGCCATGCACATGGAAGATGGGCAGGGCATGGATCAGCACATCGCCCTTCTCCCAACCCCAATAGCTTTTGAGCACCACCGCATTGCTCAGCAGGTTGTCGTGGCTGAGCATGGCCCCCTTGCTGCGGCCGGTGGTGCCGCTGGTGTAGAGGATGGCGGCCAGATCGTCGGGCCCCTTTTGCGCGACCGTGTGGGTGTCGCGCATGTGCACGGCCCGCTCAAGCAGAGAACCCGTACGATCCTCATTGAGCGTAAACACCGCCCGGGCTCCGGCCTTGAAGGCAATCGGACTGACCCACCCAAAATTGCGGGTGCTGCACACCACCACCGCCGGCTCCGCATTGCCCACGAAATACTCGATCTCGGCACTCTGGTAGGCCGTATTCAAAGGCAGAAACACATAACCGGCGCGCAAGGTGGCCAGGTAGAGCATGGCTGCCTCGACCGATTTGTCGACCTGCACGGCAATGCGCGCACCCGGCTCCAGATCCAGCGATTGCAGCAGGTTCGCCATCATCGCCGTGGCCCGATCGAGATCGCGCCAGGAGTACTGCAGCCCGTCATCGGTCTCGATGGCCAGGCTGTCCAGGTCTTTGGGGAAGGCGGCGCGCAGCGCCGCGAAAAGGTTGTGCTTACTCATGATCGACTCGGATGGGTCAGGAAAAACGAGGGCTGCGCTTGGCCATGAAAGCCCCCACGCCCTCCCGATGCTCGGCCGAATCGGCGTAGTCGTAGGCCTGCATGATCAGCCCAGGCAAGGCCGTCGGGCCCTCCTCGGCCAGAGCCCTGAGCGTGCGCTTGTTCTGGCGCGCCGCGCCCGGGGCAAGCGCACAGATGCGATCGCACAAAGCGCGCAGCTGCCCGTTCAATTCAGAAGGGTCGCAAAGGCGGTGCAGAAAACCTCGCTGCAGCAAAGTTTCAGCTGACAGGATCTCTGCGGCCAAGAGCATTTCGCGCACGGTGGTCTGGCCGGCCACCCGAGCCACCAGCTCCGCCTCGCGCGGGGCCATGGGGAAACCCAGGCGGGCAATCGGGGCACCGAAGTGCGAGTCAGCGGCCGCCCATCGAATATCGCAGCAGCAGGCGATTTCTAGACCTGCGCCCATGCAATTGCCCTCAATCTGTGCCACGATGGGTAGATCGCAGTCGAGCATGGCCGATAAAGCGCCCCAGACCTCGCGCTCGTGAAAGTCGCGCAGGCTCTCGGTCTGAAACCGAAAGTCAGCATACTCGGCAATATCCCCACCAGCGCAGAAATGACCGCCCTCGCCCGCAATCAGCACCAGCCTGAGGTCGCGCTCCTGCTGCAGGGCCCGAAAAACGGCCCGCAATTGCTGCCACATGGCACGCGTCATCGCGTTCATGCGCTGGGGATGCCGCAACACCACCCGAGCCATCCCACCCTGGCGTTCGCAATCGATGCGACCGCTCATGGTGCAGGCCGATCCAGTAGCCGAACCGACATCAGTCGAGCTTGGCCCCCGAGGCCTTGACCACGGCCGCCCAGCGCTTGACCTCGGCGCTGACGAAGCTGCCAAACTGCGCCGGCGTCAGATTGCCGAAGTCGGCCCCGTTGTTGGCCCAGATGGCCTTGAGTTCATCGGTCGCGCTTGCGCGCCGCAGTAACTCAACGATACGCGACTGCACATCGGCGGGAGTGGCACGCGGCGCCCACACCCCATACCAGGTGGTGACGGTGTAATCGGGCAAACCCAGTTCGGCCGCACAGGGCAGGTCCGGGAAGGCCGGGTTGCGCTTCCCCCCCGCCACCATCAGGGCCTTGATGCGACCGCCCTTGATATGCTGGGCCGAGGAGCCCAGCCCATCGAACATCATGTCCACATTGCCCGCGATAAGGTCCTGAAGGGCCGGGCCCGCCCCGCGGTAGGGAATATGGGTGATGAAGGTCTTGGTCTGCTGCTTGAAAAGCTCACCGGCCAAATGATGCGAGGTGCCCGCACCGGCCGAACCATAGTTGAACCGACCGGGCGATTTGCGCACCCGATCCAGAAAATCCTTGAAATCATCAGGAAAGTTTTTTGGGTGGACAACGAGCACCTGGGGCACATTGGCCATCAAGGCCATGGGCGCAAAATCTTTCTCGATGTCGTAATCGAGCTTGGGGTACATGGAAGGAGCGATCGCATGATGCACCGCCCCCAGGAAACGCGTATACCCATCGGCCGCAGCCTTGGCGGCCGCACTGGCCCCCAACGTACCGCCGGCGCCACCCCGGTTGTCAATCACCATCTGACGACCCGTCAGCCTGGCAAACTGCGCCGACAGAGGCCGGGCAAAAGCATCCGTGCCGCCCCCGGCTGGGAAGGGCACGATCAGATTGACAGGCTTGCTCGGCCAACTGCTCTGGGCGTGGGTGGCTGAACCCAGGCCAGCCAAACAGGCCGCGCCGGCTTGCAAAACGGACCGGCGGGAAAACGACGATTTCAGAATTTGCATGGTGTCTCCTCTTTTACGGGGCGCGGGCTCTTGCGAGCGTCAGTCCGATCGAGGCCGCGGCAGTTCCCATCTACCGCAGAGTGCGGACTCAAAAACGCATTGTCGCCTTACCGGGAGCCCTACTGGACAAGCGGGTCATCGCTCGGTAGCGCCTTCAACCCGGCGGCCCGACCAGCCCCAGAGCAGCGCGCCGGCGGCGATCATGGGCAGACAGAGCCACTGCCCCATGGACAGCCCCAGGGGCAAGGCCCCTAAAAATTCGTCGGGCTGACGGAAATACTCCGCAATGAAGCGCAAGACACCGTAGCCGATCAGGAAGGCTGCCGATACGCGTCCCATGGGCTGTGGCCGCCTGGCGAATAGCCAGAGCAAAACAAAAAGTAAGAGGCCCTCCAGCAGAAACTGATAAATCTGAGAAGGATGCCTGGGTTGCATCGAACCACTGCCGGGAAAAACCATCGCCCAGGCAAGGTCTGAAGAAGCGGGCCGTCCCCAGAGTTCGCCGTTAATGAAGTTCCCCAGCCGGCCGGCCGCCAGCCCGGTGGGCACGCAGGGCGCGATCAGGTCCATCACTTGCAGCCAAGGCCGCCCCCGGGATCGGGCAAACCACCACTGCGCCGCCAGCACCCCGACCAGGCCGCCATGAAAACTCATGCCACCCTGCCAGAGCGCAAAAATCTCCAGCGGGTGCGAGGCATAGTAGCCGGGCTTGTAAAACAGACAGTACCCCAGGCGGCCGCCAACGATGACGCCCAGGACGCCCAGGAACAAAAGGTCTTCGATGTCACGCAGCGTCCAGGGGGCGGGCGTGCGCACCGCTGCAAAAGGCGGGTGCTTGAGGCGCTGGCGTGCCAGCAGGAAGAAAAGGCCGAAGGCCGCCAGATAGGTCAGCCCATACCAATGGATGGCCAGCGGCCCGATCTGCAAGGCCACGGGGTCGATAGCGGGATGCATCAGCATGGGCGGCGATTGTAGGAGGCGGTGCTGCCCCGAAAACCTGACTCGACCTGCGACAAACCCCGCGGGGGCCTCAGGCTCTGCCGGCGCCACGGGGGCAAAATCTACAATGCCTCTTCCCGAACTACAAGGCTCGACGAGACATGAGCAACAAGATCATTCCGATTACCCCGGCCAACCGCCGCAGCGCCAACATCACCGAGGGCAAGTCGCGCGCGCCCAACCGGTCCATGTTTTACGGCATGGGCTACAAGGAAAGCGACTTTTCCAAGCCCATGATTGGCGTGGCCAACGGGCACAGCACCATTACGCCTTGCAATAGCGGCCTGCAGAAACTGGCCGATGCAGCCATTGCGGGGATCGAGCAAGCCGGGGGCAATTCGCAAGTCTTTGGCGTTCCAACTATTTCCGACGGCATGGCCATGGGCACCGAAGGCATGAAGTACTCGCTGGTCAGTCGCGAGGTCATCTCCGATTGCATCGAGACCTGCGTGCAGGGCCAGTGGATGGACGGGGTGCTGGTCATAGGCGGCTGCGACAAGAATATGCCGGGCGGCCTGATGGGCATGCTGCGGGCCAATGTACCGGCCATCTATGTCTATGGCGGCACCATCCTGCCGGGCAAATGGCGGGGCCAGGACCTGAACATCGTCAGCGTGTTTGAGGCGGTCGGCCAGAACGCGGCAGGCACCCTCACAGACGGAGATCTCCGGGAAATCGAGCAACACGCCATCCCGGGCAGCGGTTCTTGCGGCGGCATGTACACCGCCAACACGATGAGTTCGGCCTTCGAGGCCCTGGGCATCTCCCTGCCTTATTCCTCCACCATGGCCAATGTGCATGAGGAGAAAGTCGCCTCGTCGCGGGAATCGGCCCGCGTGCTGATCGAGGCCGTGAAGAAAGATATCAAGCCCAAGGACATCGTCACCCGCAAATCCATCGAAAACGCCGTGGCCGTCATCATGGCCACTGGCGGCTCAACCAACGCGGTGCTGCACTTTCTGGCCATCGCGCATTGCGCGGGAGTGGAATGGACCATCGACGATTTCGAGCGTATTCGCAAACGCACCCCCGTACTGTGTGACCTCAAGCCCAGCGGGCGCGCGCTCGCCGTGGACCTGCACCAGGCCGGGGGTATCCCGCAGGTCATGAAAATCCTGCTCAACGCCGGCCTGTTGCACGGCGACTGCATCACCATCACCGGGCAAACCATCGCCGAAGTCCTCAAGGATGTGCCTGATGCTCCGCCCGAGCAGAGCGTGATCCACACCATCGATAACGCGATGTACAAACAAGGGCATCTCGCCATCCTCAAGGGCAACCTGTCCCCGGAGGGCGCGGTAGCCAAAATCACCGGCCTGAAGAACCCGGTCATCACCGGCCCGGCTCGCGTGTTCGACGATGAGCAATCGGCCCTGCAAGCCATCCTGGACGGAAAGATCAAGGCCGGCGATGTGATGGTGCTGCGCTACCTGGGCCCCAAGGGCGGCCCCGGCATGCCCGAAATGCTGGCGCCTACGGGCGCGCTCATCGGCGCCGGCTTGGGCGAAAGCGTGGGCCTGATCACCGACGGCCGCTTTTCAGGCGGCACCTGGGGCATGGTGGTCGGCCATGTGGCGCCGGAGGCGGCCGCCGGGGGCAACATCGCCTTTGTGAACGAAGGCGACTCCATCACCATCGACTCGCACCAGTTGCTGCTGCAACTCAATGTGAGCGAAGCCGAACTGGCCGCGCGCAAAAAGGGCTGGCAAGCCCCCGCACCGCGCTACACCCGCGGCGTACAGGCCAAATTTGCCTTCAATGCCTCAAGCGCCAGCAAAGGCGCCGTGCTCGACGCCTACTGAGCATCGACGCGGCACGACCACATCGAGGACCGCCATGAATCTTGTCACCCCTGCCGCTGTCAGGGATATGCACCGCCGCGATCGAGTTCGGGAACAATCAAGGCGCCTGGAATTTGGCCCATCGCCTGTCTGACAACCGCAGAACCTCCAACCCTTTGACCTCATGAAAACTTCTCTGATTTTTGCCACCAGTCTGGCCCTCGTGTCCTTCTCCAGCGTGGCGAGGGCCGATCAGGCCCTGGCCCTGGCAAAAAACTGCATGGCCTGCCATGCAGTCGACCGCAAGCTTGTCGGCCCCTCCTACAAGGACATTTCCAAGAAGTACGCTGGACAAAAGGATGCGGCAGCGATGCTGGCGGGCAAGATCATCAAGGGTGGCGCCGGTGCCTGGGGCGCCGTGCCCATGCCGGCCAATCCGCAGGTCAGCGAGGCCGAGGCCCAGCGGCTGGTGACCTGGATCATGGCGCAGAAGTAAGCCCGCGGGGGCTGCCGCCCCAGGGCTTGAAGGCAGGCGGCCAGTTGTCCCGCGCGCTCGGGTCCTATACTGCTCTAGACCCTTCCTGATTGCCGACCATGAGCGCCAGCCACGCCCCCCTGCTCACGCATCGTTGGCCGGCCCCTAGAAGCCGTCCTTCCGGACTCGTCGGGCGGATCGCCGCCGTGCTGGCCGTGCATGCGGTGTTGGGCTGGCTGCTGCTTAGCGCCACCGGACAGCGTCTGGTTGAACAGGTGGTCGTTCCAGTGCGCCTGCTCTTGACCGACCCGGTCGTGCCAGAACCCAAAGCCGCCGTCCTTCGGCCCAAAACGGCAGCGCCTCGCCCGCTGGAGCGGCCGCAGGCTCAAGCGCCGTCATCGCCCCCCGCCCCGGTGCCGGCCACTGTCGCACGGGAAGCAGACCCACCCCCGCCTGCAGCCCCGCCTGCCCTGTTGGCACCCGTGGCGCCTGCAGCACCTGCGGCAGCCCCCGCTGCTTCACAAGCGATGGCGGCGCCTGCCATCGTCACGCCCGCAACGCCCGCGAGCCCCGGGATTGCTGCGACGCCCCCGCCAGCCAGCCCTGCCCCGGCGAGCAAGCCCGCGGCCGCCGCGGCGGATATGGCAAGTGCGGCACCGGCACCGCCGCCACGCATCAGGGGCGGGCTCAGGCCAGGTTCGTGTCCACGGCCAATTTACCCCGAGGTATCCAAGCGGCTCGAGGAAGAAGGTACCGTCGTGTTGCGCTTCCTGGTGGCGCCTGATGGCAAAGTACTGCAAGCCGAAGTGGAAAAAAGCTCCGGCTTCAAACGGCTGGATGAGGCCGCCCGCAGCGGTCTGTCCAACTGCAGCTTCGAGCCGGCCACCGTCGACGGCAAGCCGGTCCGCACCTGGGCTACTGTACCCTATACCTGGCGGCTCGAATAAGTTGAAAGATAACAAGGACCCTCATGAAACGACCCGCGATCCTGATGGCCGGCGCACTGGCGGCCCCGCTTGTTTTGGCACGCAGCGATGGCGCTTCGCTCGCCAATCCCTATGGCCTGGCCTCGTTGTGGACGCAAAGCGATGCCGTGGCCAAGGCCACGCTGCTCATCCTGCTGCTGATGAGTCTGGCGTCCTGGTATGTGATGCTGCTCAAGCTGCAAGAGCAGCGGCAACTCAGGCGCCAGCTGCAACAGGCTGACGAGAGTTTTTGGTCGGCGGCCACGGTACTTGAGGGTCTGAAGATGCTCGAGGCCAGTAGCCCGCTGCGCTTTGTAGTCCAGCGCGGCCTCGACAGCGCGGCGCAGCACCAGGGCATGGTCGGGCGCATCGAATTTCATGAATGGCTGGCGATGAATCTGCAACGCGCCATCAACCAGGCCCAAAGCCGCATGCAGCGCGGCCTGACGCTGCTGGCCACTGTCGGATCGACCGCCCCCTTTGTGGGTCTGTTCGGGACGGTCTGGGGCATCTACCACGCGCTGGTGCAGATCGGGCTAAGTGGCCAGGCCTCGATCGACAAAGTGGCCGGCCCTGTAGGTGAGGCACTCATCATGACGGCCATCGGTCTGGCGGTGGCCGTGCCGGCCGTGCTGGGCTACAACGGGCTGCTCAGGCGTAACAAGACCCTGTCGGAGGAATTGCAAGCCTTTGGCGCCGACCTGCATGCGGTCTTGCTGGCGGCGGACCGTTCATGAGCCAGATTCGCTGGGGCACGCGGGCGCTGTACGGTGCGTCAGACGAGCACGAACCGTTGGCCGCCATCAACACCACGCCGCTGGTCGATGTGATGCTGGTGCTCTTGATCATTTTTCTGATTACCGTGCCCGTGGCCACCGCCTCGATGTCGGTGGCGCTGCCGCAAGAAAGTACCGACTTGCGTCAGGTGGTGCCCAAGACGCTGCATGTCAGCGTCGATCGGCAAGGTCGGCTGTTTCTGGCGCAAACGCTGGTGGCCGACGAGGCTGCCCTGACGCGGCAATTGCAAGCCATGAATGACCCGGATCGGCCCATCCACCTCGTGGCCGACAAGGACGCGCCTTACGGCCAGATCGAGCCGGCCCTGAGAGCCCTGCGTAGCGCCGGCATGCGGCAGGTCAGCTTCGTGACCGAACCGGTCTTGCCCTGAAGGAACCCCTCATGGCCATGATGCTGCCCGACGAATCTGGCGAAGACGAGCTGATGGTCGAGCTCAACACCACGCCGCTGATCGATGTGCTGCTGGTGCTGCTGGTCATGCTCATCCTGAGCATCCCGCCGCAGTGGCACGCGGTCAACATGGGTCTGCCCACACCGAGCGCCAAACCACCAGACATCAAACCCCAGGTGATTGTGCTGGAGGTACTGCCCGGCGATGGCCTGCGCTGGAATGGGCAGGTTCTGCCAGATCGCCAGGCCCTGCTAAGGCAAATGCAAGAGGCCGCGCGCTTGGCCCCGATGCCGGTCCTGCACATCCGGCCGCACCGGCAAGTGCCCTATTCCGCGGTGGCGCACGCGCTAAGCACCGCGCAGCGCCAGGGGCTCACACAGGTGGCGCTGCTCGACGGGTTCGAATGAGCCTGGGCGGCTGATCGAGCACCGTTCCTCATCCAAGGCCGCATCGCCGCGAGGGCGCGGCTCTCACTCCTGCTTTGACCATCGCGCCCAGTTCAATGGGCTTGCTCAGTTGTTCTGCGCCAGCTGCTCCAGAATCGCCGGATTTTCCAGCGTGGAGGTGTCCTGCGTGATAGCCTCGCCCTTGGCAATGCCGCGCAGCAGGCGACGCATGATCTTGCCCGAGCGGGTCTTGGGCAGGTTGTCGCCAAAGCGGATGTCCTTGGGCTTGGCAATGGGCCCGATCTCTTTGCCGACCCAGTCGCGCAGCTCTTTGGCCAGCGCCCTGGCCTCCTCGCCGGTCGGGCGTGGCCGCTTGAGCACCACGAAGGCCACGATGGCCTCGCCGGTCAGGTCATCGGGGCGCCCCACCACCGCCGCCTCGGCCACCAGATCGGTCTTGGCCACCAAGGCGGACTCAATCTCCATGGTGCCCATGCGATGGCCCGAGACATTGAGCACATCATCGATGCGGCCAGTGATGCGGAAGTAGCCCCGGTCACTGCTCCTGACCGCACCATCACCAGCGAGATAGTAGCCCCTGAGCTCGTCGGGGAAGTAGCTCTTCTTGAAACGCTCCGGATCGCCCCAAATCGTGCGAATCATCGAGGGCCAGGGCTTCTTGACGACCAAAATACCGCCACTGCCATTGGGCATGTCGTTGCCCTGCTCATCCACAATCGCCGCCGCAATGCCCGGCAGGGGCAAGGTGCATGACCCCGGGACCAGCGGCGTGGCTCCAGGCAGGGGCGTGATCATGTGGCCGCCCGTCTCGGTCTGCCAGAAGGTGTCGACGATGGGGCAGCGCTCGCCGCCCACATGCTTGTGGTACCACATCCAGGCTTCAGGGTTGATCGGCTCACCCACCGACCCCAAGATGCGCAGACTGGAGAGATTCCAGTTCCTCGGATGCACCTTGGCATCGCCCTCGGCGGCCTTGATCAAGGATCGAATGGCCGTGGGTGCGGTATAGAAAATGGTGACCTTGTGTCGCTCGATCATCTGCCAGAAACGGCCAGCATCGGGATAAGTGGGCACGCCCTCAAAGATGAGTTGCGTTGCACCGGCCACCAAGGGCCCGTAAGCCACATAGCTGTGTCCGGTGATCCATCCGATATCGGCGGTACACCAAAAAAGGTCGGTGGGCCGCACATCGAAGGTCCAGTCCATGGTCATCTTGGCCCACAGCAGATAACCGGCCGTGCTGTGCTGCACCCCCTTGGGCTTGCCCGTTGAACCCGAGGTGTAGAGGATGAACAGCGGATGCTCGGCGCCCACCATCTCGGCCGGGCAATCGGCCGACTGCCCTTCAAGCACATCGGCCATGAAACGGTCGCGGCCCGGCACCATAGCACAGGCAGTAGCGGTGCGCTGGTAGACCACAACATTCCTGATACTCTGGCAACCGCCGAGCTCCAGCGCCTCATCGACGATGGCCTTCAGGGGCAGCTCCTTGCCGCCGCGCATTTGATAGTTGGCCGTGATCACGGCCACGGCGCCGGCGTCCTGAATCCGCTCCTGCAAACTTTTGGCCGAAAAGCCACCAAAAACGACCGAGTGAGTGGCACCGATGCGCGCGCAGGCCTGCATGGCCACCACACCCTCGACGGTCATGGGCATGTAGATGACGACCCGGTCACCCTTGTTGATGCCCATGCCCTTGAGCGCATTGGCGAACTGGCTCACCCGCGCGTGGAGTTCCTTGAAGGTCACCGAGCTGACCTTGCCGTCATCGCTCTCAAAGATGATGGCCTTGCGGTTCTCGGTCGGTGTACCCAGATGCCGGTCGAGGCAGTTATAGGAGGCGTTAAGCTGCCCATCGGCGAACCACTTGTAAAAGGGTTTGCTGGAGTCGTCGAGCACCTGGGTGAAATCCTTGTGCCAGACCAGATGGTCGCGGGCGCGCTGCGCCCAGAACCCCTGAAAATCCGACTCGGCCTGCCGACACAGGTCTTCGTAGGCCGCCATACTGGAAATCCGAGCGCCGGC
>Ga0194116_10003852_pt1 | contig 17698 bp, 14 predicted proteins | sample TA2MahsurfametaG_4_FD_148617 | JGI IMG/M metagenome (GOLD analysis project Ga0194116, IMG submission 148617) | Freshwater microbial communities from Lake Tanganyika, Tanzania - TA2015008 Mahale S9 surface | ecosystem: Environmental > Aquatic > Freshwater > Lake | place: Tanzania: Lake...
CCCAATCCCCATTTTAAATATTTAAAATATTAATAATTATTTAAGAAAATGTTATAATTGATATTATAAATACGAAATTAAATTTAAATATTATTAGTGAATTTCCAAACTTTCATTTTAAGAAAGAAAAGTCAATTTATATTAATATAAATTTTGTCCAAAGAAGTTATAAACAAATAATATAATTTTAAATAGAATATTATAAGAATTTTATTTTATTTTATCCCGAATAAATTAAAATATATAAGAGAAAAGAAACTGAAAAACGCTTGACTTGATGAAATACTTATAAAAATAACATTTATTTTTTATTCCATTCTAAATAAACAATCAATTAAATAAAATTTTTAAAACAAATTTTCTTTTTTTCAAATTTGAGTTCAATTAATCTTTTATAAAAAGTTTTCACGCAAGAATTTTTTAGTAAGGATTTAATAAATGTTAACAAATATTAATATCTTTTTCTATTTATTTTTTAGCAGGAGCTTTCTTTTCAGCTGGGGCTTTAGCATCTTTCTTTTCAACAACAGGAGGAACAAAGTTAGCAGTTTTAACAAAGTTGCATTTATTGTGATGATAATCATCATTATGAGCAGCAATTTGTTTATCAGCTAAAAGACTTCTAATTGCTTCTCTGGCTAAAGAACTAAAAATTATAAAAAACTGAATTACAGAATTAAAAATATTTAATATATTTACACATTAATTTTAAGTTTTTCAGAAATAATTGAAGGAGTCAAATAAGCTTCTTTAGTGACAACGTCTTTGAGCAATTTGTCCCAAACTGGTTTGGTCCAGAATACAGCGTTATTTAATTTTTCCTTAGATTTGGTTTTTGACCATTTCTAAAAATTGTTAAATAAAATTAATTCTACTAAAAATTTTTACCTTTTTTTTTCCTTTTCCTCCAGCAGCACCAGCTTTTAAAATTTTTGGCATCTTGTCCTTGAATTTATTTTTATCACCTGACTTTGCCTTGTCCTTAGCCTTTTCTTTTTCAGTTTTTCCCTAAAAATTAAAAAATATTCCATTACCATTTAATATCTATAATAAAAAAATTAATTTTTGATTATTTATTTTATGTTTTAAATAATTAAATTAAATAATTATTTTGATAATTCTAAATAAACATTTGAAAAAAAGTTTCTTTTTGTTCATATTATCATTCAAAGCTACAATTTATATCATTTTATTAAAAGTATAGGTTAAATTTTTTGAAAGTTAATATTTATAGTTGCTTATAATTATTTATTTTCATAATTTAAACATGAACTTCAATTAATCAATAATTGTATATTATTTAAATATTTAAAATAAAAAAATTATTTTTTAATTTATTTTTTGAATTATATCCATTTAATAAAATGGGACGAATGTATGGAAGTGGAAAAGGTATCAGCAAATCTTCAATTCCTTATAAAAAAAGAGCTCCTAGATGGTTGAATATTGACTCTTCTGATGTAATTAAGCAAATTGAAGCTTTGGCTAAAAAAGGTTACAAACCATCTCAAATAGGAGTCATTTTAAGAGATAATTTTGCCATTCCTCAATCAAGATTAATCACTGGAGGAAAAATTTTGAGAATTTTAAGAAAAAAGAATTTAGCACCTGAAATTCCTGAAGATTTATATCATTTAATGAAAAGAGCAGTTTCAGTCAGAAAACACATTGAAAAAAATAAAAGAGATAAAGATTCCAAATATAGATTAATTTTAGTTGAATCTAAAATCCACAGATTAGTTAGATATTACAAATTAACAAAAAATATTCCTTCATCTTGGAGATATGATTACCAAACCGCTTTAGCTCTTGTATCATAAGATAGCTGATAAATATTTAAAAATTTCTTCTAATTATCATCTCTTATTTTGAAATTGATAAATAAATATTAATAATTGAAATAGTTATTGATGTTTAAAAAATTATAATATTAGATAGATAAGAATTTGAAGTTTTAAATATTTCAATGTTTAAATAAACCTTTATAATTCTCAAAATTTTGAAAATGTTTTTATATTTTTAATAAAACAAAGTTTAATAAAATTGTAAATAATAATAAGTTGAAAAAATTAATTTATTAAAATTTGAATTTATTAAAATGAATTTATACTTATTGATATATTAATTGCATTTTTCAAAATTGACATTGAAATAAGTTACATGATTTTCAACTGTAAATTCATTGGGTATAGTTATAATTTTTTCACATTGAGAAATTCCATTTTTATACTGGCATGTAACATATTCCGTCATTGAATCATTATATAAAATATGATATCCAACAGGTTGAGTATAGTATAAGAAAGTAAAGTAAGTTTCAATTGGAGTGTAAACTTTTATTTGTTTATATGATGGGATATAAGTATAATATTTAGTAACTGGAACCATTTGTTTTTTAGAAGAAGATTTGACTTTTTTAATCGGAGAATTGGTTTTTTGTTTCTTATCTTTCTTTTTTTCATCACTTACTTTTTTATTCTTTTTGGATTTTCCCTCTTCTTTTATCTTCTCTTTTCTTTTAGAACTAGATATTTTTTTGCTAGATTTTTTTTTTACTTTATCATATGATAATTTTTTGTCTATTTTTTCTATTTGTTTTTTTATTTTTTTACTCATATTTTCTGCTTTCCTTAAAAATTTATTTATATTTTTAAGTAATTTCGCTTTATTCTTTTTATCATTCTTTTTAAGCTTGAATGAATTTTTATTTTTTTTCTTTAAAAGGATGCTCAAAGATCTTTTAGAATTCTTTGAAAGCATCTTAGCTTTCTTGAGTTTTCTTATGGATTTAACAATTTTTTTATGATTTTTATGTGCTTTTTTAGAATTTAAATTCGCTTTGGATTTTTTTGATTTTTTAATTTGTTTGTTTAATTTTTCCAAAGTTTCAGCTAACTTTTGTTTTTGAATTCTTAAAACTTTATTATTTTTATTTTTTATTTTTCTGTTGTTTTTTTTATTTGATTTATCTTTTATCAAAGATGCTTTTCCACCCCTATTCCCAGATAATCCAAATTTCTTTCTGGCAAAAAGAATAGCTTTTTGTAATATGATATTGGTTTTGGTGTAATAAGTCAAATAGCTTTTCAAATAGATTTTTAGAGGGAAATTGGGCTTTAAAATAAATTCTCTAACAATCTTCTCATTAAAGCATCTCCAAACTTTATAAGTAGGTGAAAAATAGCAATTTGGAATTCTGACTAAATAATCAGATTTTTTTACAATTCTATAAACTGTAACATAAGAATTTATTAAAGTCACAAATGTTGCGTCTCCAAGTCTTAAAGGTGCAAAAGCAAAAACTTTTGGATTCGATACTATTTTTAACTGTTGCATATCAAATGCTGCTAAAGTTGCTAAAGAAGCTCCTATAGAATGACCTGTAAAAATAGCTTCAAAATTTTGTCTTCCAGAAGAATTTATCTTTAAAATTTTTTCTTTTAATAAATTTCTGATTTTTTTGAAATATATTTGATAATATTCTTTTTCGATTTGGAATCTATACTTTTTTACTAATGAAAACCCAGCTGAGTAAATGTATTTTATGTAAATATGATTATTGACCGAAGGTCCAGAGAAAGTAATTAAATATTTTTTTTGGATATCATTATAATGAATCATAAATTTATAATCAAATTTATTTATCCTTGTAGTTTGATAGAAAAAATAAAATTTATAGCCATCCCCAGGATTGAGACATTTTGGGCAGTTAGTATTTAAAGGCTTTTGGGCACAGCCAACTAATTTAGAGTAATTCGCATAAAATTTTGCTTCTGCTTCGTTATATTGAGAATGTTGAGCATTTGCTGAATTTACAAGTAACATAGAAAGGAAAAGAACTAAAGAAATGTTCATGATGCAATACTTCATTTTTAGTTTAAAATAAATTTTAAAAAAATTTATTAATAATATTTTAAAGATTACATGAATTAAAAGATTAATTTGATATTTTTATAACAATGCAAATTTATATGATTTTTTCTTTTATTTTTTAGGTTACCTGAATATAATTTTCGTTTAATTTATTTAAACTGATGGAAAAATTTTGTATTGGCAAAATTAATTAATAAAAGTTTATTAATTTTTTAAAAAATTAGAATGATAAAATTTAAAAATAATTTCTTTTTCTTTTCAATGTTAAAAAGAAATTTAATAAAAAACAAGAAATGCCATTACTCTAAAAACACTATTTTTAAAAATATCTATGAAGAAAAAGCTCTAAATTTCAATAAGACACTAAAGTATAAATTTTGTGAGAATATAAAAAATGATAAAGAAAATAATTCTGACAATCCTGAATTGAAAAGATATAATTATGATTACGAAGCTCCTGAAAATTCTGACTTTGAATACAAATCGAAATTAAAAAGTTTTATAAGACTCTTAATTCGATTGAGTATTTTCTCTCTAGGGATTTACATTTTTTTCTTTCGTAAATTAAATTTTATATCAAAAAAATATGAGATTTATTTCTTAAATAAAACAATCGAATTAAAAATTGCTTCTCATATCTCTAAAAAAATTCAAGCAATTTTTGATCATTACATATATCGACATGATTTAGAAAATGTTTTGTTTGTTTATGAGATCTATAAAGTTATTTTAGAAAAAAATAATATAAAAGGGAATATCTTAAGTCCTGAAAATATATTTGTTCTAGAATCTGAATCCTTGGGTTGTTTTATGTTAAAAAATGGCGATTTCTTTATATCATCTCGTTTAGTTGAAGTTTGCAAAGGAAATCCAAATCATTTGGCTTTTTTCATTTCTTGTGAAATAGCATATCAAGCCATTGGAAAAGATTCGGCAAGGATTTTTAAAATTATTATGGATTTAAAAACACAAAATACAGTTTTGATAAAAAGAAAGAAAAATTTAGATGAAGATTTACCAAGATATTCAATTATTGAGAAAAAATTTAAAGATTTAGAATTTTATAATCGATATTTGCTATTTTATCCAGATTCGATAATAATGACTTATTTGGAGGAAAAAGATTTGTTAAAAATTGCATTAAAAATACTTCATAAGGCTAATTTTAATATATACGATGCAATTGAAATAATGAAATTTTTTGATGAAAAAATGCAATTTTATCCTTGTAAATATCAAGAAATTAATAGAAGTGTTAGATATAGATATTATGATATATTACAGAATTTAGTGAAAATATATATGATAAATCAAATCGAATAAATTCAGATTAAATTAATGTAGTTATTTGATATTTTAATTATTCATTTAAATTAAAATTATTTTACATAAAGTTTTTAAAAATTTTTATTAATCTCTTATGTATTTAATCTACAGATTTTAAAATTAGAAAGGGAGATTTGGATTTTATCTAAAAAAATTTATAATACATTAAAAATTATGAAATTTAGATTATTTATAATATTATTTTCTAGAGTATTTATTTTCTGTAGGAAAATGCAAATTAACTATAATTAAATAATGGCATAAAATTGATTTATTTTCTTCACATATTTTTTGTCTATTTTTTAGATTATGGATATCTAACAATTTTTTTAAAATGTTTTATATTAAATTATTAACCGAAAATATTATTAACGATAAGATTTTTGATATCTAGCTCTGGCACCAGGTCCACCATATTTCTTGGGTTCACATCTTCTTGGATCAGCAACTAATAATCCTTTATCATATGAAACTAAAGTTTTTCTAATAGTGGTTTTTTCCTCTTCATCAACATATTTTTGTTTCCAAGAAACAATTCCTTTAGCAATTGCCATACGAGCAGCATATAATTGGGCAATAGGTCCTCCACCAGAAACTCTAACTTTAATTCTTAAATTTTTAAAATGTTCAGCTCCTAATAATAATAAAGGTTCAAAAATTTTAATTCTTAAAGTTTTGGGTTCAATATTTTGAATTGGGATTCTATTAACAGTAATAACTCCAGTTCCTCTTGCAACAACGGCATTAGCAATGGCATTCTTTTTCTTACCATGAGTAAAAACCATTTGGACATTTTCTCTTGCTTCTTTCTTTTTGTATCTTAATCTTTGATCTTTTCCCATTAGATATAATATATATATTTTTTTTAAATTATTTTTTATTAATTAACAAAAAATAAATAATAATAAATATTTTTGTGAGTAAATAAAATGGATTTAATCTATGATTAAAAATTTTGTTTCTCTGAATTCTTAAATCATTATTCTAATGTTTTTGTATTAGATAGAAGTAAAGCTATCATTTAAAATTAAATTTTAAATAATTTTTTAAAAGATTAAAAAAATGGAATTTCCCAATAAATTAGTAATGAAAAAATCTTTTTTATAAAAATTTTGATTTTTTAAATATTCATCTTAATTAAAAATATTTATAAAAACACAACAATCAAATTAATCTTTATAACTGCTAAATCAAAGACACAATCAACCTCTAATATCATAAACACAGCTTTCATAAGTTGGGATCATATATTTGATATTGATAAAAGCATCCTAAAATTAAAAAAAATCAAATAAAAAAATTTGCTTTTGATTAAGATAAAAATGCTCAAAATAATAATTTACTTCTCCACCATTCATTTCCATGATTTCTAAAGTTTCTTGAATCAAATCACCTAAATTTTTCTTTTTCCTTTGTCCGTAATCTATGTTATCTCCAATGTTAATATTATGATTTCTGTATAAATTAAAAATTGGAAGCAATTGTCTATAATAAGGTACTAATGCTTCTCCTGCTAAATCAGAACTTTTTACAAGCATTTGAATTACCTAATAATCGAAAAAATACATATATTATAGATAATAAAATTATTATAATAATTATTATTATATAAATATCCATTGAAAATTTCAAAAATAAATATGTAAAAAAATAAATAAAAATAGAATAAGATTTTACTTTCAAAGCTACTGCAATAATTTCTACATCTCGAGTATTGAGTGCAGCTTTAAGAGGAAGAATAAGTTGCGGAATAACCTTTACAACATTATCTTTAACATGTTCCAATAAATCAAAAGTTCCTTGTATTGCCAAAAACCTATAAGGGTCAGTAATTTCTCTAATTCCATCTACAAATATTGGCAAATAGAGTTGATAATTGAATTTTTCAAAAGTTGGGTCTTTCCATTTAATTGTAGTACCTCTTTCATGTTGGACAAGAATAGGCAAATCACCTCTATCATAATGCATTCTAAAATCAGAAACGGTAATTTTTCTTGGATTAACAGCGCCTGCTTTCGGAGGTTTATCTAACGTCTCTTTTCTAAGTGAAGTAAAAGCTTGAATTTTAGTAGAAGAGTTTGCAATTGATTTTCCCATTTTGTCAATTGCATCATGGGCCACTTGATGGCTATCAATATTTACTAAATTGAAATTTTCAGTTTTTTGAGGCATATATTCAGGAGGGAAGTCTCCGAATGGGGAATGTTTATTTCTTGGTGCACATTTTGACTTTATAAATTTTTTTCCAGCTCCACCATATTTATTTAAACATTTCTTTAAAGCATCTTCAAAGAGTAATTGATTTGAAGGGTTTAGATTATAATGAATAACATGTTTCGTTCCCTTTTTTTTCATATAATTTTTGTCATCATCATTGCGATCCATGTTTTTTTATTAATTTTAAGTTATAAATAATTTTAATTATTAATTTGGAAAAAATGAATTTTAATTGATTATTAAACTTAACATTCAATTAAAACAATTGAGATTTATTTTTGAAAAAATTTTGAAAAAAAAAAATTTAAAAGAAGCTCATTATCTTTAGGCATATTACTTTTTTAATCTTCTTGATCTGTAAAAATGAAATAAATTGAAAGATTTTAAAATAATATATTATTTTTATATGAATAAATTTATTTATTAAAATTTAAATATAAGAGAAGTTTCTGGTTTTTTATATAAAAAAATTTATTTATTTACTAAGAATTTTAAATTATTAATAATTTCAGGAAAAATTTTATTTTTTGAAAGAATGGAAAACGATTCAAAAATAAATAATATTAATTGTAATCAAATATCAGAAGTAGATAATAAATTAATAGAAGAAAATAAAATTTTAAAAGATAATAACGTTGATTATTTATTTATTTTAAAAAATTACGGGAAATGCAATTCATTTATATCAGAGATCATACAAACTGAAGGTATTACTATACTAGAGCATCAAAAATTAAAAGAAATCATGAAAGTAAATTGACGTATAATTATTTTTCATTATTGTGTTATATTTGTTTAATTATTCATTGAAATTGGATTAATTTTGAAAATGACAGATAAACTAAATAATTATATTAAATTATAGTATAAAAGCATATTTGAAGGAAAAACATGTCATGGATTTACTTTAGTTTTTGGACTTTTATATGTAAGGCATTTATTCAAAAGGGGAAATGGGCTTTATAAATTTATAATGGCTTGTTTATATCCTTTGGTGTTTTTCAACGCTTCATTCAATTTCGGAAGACATTTAGGACTTTATATGATTTGCCCTAGTAAATAAAAATATAATAAAAGAAATATTTAACACTCTACTTAATTTGAAGGATGGAAACAGTATCCATGCAATGCAAACCAGATTATTTGTTAAAAGATGTCTTTATGATGATTATTTAGTCTCTTTAAATAAAAAATCAGCTGAATCTTGGAGGAATTCATTTTTACTTGATCAAGTATTCGGTTCATCAATTGCAAAATTTAATTTATTCAAAAAGAAAATCCAAGGCAAAGTAAACATAATTAAACATAAAATCGGAATTGATAAAGATAATAAAAATAATTAAATTGATTTTATCTAATTATTACATCATTAAAATATAAATTCTTTTAATTAAAGCATTATTATAATTCTTTATATTGATTTTGAAAATATATATTTATGATAATAGATGTAATATCTAAAGACCTAAATTTTATTTATTTTTAAAAATTTTTTATTTTTCGATTAATCAAATTAATTGTGATTTTCAATAATTTTCATCATCCTTTATTGAATAGCTTGTTTATTTATAAGATTTTTAAAAATTTTTATTTATTATAATTATTAAACATATACAACTTCTTAAAAAAAATTTATGAAAAAATTTAGGAATAATTGCCATCTTTTTTATGATTATTTTCAGTTATTTTTTTGTTGTTAATTATTTGAGAATTACTTTTTAAATTTTCTTTCAAATTAATTGTATATGATACTTTTGGAGAATCTGTAAATTTAGTTTTTTGAATTACATTGGTTTCATAATGTTTTGAAACTATTTCCATGTTGTTACTGTTATTAAAATTTACTAAATTTTCATTTATATTTCTATTTGATTTTTTGACATTTTCATTTTTAATATTATCATTAAGCAAAAAATTAGAATTTTTCATTTTCTTTTCTATATTTTTTTTAATTTGCTGAATATAAAAATTCTTTTCATCATCTATTATGGAATCGCTTTTATCTGCGTTATTTGTTCTCATGTTAATACTTCTTCCTCTTTTCGATATCTCATTTAGAATTCTTCTGGATTTTTTTTCAACATTTAATTCTTCCAAAAAATCTTCATTTTTATTAATATCCATAATACTTTCTTGTTCAATAGCTTCACTATTATTTATATTGATGCCCGTATTATTTGTTTCGAAATTATCCTCAAGTTTTTTTTTAATTCTTTCTGTCAGAGCCTCTGCAGATTGATTTAAACTAAAATTTATTAGATAAAGTATTTGATATAATGACTTTTTAATTTATTGAAAAATATATTTATATAATTTACCCATTCTTTTGATTTAGCGAACTATAATTATCATCTTGATAGAATTTTTTAAGTTTTTCGTTTTTCTTTCTTTCACAAGAATCTAAGGTATGCATGACCCTACTTGTATTATTATCCTATTTTATAATATTTGAAATTAGCTTTTTAATACTTAAAATAAATGCATTAAATTTAAGTTTTTACTAGTGAACTGTTTAATTCTTCTCCTTGAGAACTTTTATAATTTTTTATTTCAGATACTTTTATTTTTTTTTTCAAATCTAAATAATTTTGTGAAAGAGTAATATTATCTTTTTTAAAAATGGCAATTTGATTATTAAGAATAGTCTTCTCATATTGAATCTGAAGTATTAATTTTTCTTTTTCCAATATCATCCCTATAAGATTATCAATTGCATCAATGAGTTTAAAAATAAATTTGTTTTTAAAAAATCTATCCATTTCTTCATCTGTCAATCCCACTGTCTTCATTACATTTATCCATTCGTCCGTATCGAAATTTTGCTTTTTATTCAAAATAATGTCCTCCGTATTAGCTTTTGTATTTTGAGAATTATTATTATTAGAAATAATATTTCGATTATTGTTTCCTTTTTTAGTTCTAGTTAGGTCCAAACTTGGCATTATATATTTAACATCTTCTAAATGAGAATTTCCCATTTTTATTTTTTCTGGAAAATTCATTGGCAAAGGGGAATGAAGATTAATATTAGATTCACAATCAATATCATAATTTTTATTTACTAAAAAATTAATCGTATTAAGATTATTTAGGCTTAATTTTTTTTTGATTATTCTCAAATAAAAAAATATATATAAAAAATCAAGAAAAATTTTACCATTTCTATTTAGAGTTGACTTAGGATTTATTGAATAATTATCTGATTTATTTAAGTTATCATTGTTTTCTTCCTCTTCTTTTTTTAATTCTTGAGCAAAAAATTCGTTAGGATCTATCCCCTTTAAATTGCAGTTTTCAGTTTTTATTTCCTTTAAAAATTTTACATTTATTTTTATAAATGAAAAACTATTTAGATATTTTTTAGATATTTTAATTGAAAAAATTTATAATTATTAAAATAAATCAGGTAAATTTATAGTTTAAATTAAAAATAATTATTTAAAATACTGCAAAATCTTAATTAATAAAAATTTTTTTATATGAATATACAATATTGGAATTTTACTCGTAAATCTTTTTCTAATTTTACTATTAATTGTGAGTGATCTCTTATGTGCTGGGTCATTGTATCAAAAACTTGCTTATAGAGTAACAATTCATCATGAACCGCATTTACCGAGACATTGGGCTCTAATATCTATTAAATCAAATGATTAAATTATTTTTACATAAATCTCACGAGGATTTGAAACATCCATTATTTCTTCTCTCTCTATATATCGATTTATTTTTGCATTTAGATTATATATTATATTATCTTTCTTGTTTATAGAATTTTCTAAGATGAAAATTTTATTTTTTAGAATATCTATATTTTCGAGATGCTTAAAAATTGACTCGTTTATTATATTTTCATAATAATTTATTTTAGCTTTCATTTCTTCATTTTCTTTCTTTGTATTCTTATATTTTTTATTGTTTAAATTTAATTCTTCATTTAATTTTATCATTATGAAATTTGATTTTTCATCTGGGTTCATATTTCCAAATAAACCTGAAATTATTTCTTTATTAATCCTTAAATTTGTTTTATAATCATTTATTTCGTTCATTAAAATTTTATTTTCAGCTTCAACTCTTTTATAGCTATCAGCATATCTTTTTAAATTAATATGTTATTTTATAAATATAAATTTACTGGTTAAGTAATTTTAATGCTGTTTTTTTGTCATCATCATTTTTTTTCATTTTACTTTTTTATATTTAAATATTAATAAAACAAAGTATATTAATTCTCTGAAATTTGAATATAGTTAATAATTATTTATCTTTTGCAGATAGACAATCATATATTAACTAGTATATCAACTAGTATATAATTATGTTTTATTCGTAATTCATTGTTTGTAAGAGTTAATCTTTTTAAATTTTATTATAAAATAGTTAATTTTTTTTTTTAAACGGAGTTATTGTTTTAATATAAATTTTATCAGTTTATAGATAAAACTTAATTTGGCTTACCATATAAAAACAGATCTAGGAATCAATTTATAATAACTATATAAAAATAAATTCCAAAATTTAAATTGAAAATATGTTAGTGTCTTAACACTTTATTTCACGGTTGTTTTCATGATATTTATAATTTTTGAAGTTCTTTGAGAAAAATTTTGTTTGCTATTATATTAAAATGACAAATTATTTTTATTATTAAAATTAAAAAGATATAAATATTTTAATGATAAATTTAAGTCGAATTTATTTTAACTGCTAAAATAAATAAACATTCAAATTTTATTAAAATATAATATCATAAATTAAACTATATATTGTCTTAAATAGTTTATATATATGAATCACTAAAATATTTCTGGATTTATTTTTTGCTTTTTTTATGATGAAAATTTTTTATTCATTTTGTTAATCTAATGTTAATGAATTTTGTTTTTGGCTGTATTTTCCATCTTAAACATATTAACATTGTAAATATTTGCTAAGAATACAGGATCATCTATCATTAATGGGAAAGAAATCATATTGTTAATTTGAAATATTGGATTTCGATTTTGCAAATATAATCTACTAGAAAGGGTAAATTGGCTTTTCTCTAAAATTTTCTCTTGTCTATATTTTAAAAAAATATCTTTTGTGCTCTCATAATCTGGATTAATCTCGAATGCTTTTTTCTGTAATCTTTTATGGACATCATTTAAAAATTCATTTTTAAAATCGAATCTTTTTTTCTTCAAAGCATTTATGTCATTTTTAATTTTGCTTATTTCATTTTTGGTTTTTACATTTGGTTCAACTTCATGTACTTCAAAATTGTGTTGACTCAAATCAACTGTGTTCTCATTCTTTTTATCCAAAATATTATAATTCAGATTAAGCACTTTACTTGAAAGTTGAAGAGTTTTACTGAAATCTTGCTTATTATTACTCGAATTCATCGTTTGTATATTAATTTTATTATCTTGCTTATTATTGCTCTGATTTATTGTCATACTATTCTTATTTAAATTGACATTAGAATTGTTGGAAATACTTCTTTGATTTGAATTTGCAATAATATTATTATTTGTAATATTATTTTCCTCTTTATTTAGAATTTGAGAATTTATTGGGTTTGCCGAAAAACTATCTAAATTATCATTTTTTCCAAATTTATATGATTTAGAAGGAGATTTAATTGAAAGATTAGATACTAATTCCTTGTTATTTTTTCCTTTATTGATTTTTTTAGTGGCTTTAATGTACAAAGACTCATGCCTTCTTACTTGCAAAACTCCTGAGTCGTCTAAATTATGAATTTTCTCTTCCTCCAAAGAAATTAATGAATTATTAGAGGAATCACCTTCTGAATCTTTAATAGTAGGTTTTTTCATAAAAAAAGGGCCAAAACTGTTTTTCTCTGATGAGAGTTTTCTAGAAAGACTATTTCTTAGCTCAAAAGGTGTATTTTTATCAGTGCTTCCTTTTTCTTCCTTTTCATAAAAATAATTAGACTCGCTTTTTAGATGAACTTTAGTATTTGTGTTTAGGAGTTTTACTTCATTAGAAAATTTACTGATAAATTTATCTTTTATGTTTTTTTTATTTCCATTTTGAAAAGAAGAATTTAGATCTGAAGAATCTTGATTTTCTGAAATATCATTTAATGGATTATGTAAAAAAAAATTAGTTTCATTGTTAGGAATACAAAAAGAATTATCTTCATTTGCATTTGCCATCATACTTGAAGATTTTTTATCTTTATCCTTATCAAGATAATTCAAGATAATACCTTTATTATTGTTTTTATTTGAATTTATTTCATTTATATTCTCTTCATCTTTATTTTTTATCACAGAAGAATTTCTATTTGATTTAATTTTAGACATTGTTTCCTTAGAATTATTTTTAATTAAGATATCCTTTTCTTTTTCTTCTTCATTTTCATTATCTAATGCTTGTATTTCCTCATCTTCGTAATATGCTTCCGGATTATTTTTTAATGTTTTTTGCTTTTGTAATTCCAATTCTCTTTTCATTACTACTCTTCCTTTTAACTTATTGTTAAAGTCAAAAAGGCAAGGAGGTTTTATGTTGGTAATCATATAGCTTTGGATCGGTACTTCTTTTGATATTTGAAGTTTTTTGTTGATTATTTTCAATTTGTTTCTATTTTTAATTGTTCCCAATGAATTTAAAACGTTTTCTGCAGAGTTAATCATTTTAGGCCGTATTGCATCGAAATTATTCTTCGGAATGTAAGAAGTAAAATTATTGAATTGATTAAGTAAATGAAAATTGAAGTTAGTATTAGAATTATTAATATTTGAATCTTTTTTAATTATAAGCGAATTACTACTAGAACGTTTCATCTGATTATTCAAATTTAAATTTTGTTCATTTTGATGAAAATTATTATTGTTGTTTTTCTCTTCACTATTAGAATTTTTCGGGATGTTATTTAAATTGCCACTACTATTATTATAATTCATATTACTCATAGAATAATTTGGATTTACATTAATATTCAAATTTTTCATAGAAGCAAAATTATTTATAGAGCTCATATTAAGCTTTTGGAAAAATTGTTGCATTCTTTTTTCCTCTTCCATTTTTTCATTATCTATAATCGATTTAAAATCGAATTTTTTTTGAGTTACATTGATAGAAGAATTTTCATTTAAATTTGAATTCAAATTTATATTGCTAGTATTATTAAAATTTGTATTAACCATGCTTTTTCGAGGGGATTGTTTAAATCTCCAATTATAGCTTTCATCAACAAAATTATAATTTTTTTTATCATTTCTCTCTCTTGGGTTGAAAAAAAAAGTATTTGTATCAGATTCGGTTATGTTAATATTTTCATTCATATTTTCATTTTTAATATTATTATTATAAACAGTATTTGAATGATTTATATTGATTGTTTTATTTTTATTCAAATTATGTTTACTGAAACTATAAGAATCCTCATTAGTATTTTGATGCTTTATCTTGGGGAAGAGATAGAAATCTGTTGATTTTCTCAAAACATTTTCATTTTCTTTGTTTACATAATTAGATTCTGTATCAAATTCTTTATAGAAATTTTCTCTAGTAGTATTTTTTTGAGAGAGATAATTTTTATTATCCAGATTAGCTTGCTTATAAGTGTTTGCATTTGAGGTATTATTATTACTTGTTGAAAAAGTGTTTATACTATTAGAATTTTTATGTTTAGTATTCAACATATTTCTGAATTAATTTATAATGAATTTTTTAGAATTATTTATTAATAAAAATCTGAAAATTATAAAAACAATAATTTAATTTTTAAACATTAAAAAAAATTAAATTTTTTTCAAAATCTAATGAAAGTTTTCAGTTTTGAATATGAATTCCTTTATAAAGATAATAAATTGGATTTTTAATGTTTTATATTGTTAAATTAATAATATAATATTTTAATATATTTCAATTGTTTAATAAATAAATAATTTAGATAAATATATTCTATGACAAGTTATAAAAAGTTATTAATCTTTATTTGTTTCTATATTTTTTTTAATTTTTTCTCCCAATAAATGGATATTATCCATGTAATGATTTAAATTAACAAATTTTTCATCATCAAATTTTCTAGTGAATTTAACATTATTATATTTTTGTCCTACGTAAAATTTATTATAAAAAGACTTAGAATTTAAAATATCGAGTGCAAAATCTCCACCCAAATTAAAAGACAACAAGGAAAATGAAGGAAAACCCAATACACCCAATAAATATAATAGAAAGAATTTTCCTGTGATGAAAAATTCTTTACTAAAAGTATGACTGAAATAAAACCCATAATAATTTTTATTAAAATTTCTAATTCTTGAATTCACAAAACTGTATTTAATTTATTCATAGCAAAATCCAAAGGCCATTCAGTGCTAAATAACTCAATAATGCACTTATTTTTTCCTTATTAATTCACCTCTGCACTGAACATATTAATCATATAAAAATGTATAATTAAGAACACCAAACCAAATATTCCCAAAGTACAAGATTTTACTGTACTGAAAACCATTAAATAAAAGCATGCCTTAAAGCCTTCCCAGCTAGTCATAAAATTAAAGGTATTTGCACCCAAAATATCATTAAGAGTCTCTTGTGAATTTAGTTTTTTATTATAATACATTTTATAGGAAATAAATCTAAAAAAATAATCAGAATTATAAATAGATAAAAGTCCAAGTTTTAAATTTTGGAGGATTATTAAGAATAAAATAGAGTAATTTGATTTACTTTGACAAGCAAATAAAATCAAGTTAATGAATATAGTATTATTAAGAGTTCTACATCCAATAAAATAAGCTTTTAAAATTTCTTTTAGATAGTTATCGCTTAATCTAAATGAGGATATCAACAAAGTTAAAGCGAATTTCAAAAATATATTTAGAAAAATCAAAGCTATATTTCTTAGTAAAGCAAACCATATATTTTCTTCAGATCCAAGTGAAGAAACCAATGATATTGCAACAAAAGCAAAACTATAAATAAAAGCAGAAAAAGCAAACGAAATTAGATATTGAATTTTAGTATTAGACATCGTTTTTTCTATAGAATATTTACAATAATTCCAATCAATCATTTGCAAACTTGGTACTGGTTCAAAATATATTCTTTTACCTCTATAAACAAATGCGCGTTTGAAATACATATAAAGTATTTCCTTCAAGTTAAAAAATTCCCTAAAGAATAAAAGTCGATCTTCATTTTGCTCGAAAATAATTATGGCACAACTATTTCTTTCAATATTTTTAGAATAATGATCCATTTGATTAAGAAGGTTTTCTAACTGTGCTAATGTTACATCACCAGTCTCATAAAAATATTCTAGTTTTTTTTTATATGACTCCAATACCGAATAATCATTTAACATAATTACATCACGAATTACGACCTTATATTCGTCTTCTAAATGTTGTTTTAAATCATCTTTATCTGTTAATTTTGGTAATCCTTTAACAAAAACAGAAAATAATGTTTCTTCTATAACTTTATTTTCTAAAATATTCATTCGATATTTTTTCATATTTAAACTTATTTTATTTAATATTTGTAAAAACATAAAAACTAAAAGGCCTCCAAAACACACCAATATTAATAAAATAAATATCTTTTCAATAGGATAAGAAAAAAAACAATCAAATATCCAAAAATATTCTGAAGCAGGACCTTTAAAAAATATCTTTATTCTGTCAATCCAATCAACAGGTGAAACGCAAATGCTTAATATTGAAAAAAATATAAATATTCCCCAAAAATATTTCAAGTATTTATAAAACATTTTTAATAAAGAATTAAAGTTAATTAAATCGATTCCGAAATCGAAAAGATCATTAGCATGAAAAACTTTTTTATAATTATAAGGCCTCGGTATTTGCTTATTACAACAAGGGCATTGAGGAATATGTAAATTTGTATCAAAATTTCCAATCGTTTCAGTTTTGGTATGAATTGTAGCGATAACCTCTCTTTTTCGTTTTAAAGATAGATTTCTTAATGAATTTAGTTTTTCAATAACTGAATTATTATGGTAGTGATTATTATCTATGTTTTTTGAGGATAGTTGATCCAAGCGTATATTTTGATCACCAGTTAATATCAATTTTTCAGCATCTGGCGTTGCAACAAATTTACTGCTATTTTTTTTACTATCCATAGAATTGTGTTGTTCGTAAACTATATTTTGTTCAGTATCTTCTGCATTTAAAAATTTTTCTTCTTTATCCATAATATTTAATTAATTTAAAAAAATTAATATTTTAATTAATTTCTTGAATATGAGAATATAAATAAAATAATTTAATTTTGGGGA
>Ga0194116_10003853_pt1 | contig 17694 bp, 16 predicted proteins | sample TA2MahsurfametaG_4_FD_148617 | JGI IMG/M metagenome (GOLD analysis project Ga0194116, IMG submission 148617) | Freshwater microbial communities from Lake Tanganyika, Tanzania - TA2015008 Mahale S9 surface | ecosystem: Environmental > Aquatic > Freshwater > Lake | place: Tanzania: Lake...
AATCAAATTTCTTTAATTTATTAAATTTAAACATTTGTTGAATATTTCTTGAATATTATATTTTTTTTCAGCCCTTAATTTTCAAAGCCATTTACAAAAAAAAGTCTGATAAATATATTTTTATGGTTTATAATGGAAGAAAAACAATATTTTAACGAAAATAAATATGATTTAAGTAAAATATTAAAAAACTATTGAATTTTTTCTGAAAAGATTTTATTTAAAATGAACAAAAAAAATCTTTCTAAATAATAATCAATTTTTTTAATTTTATTCGAACTAGAAATAAAACTTTAAAATTTCATTTATTGTAGATTTAATATTAAATGTTTAAAATATCGGATCATTTGGTCCTTATTTCTTAAAATACTAAAATTTATTTATTTTACATATTTTTTTATTTGTATTCTCAATTTATTATAAAATTCTTTAAAAAAACTCTTGATTTATTTATTTTTAATTTAAAGATAAATTCAAATTTTCCTGAAACAATTGTTTAATTTTTAATGTTTTTAATATAATTTCTTTTATGAATGAACTAATTTCATAACAGAAAAAATTTAAATTTAAAAAAATTTATCAAAAATGTAACTTTCACCTCCTTCACTAAAATCCTTTTTACTAACAAACATTTGTTGTCTAAATGTATCCAAATTAGCTAAGATTGCTCCACCAAGCCATGCAGAAAACTTTCTATCTGGAGGAGCTATAATATTTACAGTTTTTCCTGTAGGAGCAAGAGATTGCAATTCTTTAACAAATCTTTTTTTAACTTTCAAAAAAAGAGATGATCCTCCACACAAAACCACATTATAATACAAGTCTTTATGTATATCCTCATCACATTTTTTAATAGATTTAAAAGTTTGTTCATGAATTCCAACGTGAGAAAAAGAGGATGAATTATTTATAATTGGTTGAAAAAGCATTTCGGGACATTGAAATTTTTCACCTCCAATATATACTTTAGATTTATCTGGAAGTTCATATGTATCTACAGTTTTTGAATCCATCCATTTTTTCATTTGAGAATCATAGTCTTCAGCAACTTCACAGATTTTTTCTTTGAGATCATTTATCATTGATTTTTCTGCAGGGTTATTATATTTTGTCAAATTTTCTTTATTATTGTTTATTAACTGGGTAAAATAATCGGTTAAATGTTCACCACCAAAATCTAGCTTTCCAACAGCATGATTTAATACAAATCCTTCATAAATTGGGACACATGAACTAGTTTGATAACCTAAATCAACAACAATTCCAGTTGTTTTTCCATTAGCATAAAGGGCTAATGTTGATGTATTTGTTATAAATAAACTCTCTACATGAAGTTCTTCAAATAAAATTTCGGCCATTCTTGCTTTGTTTTCGGGAGGAGCGAAAGGGGGCTCTGAAACTATCACTGGGTTTGATTTTGTCTCTGATAATAATTCGTTATAGAAAATATGTTTCCAAATATCTTCCATAATTTTAAAATTTTTTATTTCTCCTCTTTCAATAGGACGATGCAAGTCTAAGATTCCTGCTTTACTTAGAGCTTCTTCACCAACAAAAATATCTACTTGATCTTCTGCATTTCCTCCTGTTGCAGAAGGAAAACCTAAAACAGTAGGAATTTCGACTCTTGGCATATCTTCTTCTGAAAAGCCTGCTTTACAGCTATTAGTTCCGTTATCAATTACTATTGATTCGATCATTTATTTTTATTTGTTTATTTTGGAATTTCAAATTTTATTTAATTATTATCAAATAGAGTTATAGTTTTAAATATAATATTTTATTGAACCATATAACCATTTGAGTTTCAAGTCAATTAGTTGTATTTTTCATTAAATAAAATAGAGTATAATAAATAATAACCTTTCAATTAAATCACAATAATAATTTAAAAAAAAAATTTTATATATTTCAATTTTTCTATTGAATATTCAAAAAATATAGAAATAAACAATTAATTAAAATAATAATATTTTTTATAATATAAGAATTTTATGATTAAAACAGAGATTTCAAGAGATCTTTATTTTTAATTATTTTGGAATAATATAAAAGATAATTTGTCAATTCAAACTAACCGAAAGAATTGATATGCTTTGAATATTGAAAATAAAAATTAATATTTGTTTAATTTGATTACAATATAAATAAAATTAAAATTATTTTAAGGAATAATATGTCCGATATTGAAAATAGAGGTCAACCAATTAGCAACACTGTAATAACAGAAAATTTTTTTATTTTTTATGAATTTATAGGATGATAGTAAAAATGCACTAGGTACGATAAAAATAAAATTGGAAGAAGTTCCTGAACACAGTAAATTCACTATTAATATTTTAACTAGCTTCTAAAAGAAATATCATTCAAAAAAAAAGATCTGATTATGATGACTACCTTGATAGAAGCTCTTCTGTAGTTTCAAGAAAGAAAAGTCGCACCATTGGTAATTTTACTTATTTTTTTAATTATTTATATTTTTAAATTATTTTTTCCAAAATGCCATATTTGATTAAATATTAATTCGAAAATTTTTCATATTTTATACTATAATACATTTATTGGTAATCTAAGCTATTTAGAATTATGATTTTTAAGATAAAAAATCTTGGAATATTTTATTAAAGACTCAATTCAATTTTTTTAATTTTATAAAATATAAAATCTAATATAAGTTTATTAAAGTTCAAAAGAATAGGAAAAATTCAAAAAATTGGATATACTTTTAAAATAATTTTTTATATTTATATAAAAATTTTATAAAAATCAAATTTTTTTAAAAATTATAATTATAATTTAAATAAAAAAATAACTTGATATTGAATATTGGTAAAAACAGAAAAATCAAGGCCATATGAATGTATATATGCAGATTGTGGAAAGATTTTCAATGACAAAGGCTCATATAGAAAGCATGCTTTAACTCATGGAGAAAAACAAGTATCTTTTTAAATTATTATTAATTAAAATAATTTATTATTTTTATATAAGAATTTTCATTTTTTATATTAGTATCCTTGTCCCTATCATGGATGTGGAAAAAAATTTCTTGATAATTCCAAGCTAAGAAGACATTTACTTGTTCATACAGTAAATCACTCTCTATTTTTTTTATTTAGTTTTAATGAAATATAGAAAATATTCTTTTATATTTAGGGAGAAAAGCCTTTCAGATGCGAATTATGTGGAAAAAAATTCTCTTTAGATTTCAACCTAAGAACTCATCTGAGAATCCATACAGGGGAAAAGCCTTATGCATGTACATATCCTGGTTGTTTTAAGAGATTTTCACAATCAAGTAACTTGACAGCTCATGAAAAAACCCATGTAAGGAATATATTTCTATTTCAATTTATTCATAATTTAATTTTTTAGCAAATAATGCCAGTTTTACCTATTTCAAGACCGATATTTCCAATCAACCCTTTAAAAATGCTTTTAACAAATAATTATTCAGGAACAACGAATATACAGAATTTTACTCACATCAATAAAATATATGAAATAATGCGAGAAGCCGTATCTCAGGAAAATAATCCTCAACAACATCATAATTTGAATAATTCAATAAACTCTAATTCAAATATTCATAATATGACTCAGAATCATCCAATAAATATCCATGGAAATACAAATATCTTTCAGACTGTTAAACCTAATAAATTATTTATGACTATAAAAGGCCAAAAAATTTTTAATATTGTAAAAGAAAGCAATCCACATGTAAATTTGAAAAAATATTTTTGCTTTTTATTAAACTAAAAAAAATTTATTACTTTTTTATTGCATAGGATCAAATACATGATAATCAAATTTTTACTACTTATAAAAATCAAAATATCAATAATACTAATTTTAAAGTTTCTCATAATTATAACCATTACGATAATAATATTCACAATGATTTGCTTTTAAGCAAAGATGAGAAAATGGATGATGATTTTTATGAAGAAAACGAAGAGGATCCTGAATATGATAATGAGCAAATGCAAGAAGATAATTTAGATGATGAGCATAAAAATGAAGGAAATGAAGATTTTCTACTACCGTCTTGGAATTATATGTTTAAATAAATTTTTAGTTATAATCTAATAATTAAAATTTTGTCTTTTATGAAAGCTTTTCAAATAAAATTATTTAAATTATATTTTTTTATTAAATAAAAATCAGTTCGAATTTTATTAGAATAAATTAGAAATTAAAATAAAAAATTGCTTTTTTCAAAAAATAAAACGGAATTAAATTTTATTTGTGAGGAATAGAAACATGAGATAGCAATTGGATATAGAATGTTTACTAATTTTATTTGTGAGGAATAGAAACATGAGATAGCAATTGGATATAGAATGTTTACTAATTTAAATTTACTAGTAAGTGAATAAAATTGAGGTAATCTGCTTATAAATTATTTTTGAATTTCAAATTGTGTTTGGTGTTATTAAAATAAATTTTAATATTTAATTAAAAATTAATTATTGAAATCAAAAATTATATTATTAAAACTTCGTCATTTATTATAAAATCATATAAAGTTTAATATTATTTTAATTAGTTTTAAATTATTTCTGAGTTTATTCACATTGTTTGTTTGTATTGAAAACTAATCTCATAAGCATCTCTAAATTGATAAAAATTAAAAATTTTATGGAAAATTTTTTTGTTTTTAAAAAATTCAAAATTTATATTAAATAAAAATTAAAAAGCGAAATAAATCATTTTTTTACCTTTTTCTTCATTACTCATATTTTTTATAAGTTCATCATAATCGTTATTTTGTTTTATTAAATTTGAAGAATTATTAATATTCCCAAAACCAAGTGCTTCAAAAGTATTAGCATAATTAGGTATAATACTGTTAACATTACTCATATTATTATTGCCGATATTATTATTTATTGCTTGCTGTTGTTGAGTGGAATTTATCTGCTTATTTTTTTGTTGTTTTAAAAGTAACTTTTTTTCAGCTGAAGAAATAACTGGTGGAGGCAATTTAAGCTGATTCATGTCTACATATTTCTCTACATCTACACTTGAATCAACAAAAATTCCTAATAAATGCTTTTTAGGATTTTGATAGAACTTTCTAGAAAAATCACCTGGTGGAACAATATACATTGTTGCTTGAGATTTAAAATTGACAACACCAGCTCTATCCTTTTCCTTAAAATAGTTTATATATTCCAAAAAGTTTTCACATTGAGTTTCATTTTGTGGAGAAAAAGCAATAACACCTATAATTGGCCTTTTCATTATTTCTTCAAATTGTGTTCTATGAGAAACATTTAAATTAAATTCGGATGTAAAAAAATGAGAACATTCATGTCTAATTTGATATGCATCAACACAAACCTTGTCTTTTTTATTTTTTGTTAAAAATCCACTCCACAATTGTTTCAAATTTTCATCTTCCAAAGAATATTGCGATTCATATTCATTTTTGAGACTCATAGCTCCATAGCTTATATCGCTTTCTCCATTGTTTGTTCCAAGAGCATTTTTTTCTTGGTTTATTTCATCGTTATTGGTTTTGCTTTTGAGATTTGATATAGCATCTTGAATAAGTTTTAACATATCCATATTTTGATTTTGAGAATCATTTTGATTTGCATTATTTGTATTTAAACTTTGAGTTGAAGGAAAATTTGAAGGATTTAAACCTGCATTTGATAATAGACCACTTTGCAAAGCTGAATAATTTGGACCATTTGGATTATTACCACTCATCAAAGCCAAATTATTAAGCAAGTTATTTGGGAATTGTGTAAGATTATTTGGAAAATTTGTATTTATATTGGTATTTGGAATATTTTGGATTTTCAAAAAGTTATTGTTATTTGAGTTATTATTGTTATTTATTAAAGCAGAATTAGGAATATTTAAATTATTCACACTTCCTAATTTTGTAAATTGATCTTTTTGGGCTGTTGCTAAATTTGTGTTATTTAATAAATTATAATTTTGCATATTTTGTATCTGCATTTGAGAGGATTGTTGAGGATTTAATTTTTGAGTCTGCTGATTATTAAGAAGCATTTGCTGCTGAGATTGCTGATTATTTAAAAGCATCTGTTGAAAATTGTTTGTTAAATTGATATTATTGGGATTAAGATTCGTACCACTTGGAATTTGATTGTTAATGCTATTTAAGTTATTATTATTTATATTATTATTTTGAATTTTATTTATAAGATTATTTTGAGAATTTGAATTGCTTCCAAGGTTGTTTTGTTGATTTTGTTGTAAATAAAATTGCTTAAATAGCATAGCTTGCATTTGATTCTGATTTGAGCCATTATTCGTTCCTTGGTTTTGCATATTCCATCTCAAACTTTGTTGATTAGCATTCTTAAAGTTGTTCTGGTTCATATTCAAGACAGCTAATTAATTTAATTGTATATCTTTTAAAAAATTTAATAAAAAATAAAACTTTCCTCAAAAAATTGCCTTTTCTATTTTTTTAAAACAGAAATTTTATTGATATAGATACACTTAAAAATTAAAAAATTTTACTAGGATTAATATTATTTGAGTTATTCAAGGTTAAATTCTTATTTATGTTATTCATAGCTATTGTCATGTTAAGCATTTGGTTTAACTGAGGATTATTATTAGAATTTGAAGAAAAATTATTATAATTATGATTTATTTGGTTGTTATTTTGATTTGTAGTATCCTTTTCCTCATTTTGCTTATTCTGAGTTGCTTGCATCTGGGACATCATCATTTGTAAAATTCTGTTTTGATTCATATTTAATTGATCTATTTAATTTAAAAAAAAATATTATTGAGAGAAAAAAAAATTTATTTGATTGAAATCCTTTATATTAAATATATTAAGATAAATTACTTTGATTTATTCCCATATTATTCATTTGGTTATTCATATTCATTAATTGAGCCATATTAATATTTGTTCCATTTGAAGCTGCATTTGCCATAATTGCTTTAAAATTAGGATTATTAAAAAAATTTGCAGCTAATCCTGCAAAATTTCCAGGATTATTATTTCCCATTTCAAAAGAAGTATTATTGAAATTAATAGTTTTCTTCTTAAAATAAAAATTCACTTCACATGAAGGATCTCCAAGCATTTTCCTTTTTTCTCCAGTAACATCTTGTGTCATGAATTGATTTATTGCGTTTTCGGCTTCCTCTGGTTTATTGAATTCCACATATATAGAAGATCGAAATCCAGAATTATTCTTTACGTGCAAAGCCTTCACATTGCCAGATTTTTTGAAAATTTCTTTTAAAGTACTATCCGTTGGGATTTGACTGTTTTTATTAAGAGAAATGTGTAATAATTTACAAGATTTTTCATTCAATTCAAATCCAGATTCATCACCCAAAATATCGCGACGTTTACCATTATCGCTGAAAGATATTTTTATAATGTTTCCATTTAAGGTCATATTTTTAGCTTTTTCATATGCTCTACTAGCCGATTGACATAATCTATATTTGATAAAAGCATAATTCTTTTTTAAATGTTAAGAAATAAACATATAGATTTTAAAAAAAAATAGAAATTAAATTTTAGTTGAATAAAATATGATTATCAATGAGTACAATTATTTAATTAAATATTTCAAAAAATTTACTCTTTCAGAGTGCAAATCGATTCTTGCAATTTCTCCATAGATAAAAAAATTGTGATAAAGGGTAGATTCAGTAATATTGTTCGGTAAATTACCAAGCCAAATTTCTCTGACTCTTGCTGTTTTAATTTCATCTACATTTCTGTTATCCCTTGTATTATTAGAATCCTCGGTTTCTTTATTAGCGTTTTTATAGGAAGATTCATTTATGTTATTATTAGAATTAGTGCTTTCTCTTCTTTTTGAATAAGATCTAGAATCACTAGACTAAAAAATTGTTTTTATATTAGATAAAATCATTAAAGAATTTTCTAAGATCCATTTTATATATTAAATTACATTTGATCTGCTTCGAGATAGATTTGAATATCTACTCCTCCTTTCATCATAATCTCTTTCGTTCAAAGATAATTTCCATCCTAATCTTTTAAAACAATTAATAAATATTTAATTTTCTTAATTATAAATCAATTTCCCAGTTTTGTATTAAATCTAAAATTTTGATTAATTTAATAATACTTTTTATTTTGTATTCCATCAATCGCTTGTTCAGCAATAACTCTGTTTTTCATTTTCACATATCCATTGCAATAGCTTTTTCCGCTTCTTCTTTTAATATTAATATCTAAAACTTGTCCAAAATCTTGAAATTCATCTAAAATTTTTCTGTCTGATAAATTAGAAGATAGATTTGATAAATATAATTTCACTCCTTCATCTGAATCTCTTCTATAATTTTTGCTATTTGTTTTATATCTATAGTTATCGTTGTAAGATCTATTTTTATCTTTCCTTTCTTTAGATCGTGATCTGGATCTAGATCTACTTCTCTTCTTAAATATATTTAATTAAGATAAATAAATAATTGATTACAATTTGTTTAATAGTGTTATTATTTGTTGACATTTATATAAAGATAAAATAAATTTTTTATTATATTTTATTAATAAAATTCAAATATTCAAAATAAATTGAATTTCAATTTGATTTCATGTTTAGTTAATCTATTATTTTAGAAAGATAATAATTAAATGAAGATTTCTTTCATTTTTCAATAAAATTAATCTATTATTCTTTAAAAAATTAATAAAAAATCCAATTTTTGTAGCTTTATTAATATTGCATCTGCTATGTTTTTATCTTTAAAAAATTTTATAAAAATCCAAAAACTTTTATTTTAATCTTAATATTTATATAGAAATTTATTAAAGACTGGATTTTGATTACATTATATTCAATTATAAATAATTAAAACTCAACTCCTATTTTAATTCAAAAATAATAGAAAAAATTAATATACTCATGGATATAATTAAAATTTATTCTTTTTAAACTTAAAATTTTTATAATAAGATGTAAATCTCGGTTTGAAAATTGGGCGTATCGGAATATTTATGTCTTCTTTTCCATTTTGATAAGAACATTTATACATAAAGCTATCATTAAGATTTGTATTAGTTATATTACATTTTTCATTATTATTAGTGTTGCTATTTGTATTATTTTTTAAATCGTTTGTATTATAATTATCACTATTAAAATTTTTTTTTTGATTTTTTCCAATTAAATCATTAATATTAATTGCTCCTTTTTTCATTAGAAAATTTTTAACATCTAAAATATTCTGGTTTTTCAAACTAGAAATTTTTTGATGAGAGCGAGTAATATATCTTTGATTAGTTAGTAAAGGATTAATTGTTTTTTCTTTCATTCTATTTGTACGAATAATTAGAGATAATATATTATTTGTACTTTTGGCAGGTTCATTGTAATCAATCTTTAATAATTTTTCTTTATCAATAAAATAAGGATTCATTTTATAATCATTTTCAGTGGAAGTAAAATTTTCATAAGTCTTCTTAAAAATATTTTTAGCTCCAGTATTACTGGTTCTTAAGAATTTCGTATTATGTGTACTATTAAAATTCAGATTAAGATTTTTAAATTTATTGTTATTTTGAGTTGCATCATTTTGATTTATTTTATTGTTTTTATTAGATTTAATGATTTCACCCATTTTATTTTCCTCATTTTCAATTGTTTGACAAGCGCTTTCGTCAAAGTTCATGCTATTTTCAATTGCTATGTTTTTTTCATTTTGAAGAGGATCATTGATATTATTATTATAATTATTATTTTTTTCACTGTTGGATGATAAATTATTGTTTTTGTAAATACTACTTTTATCCCTTTTAATACAATCATTTTTATTTGCAATATGATTATTATGTATTTCAAAAACTAAAGAATTATAGTTATTACTGTTTTTGCTTTCTTCATTTTGCTTATAAATATTCAAAGAAGTATTTTCAATATCTTCATTTAAATTTATCTTATTAAGAACTAAATTGATCTTTTTCTTAGAATTACTGGCTTCATCACAATTAATTTTATTAAAGTTAGTTTTCGAGTTACCTAATTCTTGAATATTTGAAATTATTGCTTTACTATTCATCTGGTTATCATCACCTGATGTAAAGAATTGAGTTTGCTTTTTAGAATTCAATTCATCTTTTGTATGATTTTCCATTTTATAATTTTTAAAATTATTTAATTGGCCATCTTCTTTATTTAAAAAATTATTATTATTTTGGTAATTTGTATTATATGCTTTATTAAAACCAGTTTTAGTTTGAGACTGCAATTTAAACATGTAATTTGTTTTGGCGAACATATCAGATTTTGTTGTATTAAATTTCTCATTTATATATCCTAAAGAGTTTAATATGTAATTTAATCAAATAAAAATATTCCGAAAAACAGAGAATTATATAAAATAAGCATTACCGAAGCCTATAGTACTCATAGCATTATAGCCTATATTAGGTAAAATTTCTTTTGAAGTTTTTTCAAAATCAATTATTGATTTATCTTTTCTATATTTAGAAAACAAAATTTCTTTCAAATTATTTTTCTTATTTTTGTTTGAACCGAAATTATAGATTGTACATGAACTAATGGCATTGTTAAAATCTAAATTATCGAGATTCTTTAGATTATCATAGCTTTTTTTAATTAAAGCTCCCTTTTCTCCAAATATTTCTTTATTTTGTGTTAAATTTTCCTTTAACAACATTTTACAATTTTGATTCTTTTCAAAAGGAGTTAAATTTTTATCTATTTTTTTCATTTTTTGTTTTGATTTATTTTCAGATTCTAAAAGCTTATTAGTTTCTCCTTTTGAAAGAAATTTTTTTTCATCTATTTTTAAAATACTTGTATGAGGTATTATATTTGCCAAATCATATTTATGGGTGAATTCTTCATCTTCAAATTTTAAAGGATTTTTAATTTTTTCTGGCTTTACTATGAATGCTGATTCTTCTTTATTATCACTATTATTTATAGGTTTTTTATTGAAGACAGAATTTGTTTTCCTACTTGAATTGAAATCGAAAATATTATTAGTATTAGAATAATTATTATTATTATTCACATTTAGTGATTCTTGATTTAATTTCAAAGACTTTGAATCTATTGAGCTATTTCTACATCTAAATTTTTGAAGAGTAGGAGAATCCATTTTGGTTTTATTAGATGTATCGGTTCCATTTGTTTCTAGAATTTCATTCATTTCTATTGATAATGAACGAAATCTTGATAATTTGGATTTCTTATATTCTCTATATATTAATTATAAATGAAAAAATCAAATATAAAACTTTATATTATATTATTTTATACGTTCTTTGCTTTATGAAAGATCTCGCCTTCTCAATTATGCTGTTTTGCTTTTTTAATGAATTAGCAGGTAGGATTAATTTTTCTTCAAATTGTTGTGTCTTCCTCATTTGATCGTATGCATCGTCTGTTAAAAAAAGAGAATCACGATAATACTAATTTGTTGATTTAATTTAAATTAAAATAAGTAACGGTCTCATTTAATTCTAAGTTTTATAAAAAATATTATTGAAAATTCTATTATTACACTAAAATCATTGATCAATAAATATTTTAATTTTTATTATATTGAAAAATATAAACAAGATTTTTTTTATTAAAAAAGATTCAAATTTTACCTCATCTAGTATCTCACATTTTTTGTACATTTTAATAAAAATTTATATTTTAATTATGATATAAGATAAAACAAATATATTAAATTGCGAGGTTAATTTGTTTAAAAACATAATGTTTTCTTTATTAATATAATAGAATTTTGTTTTTATAAATTTAAAATTTCATATTTTTTTTATTCTGATATTTTTAGAATATTATCGCTACATTATAAATAAACAATATTTTTAATTATATTTTAAATCCAATGTTTTTCAATCCATTTTTCTTTACAATCGTGTGGCTTTGGATGTCTTGGAAAAGCTATAATTGCAGCATTTTCATTTAATTCATCCTTTCCTTTACAATAAGTATTATAATCTAAAACTTTATTTTTAAATTGATCTTGGACAAATTGACTATTTTTCACAATATATTCCAAATAATGATCAAATCTTATTATCTGCTTGTTTATTTGAGAATGAAATTTTTTCATATAATCAAAAATCAATCTTCCAAATCCATTCCTCCAAAGAATAATACTTGAATTATAACCACCTTTAGATGCTTCACATTGAATATCATCAGTTTTCATTAAGCAAAAATCCTAAGAGAAAAAAATAAAGATTCTGATAAAAAATACATTGTCATATTCAACAAGAAAATCAATGTTTCCACAAATTATCATATCTAAATCAATAAAGCAGACTTTTCTCGCGAAATTTTTCGTATCTTTATAATTGAGTTAAAAATTTCAAAGATTATTTTTAACAATTTATTTTACATTTATAATCAAAAAGAATGCTTTTTCTCATCCATCCTTTGAATTCCATATCCAATTTCAAAGTCAATATTTCTGGAACTAAATTCTGTTCATCTTCAGTAATGCAAAAGAAATCAAAATTTTTTGAAGTGTTTCTTTCAATACCTCGATACAATTTATTAACATATTCACTATCATATTTTTTTCCCCATTTCATACAAACAAAAGAAATATCTCCTATAAAATATATTTATTATTCATAAAAGTCTTTTTTACTTTCTATTTGATTATTACAAAAAGGATTAGCTTGCAATTTTTCAATAAAGCAAAAATCATTTTTATTTATTTCTTGATTTTTTTCCTTTTTTGCTTCATTGTATTCTTTTAAATATTCGTAATTACTGTCTAAGTTTATCCTCATACTTATAAATTCATCACTTAAATCTTTATGGTTTGTTTCTCTTAAAAAATTATTATAATCAACATTAGCAACAATATTATCAGGTTCTAAAATTATTGAAATGAAATACATATTAAAAGCAGATATTGAAATTGGGTTTTTAAATTGATATGTTACTGCAAGATTCACAAGCGAATCACAAAATGCTGATAAACTATTTAATGCATTTGGTCGATAGTTCCTTAATATTTTATCGTAAATTATGTTATATAAATTATTTTCATTATTTAATTCATTTTCATCAATGCAAGTTAAATCTAAAATATGTGGTTTTATAGAGATAAATTAATAAATTTCTTAAATACAATTGAGAAAAGGAAAATTTTATTACTTCTATCATTAAAAAATTTTAATAAAATAACATTTTTAGTTTTCATATCCTCATCAGTAATTTTATCATAGTTTTCCAAAAAGTCTTTCTCAATATCAAGGTTAAAATTCTTTTTAAATAGTTCTTTTTCTTTGTTAATAATATTATAAATCGGATGAAAATTAATGCATTTTCTATAATATGGATCCGCTTTATCAAATTGTTTTAGACAGCTATAAGATTTTGCTATATTGCAATATAAATTTGCAAAAAACATAAAATTCGAAGATAAATTTTTATTTATTTTTTCATATAAATCAATTCCTTTAGAAAATATTTGTATAGAGTGTTCATATCTATCGGCTGAGAGCAACAAAGAACCTAATTTATTATATCCTAATAGTTTATCAAAATCAGAGAGTTTTTTATCAGAATTATTAATATTATTCGAGTTTTCATTTTCAGATTGATTTTTGCTTTGATCTTGAACGTTAGATTCTTCCATCTAAATAATAAATATATTATATTGTTTATTTTGCCTTAAGAAATTAAAATATATTATTAATTTATTTCAAATAATTCTGAGTTTATTTTAATAAATTTTTCAATCACTTGAAAAATCAATATGAAATTAGTAAAAAATATTTTATTAACCGGAACTAAAAATTTTATAAATCGAAAATCTTTTATTAATAAAATAAATCGAAATATGGACGAAGTATCAAAGGCTCAGGTAATAATTTAAATTAATGATTAAGGTTTTATATTTCCTGAACTTCTTAATCTCAAAGCATAATATTAAATTCAAAAATTAAATTATAAATTTTGTATTATAATCATTAATCATCTATGTATGATAATAAAATAATTAGAATTATTGTTTTGAGTAATTTTTAATCCATCTATAGAAAGATCTTTTTTAATATAATATAGAAATTTGATTCATCAGAAGATATTACAATCTTTCATAAAATTATTAAAAAAGAAATCCCTTCTACTTGTGTTTTTGAAAATGATAATGTTTATGCATTTCGAGATATTAATCCACAAGCTGCTATACATGTTATTATAATACCAAAGGAAATGCAAGGATTAAATATGCTTGAAAATGCTACAGAAAAACATGTTGAAATATTGGGACAATTAATGCTAGGAGCAAAATTAACTGCTGAAAACTTAGGATTATCTGAAGGATATAGGATTGTTATCAATAATGGGAAACATGGATGTCAATCTGTTAATTATATTCACATTCATCTTTTGGGAGGACAACAGTTAGGGTGGCCTCCTTGTTAAATTTAAATTAGAAAAGTTTAAGAATGATTAAATAATTTTATAAGATTATTAAAAAGAAAAAAATGTTTATTTAAATTAATATATTTATGAACTAAACTAAAAAATTTTTAAAATGAGATTTTATTCTTTAATTATTTTAGAAATATTGGTTAATTCATTCTAATATAACTAGCAGATAGGAATTTTTAAACACTTTTAAGATGATTTTGAAAATTAAGAAAAATTTCCAGATATATTTTATATGATTATTCTAATTATTGTTTTTGTCAAGTTCAAATCTTCCTAATGATTTGAATATAAATAAAATAAAAGCAGTATTTTATGATATTTATAATTTAAATAATAGATATCTCAGAGTAAAATTTATATTAATAACAAAATATGAATTAATTATTTTAAATAAATTTTATACATAATTAAAATTTCAATGAATAAATTTTAATTTTAAATACATGTTCGATAAAACTATTTCTGTTTGTAATTACAAAGTAAAGTAAAAATTTCATATATATTATAATTTCATGAAAATTTGAATATTCTTATTTTGAATTTTTAGTTTTTAATAAAAATAAAATTTTTTTTATTTTGAAGAAATCATTTAAAACATTATTTTAATATAGCAATTAAATGATTAAACGCCCTATAAAATATAGAAGCCTCATTTATTATTAAATTTCCTATTAATATAGTCTCAGAAAAAATTAAGGTTTTTTAATTTCTCGTCAATTAAATATTGGATTTAAGGTAATTTTATGCTTGATTTTGATTTACAATTTATTGAAAATTTTCTCATTGCATTTAATATTTGTTTAATCCTGAAAAATAATATATAAATTAATAAAATTATTATTATCTGATTAATTAATAGTACATTTTTTCATACATTTTTTTATAAAAAAAAAATATATATTTCCATAAAAAATAACAAATATGAATAGCTTTCTCAACAATTATTCATTCAAATTCTTAAATAATTTAATACAAGAATCTAAAAATAATATTAATTTTAGTAACAATAACAATTTAACTGAGCCTTTTTCATTAAATTTTAATTACCAAAAACAATATGAAGAATTAGAAGAAGAAATAACTTTTGTAATTGGGATTTTAGCTATAATTTTCAATTCATTAGGAATAATTATATTTTTTATTTGTTGTTGTTTAGGATATAATAAGAAAGGTTTTGAGTTGATAACGTATATGAATATTGCGAGTTTAATTAACGTAATTTCGCATATGATTTATTACCGAGACGATGAATCATCTGCGAATAATTTAAAATGTGATTTACAAGGGCATTTGATGGTATATTCAGAACAGACTCTTCTTTTATCAGCTTCTGTGCTAACATACAATGTTTATAAGGATGTTTTAAGTAGAGAACATGTAATGCGGGGAAATGATAGATTAATTAATATTTTAACATGCTTTATTATTCCAATTTTTTTAATTGCAATAGGTCATTTTCTGAAAATATTCGGCATAAATGGTCATTGGTGTTGGATTAAAGAGGAAAAAAATTATTATATTTTGGGATATTATATTTTGATTTGGGTATATATTATATCAAACATAACATTGATAATTTTATCATATCGAAGAGTCAAAAAAAATCAGAGGAGAAATAGTTATGTAGAAGAAGATGAAATAGAAGGGGAAATTTCACTTATAAAGAGAATGAGCATTTTTCCAATAATGCTATTCATTTGTTGGATTTTTCCTACAGTAGATCGTTTTTTATTTTATGTTAAAAATGATCATTGTGATATCATTGAAATTTTAAGGCTAATTGGCATTCTTTCACTTGGAATAATGATTTCAATTTTTTCTTTTATTTTTATATTCGGAACAAATTTTCTGATTTTGATAAGAAGATGTTGTTTGAAAAATAAAAAACAACTAAATACAGATACACAAACCAATTTAATAAATGAATCTTAATTATATAAAAAAATTAAATTTATAATTTACTACATTATTTTTTATTTTATGAGTAATTTAGAATAACTGAAAAAATATTATTAATTTAATTATTTATTTTATTTACTATAAAAAAATTGAGATTTTTATCAATAAATTTATCAAATTAATATTAAAATGATGATAAATCAAAAAATATAGAGATTATTAAATTGTTATTATTTTTTCTTCTAATATTTGAAATAAAATTGCTAATAATCCCATAATTTATTCATTTGATCCTCAACCCAATCATAAACATCATTTGTAATCGCAGTTGCAATATTAACATTCAAGCTACGATCATATCCTACATGAATCCCAATAATAAACCATTTATTATTTTTTTTTAAAAGGACTGGAGAGCCCGATTGACCTGGACTAGTATCAATGTCATTATATAAAATAAGTTTCCTTCCATTTTCCAATTTTCTTATTTCAAAAATTGTTCCTTCCATCTTATATAACTTTTCATTATACTCTCCAGGATAACCTATTACGCAAATTACATCTCCATTTTTACATTCTTCATCATCAATAGTACTCCATTGAGAATTCTTTGAAAAAGGAGCATTATTAAATTCTCCATCTAATAAGCCTATTGCTATATCAAATCCTTGAATAATATCGGGATTCTCCAAATAACCTGGAAAAATAGAAATATTTGAAACATATGATGTATTAAATTTACTTTCATGGGTTTTTGAATAATCATATCTCATAGAATCCATATATTTTATTTTTTTTCCAAGTCCTTTATCAACTTGAACAAAATTATGAGCACATGTTAATAAAAAAAATTTATTGTTTTTAAATTGTTTTCCAAAAACACACACTGTTCCAGAGCCATTAAAATATTCATCTTCAAATAAACCACATATTTGCCCTTGTGCTATTTCATAAGAATCAGGCTCAGGATTTGAAATTAATACTCTTAATTCATTTTTTGTTTTGGTAACTTTTCCTTCTTTAAAAAAATTTTGTGATTCTTTATATTTATGCTTTGTTTGTGATGAAGGGCAAAAATAATTAGCATTTTTAAAAGCAATATCTGGTATTTTAATATTTCCCTTAATTGAATAGATATTATTATTGTTTGAGGTAATAGAATTTATATTCTCAATCTTTTTATTTGAAGATATTAAATTTAAATTTTCAATCTTCACATTTAAGGATTTCAAATTTGAGTTTACGTTTTTATTTTTTGAGGAAATTGAATTTGAATGATCAATTTTATTATTTGATAAAATTGAATTATTTGAATTTCCCATTTTTTTCAATTTTTATATTTTACAACTCTTTATATTTAAAA
>Ga0194116_10003854_pt1 | contig 17689 bp, 16 predicted proteins | sample TA2MahsurfametaG_4_FD_148617 | JGI IMG/M metagenome (GOLD analysis project Ga0194116, IMG submission 148617) | Freshwater microbial communities from Lake Tanganyika, Tanzania - TA2015008 Mahale S9 surface | ecosystem: Environmental > Aquatic > Freshwater > Lake | place: Tanzania: Lake...
TGAGATAGGCGAGGGTTTTGCTGGGGCAGGGAGACGTGGCTCTGTCGCCCACGATGAAATGGTTAATACACCAGAAGGAATCAAGCGGTTGACTTCGCGTTCGGGTGGCACCGAGGGCGGCATGAGCACCGGTGAAGTTCTTCGGGTAAGGGCAGCGATGAAACCAATCTCAACTGTGCCGAAAGCCCTTCAGACTGTGGACGTTGCCACCGGCGAAGCAGCCAAAGCCATCAATCAGCGCTCCGATGTTTGTGCTGTCCCAGCTGCTGGGGTTATAGCTGAGGCCGTGGTCGCACTTGTTTTAGCTGATGCGATTTTAGAAAAATTCGGTGGTGACAATGTCACTGAGACGAGTCGTAATGTCGAAAGTTACCTCGCAAACCTCACGGTTTAGCGCGCCCCTAGTTGATGTAACAAGAGAACCAGCAGATGTCACGCAAGCCTGGGTTATTGGTTCTAGTCGGTGTGCCGGGTGCAGGTAAAACAACAATCGGTAAAGAGTTGTCGAGTCAGACAGGCGTTGATTTCTTTGATAGCGACGAAGAAATCGTCGAACGCACGGGGTCAAGCGTTTCGCATTTGTTCATAGAAAAAGGCGAGCCGTTCTTTCGTCAGATCGAGCGCGATGTCGTGGCAGAGGGTCTTAAGCGCTCGGACGGGGTCTATGCATTAGGTGGGGGGGCAGTTCTTGACCCGGCCACTCGGGAATTGCTCAAAGGTGTAAACGTTTGCTGGCTCAAGGTCTCAGCCCCGGTCGCAGCCAAGAGAGTGGGCCTTGATCAGCCCCGCCCAGTCCTATTGGGAAACGTTCGTTCTCAGATGGTCAAACTGCTAAATGAGCGTGAGCCTTTCTATAAAGAGGTGGCCACTTTCAGTGTCGATACGGATGAGAAGGCACCTAGCGAGGTAGTACTTGATGTCATGGCCAAGAACCAATGAATATCGAGACTCTCGGGTATCCGATCGTGGTCGGTCAGGGGCTACTTGGGTCTGTATCTGAATACCTCCATACCGATACCCAAAAGGTGGCGCTCTGCTTTACACCGGCGACTAGATCTCTCGCCGAGCAGGTAAAAGCCGCGCTGCTCGATAAACAGTTCGAGGTACTAGATGTCGAACTTCCCAACGGTGAGGCTGCCAAAGACATAGAAGTTGTTAAGGCGGCATGGACGCAACTCGCAGATGCAGGCTTTACACGCAGTGATGCGATCGTCTCGGTAGGCGGTGGGGCGACCAGTGATTCTGCGGGCTTCATCGCGGCCACCTGGATGCGAGGGGTAGACGTCGTTCATGTTCCTACAACGTTGTTGTCGATGGTTGATGCATCAATTGGGGGCAAGAGCGGCATAAATACCGCAGAGGCAAAGAACTTGATCGGGGCTTTTCACGACCCAATTGCTGTCATCTGTGATGTCGGCGTTCTCGCGGGGTTAGAAAGAGACGAAGTCATCAGTGGTATGGCCGAAGTCGTTAAGTCTGGATTCATTGGTGACTCTGAGCTTTTGCAGCTCGTCGAGAACAACTCGGCCGATTCACTAGTGACATCAGGGGCGCTCTTGATTGAGGTCATCGGCCGGGCAATAGCGGTTAAGGCAGCGGTGGTAGCTGCAGATCCGTTTGAGCTATCAGTTCAAGATGTTGGGCGCGCAGCGCTTAACTACGGGCACACCATGGGTCACGCGATTGAGCGCTACGAAAGCCAAAAGATGCGCCATGGTGAGGCAGTTGCTCTTGGCATGATCTACGCCGCTGAGTTGGCCTCGATTCTTGCCATAGCGCCACCAGATCTCGTTTCACGTCACCGGGTGCTTCTTAGCAAAGTTGGCTTGCCAACGAAGTACTCAGGTGGCAAGTTTGAAGAAATCAGAAAATTCATGCGCTTAGACAAGAAGGCCCGGGGTAAGCAGGTAAGATTCGTTTTGCTGAGCGCGGTCGGTGAACCCAAGTTGTATGACCAGCCAAACGAAGACGTGTTGGTTGAAGCCTGGCAACGGCTGACGAACTAATTCCAAGCATCCAATAGCGGCGTAAGAGAGGTCACGGTGTCAGGCCAAGAGGTTTTGGTATTAAACGGGCCAAACCTCAACCTGCTTGGGGTTAGAGAACCCAGCGTTTACGGTGAAGCCGACTATCAAGCTTTGGTCACTTACTGTGAACATTCGGCTAAAGATCTGGGGCTGGTAGTCGAAGTTCGACAGACCAATTCTGAAAGTGAACTTGTTGAGTGGGTGCAACAAGCAGGCGTTGCCGGCCGACCTTTGGTTATTAACCCTGCTGCTTTCACACACTATTCATATGCTCTGCGCGATGCCTTAGCTGCGTGCTCTGCCCCGGTGGTAGAGGTTCACATTTCTAATCCGGCAGCGCGCGAGTCATTTCGCCACCACAGCGTGGTAAGCGCGGTAGTCATGGGCAGTATCGCCGGGTTTGGTTTCGCTTCTTACGGCTTGGCACTTCGGGCAATCAAGGGGGCTCTCGATGGCGACAAGTAACGACCTAAAGAACGGCATGGTCTTAAATCTTGACGGTCAACTTTGGGCGGTAGTTGAGTTTCAACATGTGAAACCAGGTAAAGGTGGGGCGTTCGTACGAAGCAAGTTGAAAAACGTACTTAGTGGAAAGGTCGTTGATCGCACCTTCAACGCCGGGGTACCAGTTGAGGTGGCCACCGTTGATAAGCGAAACATGACTTACCTTTATAGAGACGGTGATGCTTGGGTCTTCATGGACGTCACGAGCTACGACCAGCTGCCTGTCGCTAACTTAGTCGTCGGTGATGCTTCGAATTACCTTTTAGAAAACCAAGAGGTCGTGTTAGCCCTTAATGAAGGTGAGCCTCTCTACCTCGAGATGCCTGCCTCGGTAGAGCTAACGGTTGAGTACACCGAACCAGGCCTGCAAGGTGACCGCGCAACCGGTGGTTCGAAACCTGCTCGTGTTGAAACCGGGTTGGAGGTGTCGGTGCCCCTTTTCATCAAGCAGGGCGAAAAGATCAAAGTTGACACCCGCGACGGAAGTTATCTTGGCCGCGCAGGTTCGTGAGGGCGCGCACCAAGGCCAGAAAGCTCGCTTTAGACGTTCTTTATCAAGCAGAGTTACGCGGGGTTGCAGCAAGTGTCATTCTTGACGAACTTGGGGAGCGCTCAGGGCCTGTAGGTAGTTACGCGCGCGAACTTGTCACTGGCGTCTCTTCAAAGAGCGACGAGATTGACGCAACCATTGCCAGTTTGGCAAAAGACTGGTCGCTTGATCGAATGCCCGCGATAGACAGAAATCTGCTGCGAATTGCAGTATTCGAGATAGGCGAGCAAGACGAGATCCCGCCAGGGGTCGCCATATCCGAATCAGTTGCGCTCGCAAAAGAGTTGTCAACTGCAGAATCACCAAATTTCATAAATGGGGTACTGGGGGCGTTGGTCAAGCAGTCTTCTTAGTCAGTTGAAGATGTGCCTCGGGTGGGATTCGAACCCACACGCTTTAGGGGCACGGGTTTTTGAGACCCGCGTGTCTGCCAGTTCCACCACCGAGGCGTCGCCAAACCGTATTACCTGCAATGCGATTATCACGATTTGGTTACGATTGAGCTCTAATTCTAGGTGAAAGTGCAACCACCCCTAATCCGCCCTTAAAATTGCGCCGCTTAGCTAAGCAAGTCAGGCACAAGGGCCTGACGTAAAAATCAAAGTAGCGAAAACAAAGGGAGATCAATTGATTCGCTCCAGATTCGCGGCTTCGATGGTGGCCATCGGTGCAGCAAGCTTGGTGCTTGCTGGCTGTGGCAACAACGACACCGCAACTGAAGAAGAGGTCGCCACTGAGGAGGTTGTCGCAGCAGTTGAACCAAACTGTGCAATCGGCACCCTGCTACCTCAGACCGGTAACCTCGCATTTCTTGGGCCACCTGAATTCGCAGGTGTTGACCTAGCCGTCAAGCAGATCAACGAAGCTGGCGGAATTAACGGCGAAGAGATCGTTCACTTGGTCGGTGACTCAGGTGACACCTCAACTGACATCGCCTCGCAGACGACTGACAGCCACTTGGCCAATAACGTCATGGCCATCGTGGGTGCGGCATCTTCGGGTGTGTCGCTCACTGTGATCGACAAGATCACTGGTGCGAACGTCGTTCACTTCTCACCAGCGAACACCTCACCGGCTCTAACTGAGTACGAGGACAACGGGTTCTACTTCCGTACCGCTCCTCCGGACACCTTCCAGGGTGCCGTGGTCGGCGGTTTGGTATTCGATGACGGCTACGACTCGGCTGCCATTTTGGCGTTGGATGACGCCTACGGCATCGGTCTTGCTGACAACTTCGAAAAGAACTTCGTCGAAGCTGGTGGAACCGTCACTGAGAAACTCATCTACAACCCACAGGCTGCTGAATTCAGCGCTGAGGTGACTGCAGTTAAGGGCTCAAGCCCGAAGGCTGTGGTTTTGATTGGTTTCGAAGAGACCACCAAGATCCTGCAAGAAATGATCAAGCAGGGTGTGGGCCCGGACAAACTTCCGGTCTACTTGGTTGACGGAAACCTCTCATCTGCCGCTTACGCAGATTTGCCAGAGGGCATCATGGTCGGCGTCAAGGGCACTTTGCCTGGCACCGCGACTCCAGACGCTGTGAAAGAAGCTCTTCTTTCGGTCAACCCTGACCTCGAAGACTTCTCTTACGCACCAGAGTCATGGGACGCCGTCAACTTGATCGCACTTGCTGCAGCAGCCGGTGGCTCCTGCGATGGTGCGACAGTTGCAGCCAACTTGGCAGCAGTCTCAGGCGCTAACGGTGGCGAGAAGTGCACCGATTACGCCAGCTGCAAGAAGTTGCTAGACGAGGGCAAGGCCATCGATTACGAAGGTCTGTCTGGTCCGGTCAACTTCAACGAGTTCGGTGACCCGAGTGTTGCCACGATGGGCATCTACGAGTACACCGCAAACGACAAGTACGAGCCGATCGACTTCATCACGGGTGACGTGCCGAAGCCGTAAGTTCGTTATTCGACTCTTTATTCAAGGGTCAAAGCGAGGGCCGGTCTCTTTTGAGGCCGGCCCTTCGTTTGTTCGTAAGTTCTTAACAGCTAAGCCTGAGACAAAGTCCCTAAGTACAGTTCGATCACTTTTGGATCGTTAGCTAGTTCGCTTCCCGTGCCCGTGTAAGCATTCTTGCCTTGATCCATGACGTAGGCCCTATCGACGATTTGCAGACACCTGCGCGCATTCTGCTCGACCATCACGACCGTTACGCCGGTGGCGTTGATGTCACGAACGCGAATGAAGACATCATCTTGCAGGGCGGGCGAAAGGCCTGCACTTGGTTCATCGAGCAAGAGAACCCTCGGCTCCATCATTAATGCACGCCCCATCGCAACCATTTGGCGTTCACCCCCTGAGAGTGAGCCAGCGCGTTGAGCACGCCTTTCATGGAGCATCGGAAACAACTCGCCAACTCGCTGAAAGCGAGCAGCAAACTCTTTTGGCTGTTGGTAGGCACCCATTTGAAGGTTTTCTTCGATGGTCAACGATGGAAAGACATTTTCTGTCTGTGGCACATACCCCACGCCTAGATGCACCAACTCGTCGGCGCGCATATTGGTGATGTTCTCGCCCCCGAGCATGACTTGACCAGAACTCACCTTCAAGAGCCCAAAGATCGCCTTTAAGAGGGTTGACTTTCCAGCACCGTTGGGCCCGATGATCCCGACGAGTTCGCCTTGGTCGGCGTGAAGGCTTGCACCATTCAAGATGTTCACACCCGGGAAGTAACCGGCAACGATGTCCTGGGCCTGCAATAGAGGGTTCAAGTTGATTTCGCCTTCTTGTTTTGCGTCAAAGATTCACCTGACTTGGTTAGCTCTTCATCGTGATGAGCACCTAGGTAGGCGTCGATGACGGCTTTATCACGCATCACACTCGCAGGGGGGCCCTCCGCGATGATCCGCCCTTGGGCCATGACTACGACCCAGTCACTGATGTCTCGAACTGCGTCCATGTCGTGCTCGATGAAGAGAACCGTGAGCCCCTCTTCTCGAAGTTCTTTGATGTGCCCTAGAAGTGATTGGGTGAGTGCAGGGTTAACACCAGCCATAGGTTCGTCCAACATGATCATGGTTGGGTCAGTCATCAAAGCTCGAGCCATCTCGAGAAGTTTTCTCTGACCACCTGACATCGTGCCGGCAAAGTCGTCCTTCTTTTCATAGAGATTGAAGCGACGCAAAAGAGTAAGTGCACGTTCGGTTACCTGTTCTTCTTGACCAGACCACGCGAAAGGAAAGGGAGCGGCCAAAATGCGCTCACCCAATTGGCGTTGCGCACCCAGGCGCATGTTTTCTAGCACCGTCATTTTCGCTAACACCTTGGTCAATTGGAATGTCCGAACCATGCCTAGCTGGGCGATTTTGTAGGCAGCTTTGTTTCTTAATTCGTGGTTCTCATAACGCCATGTACCTGCATCAGGTGTGTCAAAACCGGCCAAGACATTGAAGAAAGTTGTCTTACCGGCACCGTTTGGGCCTATCAGCGCGGTTATGGATGCGCGTTGTACTGACAGTCGATCGACGTCAACTGCGACCAAACCGCCGAAGTGACGGTTTATGTTTTCGGCAACCAGAATCTCGTCGGGTTTGGTTATGCCTGGCTCGGACTTGACGCCAGAGAGTGCTGCTACTGCTCGTGCAGAGACTGAGTCGCTAGCGCTTGTCGCAGTTTTAGCGGTCATCTAAAGCCAATTCGCGTTTGTCGCCGAAGATCCCTTGTGGGCGGTACACGATCAAAAGCATTAGTGCTAGCCCGACCAACATGAAGCGCACTTGCCCAATCTGGTCACTACGCAAGATCGTGTCGGGAATGATCCCTGTTGCCACTAGCTGTGTGAGTGACTCACCGATGAAGACCAGGATGAACCAAAAGATGATGCTTCCGACCACCGGGCCGAAGACGCGGGCTGCGCCACCGAGAATCAAAATGGTGTAGGCGAAGAACGTAAACCTCGAGCTGTAGTTATCTGGCTGAACCGACTGTGCATCGATTGCCCAATAGATGCCTGCTAGCGAGCCGACTACACCGCCCAATATGAGCGCTTGCATTTTGTAGAAGTAAACGTTCTTGCCGAGGCTGCGAGAGGCGTTCTCGTCTTCTCTAATGCTCTTGACGACTCTTCCCCAAGGTGATCGAACCAGTAGCCAAGTAAGCAACACGATCAAACCGATTAGTACCCAACCCACGACGGTTATCCAAGAGGCTTGTGCACTGTTAAATTGAATAGGGCCCCACGAAATGGCTTGGTCAAACGGGTTAAACGAGTAGAACTCTCTTGCATATTTACCGGTGATTCCGTCAGAGCCGCCGAAGTACTCATTGAGGCTTACTGAGCGGACAGTTTGACGAATCACTTCGGCAGCAGCGATGGTGACTATGGCGAGGTAATCGGCACGAAGTCGAAGCGTGGGAATGCCCAAGATCAAACCGAAAATCACAGCCCCGATGAGGCCTATGAAGATTGATAGCCAAAGCGATTGGCCGAGAGTGGCGGTTACGACCGCCACCGAGTAGGCGCCAATTGCAGCAAAACCCGCCTGGCCGAAATTCAAAAGGCCCGTGTAACCAAATTGGATGTTTAGCCCTAATGCCGCTAAGGCATAGATGATTGTGGTTGAGCCCACCATGGCCGTGATCGAGATGACGAATATCTGACCCCAGTCCATCTAACCCACCCGCTCTTTGCGACCGAGGATTCCCTGCGGCCTGACTAGCAACACGATTATCAATACGACGAGAGCGCCAACGTATTTAAGTTCGGATGGAATGAATAAGACCGAGAGTTGAATGAAGACGCCGACTATCAAAGAACCTATGAGCGCGCCCGTTGCGGTACCTAGACCGCCCAATATGACGCCTGCAAATATCAAGAGCAGCAGCTGCACCCCGAGTTGCCAGCTCACACCGTTACTAAGCGCAAACATGATTCCGGCGTATCCGCCGAGGCCAGCTGCAATCACCCACACAGTGGTGATCACCTTTTCAACGTTTATGCCCGACGCAGATGCGAGCGCGGGGTTATCAGCAACTGCGCGAGTGGCCTTACCTGATTGAGTCTTGCCTAGCCACCAGAAGGTGAGTGCTAACAAAACCACGGCACCTACCGCTGCGATCATGTCGCGAGGGGTGACAGCTATAGGGCCGATGTTTATTCCGGCCTGGCCGGCAAAGCCCGGCAAAATTCGAGTCCTTCCCCCGAATAGGAACAAAAATAGATACTGCAAAAACAGGGCAAGGCCGATGGACACAACCAAAAGTGCGGTTAACCCCGTACCCCTTTTTCTTAGTGGCTTCCAGACCACCAAGTTCTGTACGTATCCGCCTAGAAATGCGCTGGCGAGGACTGCCACCGGTATCGCCACCAAGATTGGAAGGCCAACAAGAACGGAGAAGAAATAGGCGAGTAGCCCTCCGAGGGCAAGTAACTCACCGTGTGCGAAGTTCACCAACTTCGTGGTGCCGTAGACAAGGCTCAAGCCCACTGCCCCTAGCGCGATAACAAGACCGAATGCCAACCCATCGACGGTTAGTTGCGCAGCTTGTCCCCAAAACCCAGCGCCACCGATTGTGCCGCCGCCGCCAACGGCTGCCGGGGCGTCACCTTCTACTAATGGGAACCCGATTCGCTTAGGGCGCTCTCTCGAGATCACTGTGGCGCTGGTGACGGCACGATCTTCGCTGGTAAGGGATATTCCTTCTGGCAGTGTGGAAACGTCCAATGTGACTTGGTAAGCACCGGTATCAGGCAAGATCACTTGCCATTCACCGGCTTCGTTCGACGTTACGGTTTCAGAGAATCCGTTTCCTTCGACAGTGATTGAGACACCGGCAAGGCCTTCACCACCGGGGGATTCCAGTGTTCCGGTTATTGCTGGGCCCGAAGGCGCATCTTGGGCAACGGCAGGGCTTAGTGAGAGCAGCGGTGCTATTAACAAAGCCAAGAGGGCCACTCGAACTCTCTTAATCATGTGAGCAAGAGCCTAAACGCCGGTAACGCGTCTATGACCAGCAGGTAAGTGCGGTTGTTTTCTAGCGCCAATCGCGCAGCAGGCAGGTGAGCTGCCCGGTGGCGATTCGATCACCCGATTCATTGGTGATTACGACCTCGATGGCCGCAATGGTCTTTCCGAGGCTCATGGGTGTGGCAACCCCAGTTACTAGACCACCCGTGGCCGATTTGTGGTGGGTGACATTTATGTTCAAACCAAGGGCTTGCTTATTTGGGCCACCGTGCAGCGCAGCGGCAAGTGACCCAAGTGTTTCAACAAGCACGGCGTTGGCCCCACCGTGTAGCAGGCCGTAAGGCTGGGTATTGCCCTCAACAGGCATAGTCGCGACTACTCGGTTAGCACTTGCTTCGAGCAAAGTTATTCCCATTCGATTGGCTAATGCACCGCGACCCTGTTCGTTCAAAACGGCGGCCAAGTCTTGTTCTTCAGTCACGGTGTTAAGCCTAGGCTGCGAGCACAAATGACCGCTAATTCGAGACTGCTCTTAGTTGATGGGCATTCGCTGGCATATCGCGCGTTTTACGCGCTACCGGTAGAAAGTTTTCAGAATTCTGCAGGCGTTCACACCAACGCCGTATTTGGCTTCACATCCATGTTGATCAATGTCTTGAAGGCTGAGCAGCCTGACCACGTGGCAGTTGTTTTCGACGCATCTGATACTACGTTTAGGAACCAGATCTACCCTGAATATAAAGCTCACAGAGAAGCCTCACCGGTGGAATTTCCGCCTCAGATCCCCCTGATCGAAGACGTTTGCACAGTCTTGGGTCTTCGACATGTGCAGTTAGTCGGGTTCGAGGCTGACGACATCATTGCGACACTCGCTAAGCAGGCCAGCTCGGCTGGGCTGACGACACTCATCTTGACTGGTGATCGAGATTCCTTCCAACTGATCGATGACGAAACCACCGTTCTTTACGCGCGCCGCGGGGTTTCAGATCTAGCTCGCATGACACCTGTGGCCCTGCACGAGAAGCTGGGCCTAACACCTTCGCAATACCCGGACTACGCAGCTCTGCGAGGTGACCCGTCAGACAACTTGCCTTCGGTACCGGGTGTGGGCGAGAAGACCGCCGCGAAATGGATCATCGAATACGGCAACTTGAGCAACTTGTTAGCCAATGCAGAAGAAATCAAAGGAAAAGTGGGGGAATCTCTTAGGGCTCACAGGGCTGAGGTGCAGCGTAATTTAGAGCTAACTCGGTTAGTAACCGACGTGCCGCTAGAAATCGGCATTCAAGACTGCACGCGAGGTGAGCCTCACGTACAGGAATTGAATCAACTCTTTGACGCCCTCGAATTCACGAGTTTGCGACCTAAGGCACTAGCACTTCAAGCCGCCCCCGCTACCGCAAGCAACCCCAAAGCTGTTAGTGGGTGGCGGAGCCTCAAACCACGGGGCAAGAACTTGCCTGCTTTCTTTGATCGTTACGCAACAACACCGCTGGGAGTCTCGTTTCGCGGCCAGTGGGGTAGCGGCACGGGTGAGATTTACGCAGTTGCAATTGCAGCACCAGACGGCGAAGGTTTTTCGTTCAATCTCGTCGACGAAAGTAAAGAAATCAAGAACACGGTCTTTGGTTGGTTAGAGACGAGCTACCCCAAAGTCATCCATGACTCGAAGGGCCCGTCACTTGCTTTAGCTGCCCACGGGGTCACCTTGACGGGTCTTTATCTTGACACCGCACTTGGTGCGTATTTAGCCCTGCCAGGGCAGCGGTCATTTGAGATTTCAGCACTTGCCGAGCGGCTGTGTGACCTACGAATTTCGGGTACGCAAGCTAACGAACAACTCGACCTCGGGCTTTCCGATGTTGTAGACGAAGAAGCCCTACTAGAAGTCGCAGGTGCGACTTTGCTAGTCGGTAAGCGGCTTTCTGAGTTGTTACATGAGAGAAACCTCTGGTCTTTGTTAACCGAGATTGAACAGCCCCTCGTCCCAGTACTAGTTGCGATGGAACGAGCAGGGGTCGCTGCAGATACTGCTGAGCTACAAAGAATTGAACATGAGCTTGGACGCGACTGTGATCGCTTGCAGGCGACGGCCTATGAATTAGTAGGGCACGAGTTCAATCTCGGCTCGCCAAAACAGTTGCAGGTCGTACTTTTTGAAGAGCGAGGCCTTCAAAGGACGAAAAAGACCAAAACAGGCTGGACAACCGATGCTGACGCTTTGGCTGCTCTCTACGAAACGTCTGGTGACCCACTGCTCGAGGTTCTGATGAACTGGCGCGAGCGATCCAAATTGCGCCAGACAGTTGCCTCACTTATTCCGCTAGTGGCGATAGACGGACGCATCCACACCACCTTCAATCAAATGGTTGCAGCGACCGGGCGTCTTTCGAGCTCTGATCCGAATCTTCAAAACATCCCAGCCCGTAGTGACGAAGGTAGACGCATCAGACAGTGCTTCGTGGCAGGCCGCGATTTTGAGGCGTTGTTGACTGCCGACTATGACCAGATCGAACTTCGAGTCATGGCCCATATGGCTAAAGACCCTGAGCTGAAATCAGCTTTTGCTATGGGTGAAGACCTTCATCGCAGCGTTGGCGCAAAGATCTTCGATGTCGACCCAAGCGCAGTAGATGCTGACCTTCGACGGCGCGTTAAAGCCATCTCATACGGCCTCGTTTATGGGCTTAGCCCCTACGGTCTATCGCAACAACTAGGGATCTCCGTAGACGAGGCGAAGGACTTAACTGACGCGTATTTCACGCGGTTCTCTGGCATTCGCGATTACCTGCGCAGCGTTGTCGAACAGGCCAGGGTGACTGGCTATACCGAGACCTTGTTAGGGCGCCGGCGCTATTTGCCTGATTTACATAGTGATAATCGACAGCGACGCGAGATGGCAGAGAGGATGGCCCTAAACGCCCCAATGCAGGGGTCGGCGGCGGACATATTGAAGGTGGCCATGCTTAACGTCAACTCCTCGCTTCGCAAATCGGCCTTACAGAGTCGTCTTCTACTTACCGTTCACGATGAACTCGTGATCGAGGTGGCACCTGGCGAGACAGAGACCGTAGAAAAGACGGTGCGTGAGGGCATGTCGGCGGCATACCCATTGGACGTGCCACTAGCTGTGTCAGTTGGCATAGGAAGGACGTGGGCCGAGGCGTCTCACTGACGCCCAACTATGCTTGGGCACAATGACAGTAGTTGCTGATGTAGCGCCAGTCGTCGCGCTTAATGACGTCGGATCTAACGAAGACCTCTTAGCGGCCATCGATGAGACCATCAAGTACTTCAAAGATGGCGACATCGTTTCTGGGGTGGTAGTTAAGGTCGACAAAGACGAGGTACTAGTTGACGTCGGGTACAAGACCGAAGGGGTAATCCCCGCACGAGAGCTTTCAATTAAGAATGAAGTTGACCCCAGTGAAGTGGTTTCGGTAGGCGACAGCGTCGAGGCGCTTGTCACCCAAAAAGAAGACAAAGACGGCCGATTGATGCTTTCTAAGAAGCGAGCTCAGTATGAAAAAGCCTGGGGGACGATCGAGACACTCAAAGAATCCGACGGGGTCGTTACTGGCAAAGTGATCGAAGTCGTCAAGGGTGGGTTGATTCTTGACATCGGTCTTAGGGGTTTTCTACCGGCATCGTTGGTAGAAATGCGTCGAGTCCGCGATCTTGCCCCTTACATTGGACGAGATCTTGAAGCCAAGATCATTGAACTCGACAAGAACCGCAACAACGTCGTTCTTTCACGACGGGCTTTCTTAGAGCAGACGCAATCAGCCGCGCGCGGTGAGCTTTTGCACGAACTTCAGGTTGGGCAAATCCGTTCGGGAGTGGTCTCAAGCATCGTTAATTTCGGCGCTTTCGTCGACCTGGGTGGTGTCGACGGGTTGGTACACGTCTCAGAACTGTCTTGGAAGCACATAGATCATCCATCCGAGGTCGTCACCATTGGCGACAAGGTGACTGTTGAGGTGCTTGAAGTCGAGCTTGATCGCGAAAGAGTTTCGCTTTCACTTAAGTCGACGCAAGAAGACCCCTGGCAGCACTTCGCGCGCACTAAGCACATAAACCAGATAGTGCCCGGGGTCGTCACCAAACTCGTACCTTTCGGGGCATTCGTCAACGTCGGTGACGGCATCGAGGGTCTTGTTCACATCTCTGAGTTGGCTGATGATCACGTTGAGATTCCTGAGCAGGTTGTCCAAATCGGTGACGAGATAGTCGTCAAAATCATTGATATCGACCTCGAGCGTCGACGTATTTCGTTGTCAATGAAGCAGGCCAGCGAGGACTACCGCCCTGAGTTAGCTCCCGCAGTTTTCGACCCAGCGCTTTACGGTATGGCTCGCCTCTATGACTTGCACGGCAACTACACCGGGCCCGCGGGCTACGACCCGCGTACGGGCGAGTGGGCCGACGGCAACGATGAAGCTAAAGCGAAGTGGCAGGCAGACTACGACGTCGCAAAATCTAAGTGGGAGAAACACCGCGAAGAGACTCTGGCAAAGCAGGCAGCAGAAGCAGCTGAGGCCGGCACTGCACAAACCGATGCGGGCGTTGGTGACGGCCCAAGCGAAAACGGGTGATTAAGTCCTAACTTCGGCAAACCGATTTCGTATTGGTTTGACCGGCGGCATGGGCTCGGGTAAGTCCACAGTTGCCCGAATGTTTAACGAAAATGGTGCCGTAATAATCGACGCCGATGTCTTGGCACGAGAGGCCTTAAGACCTGGTGAGCCGGCTTATCAACTGGTGCTAACGGAATTCGGCGATGAGATTCTTTTAGAAACAGGCGAGATCGATCGTCAAGAGCTGGCGCGCCAAGTCTTTTCAGATACAGCTAAGCGCGACGCTCTCGAAGGAATAGTTCATCCAGTCGTAGCAGCCCGCAGAGCCGACCTCTTGGCCCAAGCCCCTAAGGGTTCTGTCGTCATCGAAGACGTGCCTTTGTTGGTCGAAAAGAGTTTGCACCCTGAGTATGACTTCGTCATTGTCGTCACCGCGCCCCAGTCATTGCGACTTTCGCGCTTGATGAATGAGCGAAACGTGTCCGAAGCCGAAGCACGATCGAGAATGAACGCGCAAGCCAGCGACGAAGCTCGAGAGGCGGTCGCCGACGTAATCATCGAGAATTCGGGCACCAAAGCCGAACTAGCAAAGCGAGTCAAAGAGGTATGGCTACAACTACAGCGCCTCACGTCAAACCGATAGAGAGGGCAGCGCGCCCTTTTCGCGTCATCTCTGAATTTCAACCAAGCGGGGATCAGCCTGCTGCATTAGCTGAAATTGCCAAGCGGCTAAGAGCGGGCGAGAAAGACGTCGTCTTGTTAGGCGCAACCGGCACCGGTAAATCAGCAACGACTGCATGGCTTATCGAGCAATTGCAAAGACCCACGTTGGTAATCGAGCCGAACAAGACCCTTGCCGCACAGATGGCAAACGAGCTGCGCGAGATGATGCCGAATAACGCCGTCGAGTATTTCGTTTCGTATTACGACTACTACCAGCCTGAGGCCTACGTGCCCCAGACCGACACATACATCGAAAAAGATTCATCGATCAATCAAGAGGTTGAGCGACTTCGACATTCGGCTACCAGTTCGCTCTTGACGCGGCGCGATGTTGTGGTGGTGGCGACCGTGTCATGTATTTACGGCTTGGGCACCCCAGCTGAATACGTGGATCGAATGATCAAGTTGCGCGTAGGTGAAGAATTCGGCAGGGACGAGCTCATCAAGCGCCTGATCGGAATTCAATATCAGCGTAATGACTTTGATTTCACACGCGGCACCTTTCGAGTCAAGGGTGACACATTAGATGTCATTCCGATGTATGAAGAGATGGCGATTCGTGTCGAGTTCTTTGGCGATCAGGTCGAACGTCTCTTAGTTCTTCATCCGCTAACTGGCGAGGTGATTTCAGATGATTCCGAAGCATTCATATTCCCTGCTACCCACTACGTGGCAGGCGAAGAGAGAATGAAACGTGCAATCGGTGAGATAGAAGAAGAGCTGGCCGAACAACTTGCCTCGCTAAAGCAAAGCGGCAAGTTGTTAGAGGCACAGCGACTACAGATGAGAACCGCTTTTGATCTTGAGCTCTTACGTGAGATGGGGTTTTGTTCAGGTATCGAGAACTACTCACGCTTCATAGACGGACGCCCAAAAGGCAGTGCCCCAAATTGCTTGCTGGATTACTTTCCTGACGATTTCTTGTTAGTAATAGATGAGTCTCACGTAACGGTGCCACAGATAGGTGGCATGTATGAGGGCGACATGAGTAGAAAGCGCACCCTGGTCGAGCACGGCTTTCGACTGCCATCGGCGATGGACAATCGTCCACTTCGATTCAGTGAGTTTGAGTCGCGCGTTGGGCAGAGCGTCTATTTGTCAGCAACCCCTGGTGATTATGAGTTGAAGAAAGTCCATGGCGATGTAGTCGAGCAAGTCATTAGGCCTACAGGCTTAGTTGACCCCTTAGTTGTCGTGAAGCCCGTCAAAGGTCAAATCGACGACTTGCGTGAACAGATCGTCCACAGAGTCGAGCGAAATGAGCGGGTGCTCGTCACGACGCTGACCAAGAGAATGGCAGAAGAGCTCACCAAGTACTTACAAGAGCAAGGCATCCGGGTGCAGTACTTGCACTCTGACGTCGACACCATTCGACGAGTTGAACTGCTACGTGAGCTTCGGCTTGGTGAATACGACGTGTTAGTCGGCATAAACCTGCTGCGTGAGGGGTTGGACTTACCTGAGGTCTCGTTGGTTGCCATATTGGACGCTGACAAAGAGGGTTTCTTGCGTTCTGATACCAGCCTCATTCAGACCATCGGGCGCGCCGCTCGCAACGTTTCAGGCGAAGTGCACATGTATGCCGATCGAATCACAGATTCAATGAGACGCGCCATCGATGAAACAAATAGACGTCGTGAGAAGCAAGTGGCATTTAATCAAGCAAACGGCATAACCCCCGCCCCGATTAGAAAGAAGATTTCGGACATCACGGACATGCTTGCGCGAGAAGACGCAGATACCGAAGACTTCAAGCTTCAGCGCACCGGGGGGAAGTCAAAGTCGGAGCAGGCATTACAGGGCAGCCAACACCTCTCTTTAGCTGAATTCGGGGGAAACACCGAAGCCCTGATAGATGAATTGAGCGCACGCATGCACTTGGCAGCAGAGGCCCTGCAGTTCGAAGTAGCAGCTAGGTACCGCGATGAGGTTCGAGAATTAAAGAAAGAGCTCAGGGCGATCAAAGACCGTTGAACTGGAATAAACTCCAGCAGTGAACCAGATCTCACCTGCGGTCTGGGCCATCACAGTCATCGCCGTTTTCTCTGTTTATGTCTTCGAGTACGTAATGGCGGCTAGAAGGCCACATGTTGTTCAGCCCAAAGAGGCAGCCATTGGCGTCTCTATTTACGTCGCGGCTGCAATCGCCTTTGGGGCAGCGCTTTGGGTGTTTGCGAGCCCTGGCAAGGGGGCCGAATTCTTCGCAGGTTGGATAACCGAATACAGCTTGAGTGTCGACAACCTCTTTGTCTTCATAGTGATCATGGGTTCATTCGCAGTGCCAACGTTGTACCAACAGAAGATTCTTCAAATTGGCATTTTGGGTGCATTGATCTTGCGATTTGCCTTCATTCTCGTAGGCGCGGCACTGCTAAACGCCTTTTGGTGGATGTTTTTCGTCTTCGGGGCCTTTCTCATCTACACGGCATACAAATTGGCGACTACCCACGAAGGTGATACCGACCCGACGAAGGGGCGCTTAATACAGACTCTTCAGAAGTTCTTGCCCATGACCCCGACTTATCACGAGGGTAAGTACTCCATCAAGATGTCGGGCCGACGAGTTTTTACGCCGCTCTTGCTGGTCATCGTGGCCATTTTCGTCACTGATCTCGTGTTTGCGCTTGATTCGATACCTGCGATTTTTGGAATCACGACGGATCCGTACATAGTCTTTACTGCGAATGCCTTCGCACTCATGGGCTTACGCCAACTGTATTTTTTAGTTGACGGCCTCTTGGATCGGTTGGTTTATCTCTCGTATGGGTTGTCTCTAATTCTTGCCTTCATCGGAGTCAAGATGATCATGCACGCCGCCCATGAGGCTGGCTGGGAAGTTCCGGAGGTTCCTACCTGGCTATCGCTAATCGTGATTTTGGTAATTTTGGCGACAACTGTCATCTTGAGCCTTACTGTTGGTCGAACCCGAAAGCGCGCCAGTGGCTGATTCGCTAGTCGTGCGAGGTGCTAGGGAACACAACCTCAAGAACGTTTCGCTCGAATTACCGCGAAATTCGCTAATTGTTTTCACCGGTTTGTCTGGTTCTGGTAAGTCCAGTCTTGCTTTTGACACGATCTTTGCAGAAGGGCAGAGGCGTTACGTTGAAAGCCTTTCTGCATACGCTCGGCAGTTTCTTGGCCAGATGGACAAACCAGACGTGGACTTCATCGAGGGTCTCTCACCGGCGGTATCAATCGATCAGAAATCAACCAACAGAAACCCAAGGTCAACCGTGGGAACCATTACTGAGGTCTACGACTATTTGCGTGTGCTCTTTGCTCGCGCGGGCAGGCCCCACTGTCCGACCTGTGGCAAGCCAATCTCTAGGCAAACGCCCCAACAGATCGTTGATCAGATCCTTGAGCTACCCGCAGGCACACGCTTTCAGATCTTGG
>Ga0194116_10003858_pt1 | contig 17676 bp, 20 predicted proteins | sample TA2MahsurfametaG_4_FD_148617 | JGI IMG/M metagenome (GOLD analysis project Ga0194116, IMG submission 148617) | Freshwater microbial communities from Lake Tanganyika, Tanzania - TA2015008 Mahale S9 surface | ecosystem: Environmental > Aquatic > Freshwater > Lake | place: Tanzania: Lake...
GTCATACAAATTGATGTAGAGGTAGGTCAGTCCAGCCGCAAAAAATGAGCGCACTTTTTCTGGATTCAGTCGGTCTCCATTGGTGTTTATCTCAATCGTGTGATTCGGGAGCTCCGATCTAATGTGACAAATGAAATCAACTAGGGACTTATTCAAAACAGGTTCACCGAATCCCGAGAATGAGAAGCGCGGGTAGATTCCCAGCCGCTTGACCTCTGCTACCAGTCGCTTAACCAATACGATGTCCATGTTGAGATTTTGGTTTGGGTAGACCTTTGGGTCGATGCGTGGACAGAAGATGCACTTACGGTTGCATAACTCAGTAATGTTCAGCTCAATAGTGAGGATGCTCGTGAGGGGTGTCTGTAGGTCCGCCGAGCGCTCCAGGCAGAGTGCTTCCTGATCCTTGCGATGCGCGAGATGCGGATCGACGATTTCTGAGATACCGCGAACGTCCGAATTTTTCGCTTCGCCCATTTCAAGAAGCCTACACTTTGGCGCTATGACCGAACTGCTCTACCTGCGCGACTCATACCTCGCGTCGTTCGAGGCGACGGTCGTCGCGTCGCGAGATGGAGCGGTCGCACTCGACCGCACGGCGTTTTATCCGACCGGTGGCGGTCAGCCGCACGACAAGGGCAAGCTCGGTGACCTCGCGGTCACCGACGTTCGCAAAGAAGGCGAACTCGTCTGGCACACGGTCGTCGGTGTCGCACCGAGCGAAGGCGCGCGAATGCACGGCGCGATTGACTGGGAACGCCGGCATCATCTGATGCGCACGCACACCGCGATGCATGTGCTGTGCGGAGTCATCTGGAACGAGTGGCAGGTGCCGGTCACAGGCGGCAACATGGAGCCACTGTCGGCCCGCATGGACTTCGAGTTCGACCCGCTGCCCGAAGGTTTCGCCATGCGCATCGAGCAGTTGGTCAACGAGGCGATAGCCCGCGACCACCGGATAGACGTGTCATTCCTGCCGCGTGCGACCGCATTGCTCGACGCCGACCTCGTCCGAACGAAAGTGTCGCTCATTCCCGAGAGCGTGCAAGAGATTCGAGTGGTCGACATCGTGGGTCTAGACAAGCAGGCAGATGGCGGCACACACGTGAGGTCGACGAGCGAAGTTGGTACTTTTCGGGTGGTGAAGACGGAGAGTAAAGGCAAGGGCAACAAGCGCCTCCGCGTCGAGATCGGCTGAGCATGGTGCCGCCGGTCAACGAGCAGTCACGTGATTGGACCTCGCTCTCCAACGAGACCGACGAGAACATCAAGCAGATTTTCTCCGACGCTTGCGCTGCGCACTCGCCTTGCGGGCGTGTTGCATTGCTTGCCGTCGGCGGATACGGTCGTCGCGAGCTTGCGCCGTTCAGCGACCTCGACCTTCTGCTCGTGCATGAGGATCGCACGATCGACGGAGCGTTCGCCCAAGCACTTTGGTATCCGTTGTGGGATGCCGGTCGCAAGGTAGGTCATGCCGTGCGCACCCCCAAAGCGACGCTGCAGATGATTAGGACCGATCTCGATACCGCCACTGCGCTCGTGACTGCACGGGTCGTTGCCGGCGACCATCGCTTCGGTGCATCCGTGATCGATAAGTGCCAATCGGTCTTGCGCAAGCAGGGTCGGCGCTGGCTCGCCGAACTCCATGCGCGAGTGCTCGAACGGCATCGCACCGCGGGCGAGGTGGCGTATCTGCTTGAACCAGACCTGAAGGACGGCCTCGGGGGTCTGCGCGACATCCACGCCATCTGGTGGGCGCGCGCCGTCGGGTTTGCAATCAGCGATGCCGATTCTCGCGCGCTGGACGAGTGCAATACGTCGCTGTTGCACATTCGCTCCGCGTTGCACCGCACGACAAGACGCCCGGGTGACGTGTTGCACCTGCAAGACCAAGTGTCGGTGGCGCGCGAAGCAGGGTTTCGTGACGACGACGAGCTGATGGCCACGATTGCATCGGTGGGCCGCCAGGTGATGTGGATATCAGAAGAGACCTGGGCGAGGCTCGACCCGCCGCGCAACTGTCGAAAGCGTGCGCAGTTACTCGCACCTGGCGTCGAACTGGTGAACGGCGAAGTGCATCTCGAACAAGATGCAGACCCTGCGAGCGACCCGACGCTCGTGTTGCGCGTCGCTACGGCGGCCGCCCGATTGGGAGCACGCATCGACCGCGACTCGCTCGATCGTCTCGGTCAATTCGCGCGCGAATGGCCTGCCCCGTGGCCCGCGGGTGCGAGTGACGACTTGGTCGCGCTGTTGTTGGAAGGTGAGCGGGCGATTCCTGTGTGGGAGGCGCTCGAGCAGCGCGACCTGGTGAGCCGCGTGATTCCAGAGTGGCGGGCGGTGCGTTGCCGGCCGCAGCGCAACGCGTTCCATCGTTACACCGTCGATCGCCACCTCTGGCAGACGGCTGCAAACGCAGCAGTGCTTGCCGACCGAGTCGCGCGCGCCGACCTGCTCGTAATCGGCGCATTGTTCCATGATCTCGGCAAGGGATACCCGGGCGACCATACCGACGTGGGGCTCGAGTTGTTCTCTCGCATCGGCCCGCGTATCGGTCTCAATGACGACGACTGTCGCACGGTCGCGATGCTCATCGAGCACCATCTGTTACTGCCCGACATCGCGACGCGACGCGACCTCTCCGACGATGCAACGATTTCGTTCGTCGCTGAACGCGTGGGCGATGCGTCGTCGTTGCAGCTGCTGGACGCACTCACCGAAGCTGACGCGCTCGCGACTGGGCCGACTGCGTGGGGTGGCTGGAAGCAGGAACTCGTACGGACGCTCGTCGAGCGCGTCGGCCAACGCCTCGCAGGGGAGCTCGTTGACGTTTCGACCTGGCGACTCTTCCCCGACGCAGAGACGCTTGCCGTGATGGCGCGCCGTGAGCTCGATGTGCGAGCCGACGGCGACACGATCACCGTCGTGAGCCCCGATCGTCCGGGACTCTTCACGTCGGTGGCGGGGGTGTTGGCGGTGCACGGCCTCGACATCGTGAGTGCCGAGGCCCACAGCGACGAACAAGGCATGGCGGCGTCTCGATTCCACCTGCGTGGCGAACCGCGGGACGGGTGGGCGGTCGTTCTGCGCGACGTGGAGAACGCCTTCGCTGGCATGTTCGACATTGATGCGCGCCTGCGCGAGCGTGCCACAACGTATTCGCGCCGCAGATGGGAATCAGCACTTGGTCCGCAGCCGCCGCGCATACGGTTTGACGACACCGGCTCGTCGAACGCCACGGTGGTCGAAGTGCACGCCCCCGACCGCATCGGACTCCTCCGCGACATCACGCAGGTGTTCGCAGAGGAACGACTCGATATTCGGCACGCCCGCATCATGACCCTCGGCGACAACGTGGTCGACACGTTTTACCTGTGCGAGTCTGACGGCCGCAAGATTACCGATGCATCACGTCGCGCCGACATTGAGCGAGCGTTGCTCGCAGCTGTGGGCTGAACGCCGTCAGGTACTCTTCGCACGACGTGAATGACGGGCAAAATACTCGGCCAAACGAAACCCACAACGCGCAACTCGCGCGCTGGAGCGAGACGCTCTCCGCAATTGCTCGAACCGGAATGGCGTTCACCCAGAATCTCTACGAGCGCGAACGCTATGAGGAGGTCTTGCATGTCGCGGCCGACATCAAGGCGGTGCTCGACGAAGCCAATGAATCGAGCCGAGAGCGTGCGCACTTCGTGCAGGAGTGGCTGGATAACATCGGCGAAGGAGTCCCTGGCTATGTGACCCCAAAGGTCGCCGTCGGCGCGATCGTCGGCAACGACGCAGGAGAGTTGCTACTCGTCAAGCGCCCGACGAGTGGTGTGTGGCTCTACCCAACCGGATGGGCTGACGTCGGCTATTCGGCGGCAGAAGTGGTGGTGAAGGAAGTGCGCGAGGAGACCGGCATCGAAGCGCAACCCGTGCAGTTGCTCGGCGTTGTGGACGGCCTGCGCATGGGCTTCACCAAGTTCGGTATGTACCTCTTGCTCTTCCACTGTCGGGCGACTAGCGGCGCGCTCGCACCGCATCCGCTTGAGACCGACGGATGCGGATGGTTTGCGCGCGACCGATTGCCAACCCCCACAGCCGGCGCCGAGTGGTGGGCCGAGCGAGCGTTCGCTGCGATCGACGGCGAGAAGTTTCAGACATCTTTCGATGCGCCGCGTTCGCCGATGTGGCGTGGCACGAGTGTTGATTGACAGCGGCGCGCCCGCTACCTCGCAGTTACTCCGAGTTTTGCTCGCGCAAGAACCGCTCGACTTCGTCGACCAACCCCGATGCATCGGGCTCAGGCTCGGAGTCGTCGCTACTGAAATCGAGTTGTAGCTGATCGTCGTTGACCTCGTCGCTGATGGTCATGCCTGAGTCGATCGCCGTCTCCAGCCGCTCGACATATTCGACGAGATCGTCGTCTTCGCTGACCAACGAGTTCACCTGCTCCTCGTAGCGCTCGACCAGGTGCATCACCGCGCCAACTGGCGCCGGAGTGCCGATGATTTCGCACGCTCGTCGCATCAAGGCGAGGGATGCTTTCGGTGACGGCACTTGCGACGCGTATGCAGGAACCGCCGCCCACATCGATGCGGAGGGGAGCGCAGCTTGGGAAAACGCATCGTGGAGTACTCCGATGATGCCCGTTGGTCCTTCATATCTCGACCGACGCAGGTTGTGTCGTTCGATGAGATCGGAATCAGTCGCCGTGCCGATCAACTGCACGGGTCGGCGGTGCGCGACATCGGCCAGCAGCGCACCAAGGGTGAGGAACATCCTCGAGCCGAAGTGATCGGCAATGTGGAGCATGTCGCCGGCGAAACGCTTCCACTGCAGGCTCGGCTCGGGGCCGAGCGAGAGGATGACGTCGCCGCCCGCCCCGCTCACGTGCCAGAGCGTCACTGTCGGCCACATGATTTTTCGCTCGCCGTTCTCGCCGAGATGTACGTGCGGTCGAATCGTGGCGAAGTCGGTGTAAGGCTCGGGGCTGATCTCGGCCAACGGCGACGCGGACCAGCCTTCGATCAGGTGCCGCAACGCGCTTGACGCGGCGTCAGCGGCGTCATTCCAGCCGGTGAACGCGCTGATGAACACCGGATTGCGCAATCGCGGCTTGGACAACCACTGCACTGAACTCGGCGTTGCCATTACAACCTGAACCCTATCCGAGTAGACGCACGTTCAGCGTGCAGATGTGCGCGCGGTATGGGTAGGAGTACAGTGAAGACGATGTCGGAAGTGCGCGTCGCGCCTGTCGCCGTCGTATCCGACGAAGTGCTTGCAGCCTGCCATCGTCTGATCCCGCAACTTTCGTCGTCGAGTCGTGCCATCACGATGGCCGAACTCGCAGAAGTCGTCGGGGGTGAGTCGACAGTATTGTTTGCTGCGCACAGCGGCAAGGAAATCGTCGGCTTGCTCACGCTGGTGGTGTTTCGCATTCCGACCGCCGTGCGCGCGTGGATTGAAGACGTGGTGGTCGACGAGTCGGCGCGCGGCCAAGGCGTTGGTGAGGCGTTGAATCAGGCCGCGATCAGCGAGGCCGCAAGACGCGGTGCCAAAACCGTCGACTTGACGTCGCGGCCGAGCAGGGAAGCAGCGAATCGCCTGTATCAGCGCATCGGATTCGTGCGCCGCGACACCAACGTCTATAGGTACAACCTGTTTGAATGAGGCCGCACCAGACTGCGGTCGGTCGCCAGATCTAGCTCTCGTTCACGGGAGCGCTTCATGGGTGGGCTGGTGGTCGGTTGTCTGAAGACGGGGTCCGTGTTGCGGTGTAGCACGGGCTATGGTCGGCCGTTGCGGCCAGCGCGTCGTTGGGGCATCGCGCTCGACTCCTGCGCGAAATGTACATATCTGGTGTATCCCTCGCGAAAGCCGGGCACTCCTAAAGTCGGCCCTGTTGCATCTGAGTCACCCGCGGAGCCGTACCAAGGAGGTGCGTAGCATGCGTCAGCAGCGATGATCATCACCGTGTTTCGTAGTCGACTATTGCCTGGCGTCGACACGGAATACGGAGAGTCGGCGTCGGAGATGTCGCAACTCGCGGTCTCAATGCCGGGCTTCATCAGTGAGAAGACGTTCGTCGCCGACGACGGTGAACGCGTGACAATCGTGCTCTTTGCCGATGCTGCCTCGCAGCGGGCGTGGCGCGATCATCCCGCGCACCGCCGACCCCAAGAACGTGGTCGCGAGGCGCTGTATTCCGAACACTCGCTTGACTCAGCGACGGTGACGTACTCCTCGAGCCACCGTGGCGATGCTATTTCCTGACGCAAGCGCCGTCGAGTTCGCGCCCGGTGCCGTGCTGTTTCGAGCGGCAGTCGAGCCGATTGCAGAGAATCTTCTGCGCGAGATTAACGGCGTGATCGGTGTGTCGCCGTTGCGCACGGTGATGACCCCGATGGGCAAGCCGATGTCGGTGGAGATGACCAACTGCGGACGTGTCGGCTGGGTGTCGGACCTCACCGGCTACCGATACGCGACGCACGACCCGGTCACGATGCGACCGTGGCCGACGATGCCCGCACTCTTTGCGGAGGTTGCAGCCACGTTGGCGGCACGTGCTGGATACGACTCGTTCGCGCCCGACGCCTGCCTGATCAATCGGTACTCCACTGGCAGCAAGATGGGTCTGCACCAGGATCGTGACGAGCGGGACTTTTCGCAGCCGATCGTGTCGGTATCGCTCGGCCTACCGATCCGATTCAATTTCGGTGGCGAGTGTCGAACCGACCCGACAACAAAAATCGATCTTCGACACGGTGATGTCGTCGTGTTCGGTGGCGTCGCACGGCTTGCGTTTCACGGTGTCGGCAAGCTGCGTCGCGGGACGCACGAGTTGACCGGCGCTTACCGCTACAACCTCACGTTTCGCGCGGTGTGACGCGAGCAGAGTGAGGAAGGCTGAGATTGTGAGTCGTCGGCAGCGACGTTTCGTTCCGAGAACAAAAAATGGTGAGTACCACGAGACCCATAAGCGGCATGAAGGGAATGTTCTGCCTGAATGAGTTGAAGTCGGTGGCGATCACCACGCTGGAGTAGATGGTGAAGGCAAGCAGCGTGAAACGTGCGCGATCGTTGAGACATTGGGAGAAAAGGAGACAGACGACGGTGAAAGCCACCGGGATCACGACTGTCTCGTTGAGTACCAGACGCAGGAGGATGAGGCTGGCAATCGAGAACTTCACCGTTTCTCCGCGCACGGTCAGAAACTGCAGGCCGACGAAGTTCGAGGCGATACGGATTGCTTGCGGGATTCCCCAATCACCGCTGAAGGGTGTGCGGAGATTTGAAGAACCAAAAGCACCCCATGAATAGAGCGCTGTGCCGAGTATGACCCCGACCGCAATCAGAATAGGTGATTCGGCAGCTCCAAGTTTCAGCCGTCCTCGCACTACACGCCATGCCGTCATCACGATTTCGGCCACGAATACTGCTGCCGCCAGGTGTGGCCGCAAGAGATAGAGGGCAACTAGAGATGCACTACGAGTTGCCAACGATTGTGAGGTCGCGAATCGATAAACGAACAGCATCATCGTGGTTTCGCGCAAGGCCAGCAGGGAGAAGTAGGTGCCGATTATTCCGCATGACGTCAGCCAGAGAGTTATGAATTGGCTTTTCTTTGTTGTGGAACGACTAATGTCAAGCACCGAACGTGTCAGCAGTAACAGACAGAAAAGCGACACCGTCTTGAGAGCGAGAGTCGGGTGGATTCCCACCAGCGCGAGTGGGAGCGCGGCAATGGTGTACGGAGTCTTGCCGTCAAGCCAGACATCGACATCCCAGGGGATACCCTCAGTAGAGAACAATTGAACGAGGTCTGAGTAGTAGCGCTGGTCATTCGAATAGAAGTCCAGTTGTTCAGTGAGTCCGAACTGCCAGGCGATAGCCGCGACTCCGAGTGTCCAAGTCGCGACCTGTAGTCGCACGACCAGTGCGTCATGACGCACGAACCAGCTGACGAGACTGCCGATTAGAACGACCTGAAGGATGTACATCGTCTCAGGCACGAGCCCGCCTCTGTCTCAACCGACGGCGATGTTTGAGTGTCATCCAACTGCGGAATACAGCATGCTCGACCGCACCAATCGCGCGATCTCGACGGAGCGCATCGAGCACGAGCATTTCGCCGACGTGCATCTCGTCAAGTTTCGCACTGAGGCCTGCTTCGCCCCAGGCAGCCTTGTGTAGCGTGGTTAACGCAAGGTCGTGTACAACGGCTCGATGACCGGCGGCGAGTATCGAAGTCCACAAGCCGTAGTCCTCCGCATACCAATGCTCGGTCGGAAACCGAAACGGCAGGTTACTGCGCAGCATCACGGTCGGTGTTGACACGCGGTTGCGAACAAGAAAGTGCCGAAGTGAGTAATAATCGATCTTTGTAGAACCGACCGGGAGAGCAGTCGTTGGCATGTTTGCCGTATCCGACCTTATGGATGGCGTAGTTGTGTGGCCAAAGAAGCAGTCGTCAGCGTGTTGCTTCGCAACATCGAGTTGCCGCTCGAGTTTCGTCGGGTGCCATGAGTCGTCAGAGTCGAGAAACGACACAAACGGCGTCTCCACCAAGTTCCATCCGGCATTCCTTGCCGCACCCGGACCGCCATTTCGAGGCTGCCGTACGAGTTCCACGTCGCAATGACTGTTCACCGTGACTTTCTCGACCACTTCCACGGTCGTATCGGAACTCGCGTTGTCGACCACGATCACCCGATTTGGCAGGGCGGTCTGTGCAAATACTGAGTCAATTGCGCGCTTGATCGTCGCAGAGGAATTGAACGTCGGAATCACGACGGTGACTGCGGAGAGGCTCATGGCAGCAGTTGGTCCCAGTCGCCGCGCGTCTTTTCGATGGTGGAGGCTCCAGCGTCGTGAGACCATATGTCGATTCGCGGAATCCGTAGCGATTGGGTTGTGTCGGTGAACGTACCCCGTGAACTGCAGGCTGCCGTCGTGTAGCCGCATTCGCGGGCGATTTCTCCGATGCGCAGTGTGTGGCTTCCGTGCGGATACGACATCGAGGTGACTGAAGCCCCAGTCGTCTGTTGCAGCCAGTCGCGAGATGACGACAACTCCTCCCGCAACGCTCGCTCGTCGAGTTCGGCGAATTGTGAGTGTGACACTCCGTGCGTTCCGAGCACCACGCCAGGAAGCGAAGCGAGGGTCCGCAAGTCGGCAGTCGTGAGATACTTTGGGTTGCTGTCGACGAATGACTTGGTCACGAAGACACTGAATGCAATCGAATGCTCAATAAGAATTGGTGCCGCGAGCATGAGCGTCGAGCGGTAGCCGTCATCAAAAGTGACCGAGATTCCAGGTTGCGGAGTTGTGGTGAGCGGCACGAATGAATGACCGCGTCCGCGGGCCCATAGCGCGAGTGCGGCGAATCCTTCTTTGAATTGGCTGACGGGTAACGAGTAGATATCGCCTCGTGTGCTGGTGTCGTTCAAGTCGTGATACATGAGCACGCGCGTACCGCGGCGAGGTTCGTCATGGCGCTGAATTGCCCCAAGACTCCGTGCCGCCAGTCGGGCGGCAGCGTACTTAGCTCGGTTCATTCGGGCAACGTTGCACGAAGCGGATCAGGCCGAGGGGCGCAATGTCATTAGTTTACTGACGGCACCTCTGGCGATGCGCGGCGAGACGAACTCAAACTCTCCGACGTAGGAAGAGGGGTTGCCGCCGGCTCCGTGCTTGAAGTCATACACTCCCTTGTTCTTCGTCTCGTCCACACCTCCGAAGTCATAATGCGTGATGCCGCGGGTCGCAAGAAGGGTGAGCAGCGCGTCGAGCGCGACGTTCGACGCATAGCAGCGCCGACCCTCGGGAGCGGTAGCCGCAAGGAAATCGAACCCGGTGGTGCCGCACACGACTGCTGCTCGTGCAGCAAGGAGCGCACCGTGCGTATCGATTGCGCGCACGACGACGAGGCGCTCGCTGAAACACTCTAGCAGCCTGCGCATTGAGTCTTCGTCTCGTCTCCATTCGGCATCGAAGGAGTGCTTCAAGTTTTCGACGTTCTGGTGGAGGCGTGCCAACTGCGCTGCATCGGGGGAGGTCCATTCTTCGGCTACCACCTCGCGCTGTTGTCCTCGGCGCAAGTTACGCGACCAGTTGCTCGTGTAGGCCTCGGCAAGTGTGGCGTAGTCGCTGCTTAGATTGCGTACAAGTGTCTGCCCGGTGCTGAGTAGTCGCACGGGCCGCACGAAGCCAGCGTCACGAAATACAGCTACAGACGCTTCACTGAACTGCCGATGATCTGCGACCCGTAGATACGTCACCGATCCACCGACCTCGTGGCGCGCTGTTTCTCGGAGCCCGGCCAGCAGCGAATCTGATGTCACACCGAGCGGTGCACCCGCGCCCCACACGATGCGCATCGGTCCGACTGATTTCACGAGTAGTTGTGCTGCGCATTTCCTATCGTCGGTGACGAGCCGAAGCGTTCGCCAGCCGAATGCGCAACGGAAATCTGCCCACGCCGAGAACTGAAAGGGCGTGGTCACGCCGAGACGGGTGACCATCGAGTCCCACTCGTCGGCGATACCCACGAATTGCCGCCAACTCATGCGAGAAAGTTCACCAGTCGCAGGGTACGCAGCCGCGAGTGCGGTGGGAGCGTGGTGTGTGTCGGGAGCGACGGCCACGTGATGATCTCGCCGAGCCGTTCGCGAGAGATGCATCGCGTGAACGCTGCCTGGTTGCCGGCATCACCGAAATAGGGAAAGCCCTGGGGCGACGTGAACGGCGCGAGATGCGGCGTTGGAGAGTCGATGCCGAGTTCAACTGCTGTAGCTGAACACTTCGCAAAGAGTTCACGTCGACGTTGGACTTCGGCTGGCCGGTCGACTTGCGCCATCATTGCGAGAGACTCGCGGTGAATTGCTCGGTGTGCGGGCAGCACTAGTTCATCGCGGGGATCATCGTGCACTGCGCTATGCCCACTGAGCGTCCGGACCAGACGAACAGCTGACCTGCTGACAGTCATGAGCGGAAAGCGAGACCGTGCCTCGATCGCCGCTACTGCTCGACGCACTCGGTATCCGACCGAGGGTGGCTCGCCGCGCGGTGATAGTTCGGGGTGAACGCCTGACAACTCGAGGCTTGCATCGTCTCGCCACTCGACGTATGCGCCATCGGGCACGCGAATCGTCTTTCGCACGCTGGTGATGCCGGCTGCGGTGCGCGAACCCAGCGGAGTGCCGTCGGCATCGGCACTCAGCCAGCCGTGTGCGTTGTCTTCGATGATCGGCATCGGGTGAGGCATCGTCGATGTAACCCGCGTCAATTCGGCGGCGAAACCGAAATAGTTGACGACGATCATCGCGTCAGCCAACGGAAGTGTGGTGCCTCGCTTCACCTGCAAGTCGTCGTCGATCGCGTAGAAGACGGGCTCGACCCCGACGAACGCGAATGATGCCAACAAGTCACGACAGATGAAGTCGGGCACGAGCACCCGCGAACCGCTCCGCGCACCGACCACGCCGAAGGCGGTGACGAGTGCGTGCCGCGCGAATGCATAATGACGACGATTGTCGGTCATCGTGCAGCACCTGACCGAGAAAAGCGGCGCAGAGAATCGAGAGTGAGCGTCAGCACTCCGGCGTAGATGCGAGGGAAGAGGGGCGCGCGTCTCCATGCTAGAGCGAACTCGCGTCGCGCACTCGCACGGTCGCCCGACTTCTGGTACGCGCGGGCCGCGGAGTAGTGAGAGAGCCCGAGCCGCCGGCGTTGTGTGCGCGCACCGAGGCTCGAAGTCTTCAGATGTTCGTGCACCACCGCCATCTCAGCGGCACTGTTGCGGGCAATCGAGGAGCTTGCGCTCGCCGCATGAATGCGGAACGTACCGAGCACGTCGTCAATGAGCGCGATTCGATGGCCCGACCTGGCGACTCGCAGCCACAGGTCGTAGTCCTCCGCCGTGATGAAGTCGGACCGCTCGGAGAATCCGTCAAGTTGCTGAAACACCTGCGTGCGACCGACGATGGCTGATGTCGAGAGGCAATTCCCGCCTAGCAACATCGCTTCGTACTCCATGCGGTGTCGTGGACCGTAACGAATGATGCGACTTGAGTAGTCGCTAAGCCACTCCTCGGCATGACAGACGAGGTCTACACCGTCGTCGAGCCGGCTGAGACACGTGCTCAGTTTTGTCGGTCGCCACCAGTCGTCGGAGTCGAGGAATGCGATGAAATCGGCGCGCGAGTCTCGTATCGCGAGGTTTCGCGACGCAGCAATCACACCGTGATTGGCAAAGTCGACGATTCGAATGCGCGAGTCGGCAAGTTCGTGTACGACTTTGTGTGTGTGGTCGCTCGACAGGTTGTTCACCACGGTCGCCACCCAGTTCTGGTGGTCTTGCGCGATCACCGATTGCAACGCCATCCGGAGAAAGTCGGCCTGGTTGTAGGTCGGTATCACGACTTCGACGAGCGCCGATGAATTCATCGCGACCCTCCCGACACGGTGTCGCGCGCGTAGCTCAATAAGTCCCGAATCTCTTCGTCTCGGTGCTGCGGGATCACTATGCCAAGTTCGCGCAATCGTCGTGAATGCAGGGTGAACGTCGGCGGTATGTCATCGCCCTGCTCGCCGAATTCCACTTTGCAAGTCTTGTTGAGTTCTTCGTGTGCGAGTCGCGCGACCAACTCTGCGATGTCGGCGAGTGGCAATGTGTTTCCGGAGGCAAGCAGATAGGTGCCGTCCGTCATGTCTTGAGACCCGATCACTTGTTTGAGTACCTCAACGACGTCACGCAAGGCGATCACATCGCGGCACGTGCGGGCATCGGACCGCAGCACTATGGTGTCGCTCTCGGCGGCCTGGCGGCAGAGGTCGTGCACGACCAGATTCCAGGTTTCGGCACGCGGTTGCACGGGCGCGCCGAACGAGTTGGTGAGCCGCACGATAATGGTCTGGCACGCCGAGCCGCTAGCCAACTCCGCGAGGTCACGCTCTATGCGCAGTCGAGACCGGCCGTACTCGGTGGTTGGAATGGTCGGTGTGTTGTCATCCACATTGCCGACCAGGGCGGAACCGTACGCGTGAATGGACGAGAGATAGACGAAGCGCTGTGTGCCGAGCCGTATGGCATCACGAAGTAAATCGAGCGTGACTTCATGTTCGTCGTTCATCTCAGCAACGGTCGGCAACACTCGGGCGGAGAATCCCCGCGTCGCCAGATGCGCGACGGTGTGCGTGCCGTGCAGCATTTCTTCGCGCACTGTTGTCTTGGCGATGTCACCGCGGATGACTTCTGCTGCGCTCGACCATTTGGGCATGGGGCGTCCCGTGCGCACTGCGACTCGCACGTCGGTGCCCCCAGTCTCGATCAGGTGCTTGAAGAGTCGTCCACCTACGTGGCCGCTCGCACCCGTCACAAGCACGCGGCGTGGCGGCGACACTCAACTTCTCCGCAGCGGTGGCATCCGGGGATCGGCGAACTCCCGTCTTTCAGACTCGGATGGGTCGTGCGGCAGGCTCGCGCAGCTCCCAATCAGTGCGGCGGCGGTGCCCGTGTTCTCGAAGGCGTACCACACGAATGGAGGAATCGTGAGCAAATGGTGATTCGTCTCGCCGATCTCCAGATCGCCGCGCTCGCCGCGCGTCGGACTTTGTGAGCGGTCGTCGAACAATACGAAGTGCACGAGCCCGACCGGTACGGCGAGTTGCGACGTGGCGCGAAGATGCCGTCGCCACGACTTGGATTGTCCGGCATTCACCTTCGAGAAGTACACCTCGCCGAATTCGCCGAACACGTCGTCCGTTCGCTTCAACATGTGCAGCACGTCACCGCGCGGGTCGGCGATCACTCGCCGCGGGCTCACCTTCACGCCGTCGATCATGATGCGAGATAGGCCGCGATATCGTCCGACGTCAGATCAAGCGCGAGTCGGCCATCGTGCAGGCCTCGGTACCAGCCGATCGTGTGGCGCATGGTCTGCGAAAAATCCCACCTGGTCGCCCACGACAGTTGGCTGTGTGCCTTTGCACTGTTCAGTTGTAAAAGTTGCGACTCGTGCATCGAGTTGCGTTCGGTCACCACGCGAACTGCGTCGGCACGTCCCCATTGCGACGCGACGAGTCCGGCAACCTCCTGCACCTCGTGAATCGCGTGCTCGGGCGGCCCGAAGTTCCACGAACTTCCGCTCTTTGCCGAGCCGTCTTCGAGCGCCACCGCAAGTCGCACGTACCCGGAGAGCGGTTCGAGCACGTGCTGCCAGGGCCGCGTTGCGTGCGGATGACGGATTTCGATGGTTTCGTTGCGTTCGAGCGCGCGTACGCAGTCGGGTACGAGTCGATCGGGCGACCAGTCGCCGCCGCCGATCACGTTGCCTGCGCGCGCACTCGCGATGCGCGCCGTGCCGTCGGCAGAAAACGTAGAAGCGCAGTATCCGGAGAACACCATCTCGGCGGCTGCCTTCGAAACGCTGTACGGGTCGATTCCGCCGAGTTCATCGGTCTCCAAGTATCCGTGCTGTTGCTCTTTGTTCTTGTAGCACTTGTCGGAAGTGATGTAGACGAGCGTGCGCACCGACGAGGTCTGCGCGACGCACTCCAGCACATTGGCAGAGCCGAGAACGTTGGTAGAGAACGTGGTGTGTGGGTCGGCGTACGACTTGCGCACGAACGCTTGGGCGGCGAGGTGGAACACCACCTCGGGTTTCGCCGAAGCAAACTCATGCCTCAACATGTCGAGATTGCGTATGTCGCACTCGCGGCTCGCAACATGCTCACCGAGCGAGAGCAGTCGGAAGTGTGACGGGTCGGTGTGCGGCGCGAGAGCGACACCGGTGACGTGCGCGCCGGCTCGCGCCAAGAGCAACGCCAGCCAAGAGCCCTTGAACCCGGTGTGGCCGGTGATCAGCACTCGGCGTCCGGAGAATCGCGCGAGGTCGGTCGCTAATGACGCCACGGCGCCTCATTCTTGCGCTCAAGTTCGTTGAGCAGCTCCCAGTCGCGATAGGTGTCCATGCACTGCCAGAAACCTTCGTGCGTGTAGGCCGCGAGCCGCCGGTCGCGCACCAGCTTGCGCATCGGCTCGGCCTCGAGCACGAGATCTTCGCGATCGTTGAGGTAGTCGAACAACGTGGCACGACATGCGAAGTATCCACCAGAGATGAGGCCAGCGGAGGTCTGTGGTTTCTCATTGAACGAAGTGGCGAGGCCCGACACGTCGACGGTGACCTCCCCAAAACGGCTCGGTGGTCGCACGGCGGTGAGTGTCATCGCGGCATCATGCGACTGGTGGAATTCGACCATTTTGTCGATTGGCACGTCCGAGACACCGTCGCCGTAGGTGAGAAGAAAATCGTCGTCACCGACAAACTTGCGAATCTTTCGCACGCGGGCGCCAGTCATCGCCTCCAGTCCCGTGTCGGCGAGTGTGACACTCACGCGTCCGGTGCGCGGCAAGTCGTATTGCACGGTGCTGGTTCCGCCTGCCGGCGCACCGAAGAATTCGCGGATGACGTTGCCGAGATAGCCGAGGCACAAGACGAAATCGCGCCGCCCGTAGAACGCGTAATGCTCCATTATGCGTACAAGAATCGGCTGCGAGCCGACTGGAATCATCGGTTTTGGCACCGTGTCATCGACGCCACGAATCCGTGTTCCCTTACCTCCGCAAAGGATGACGACGCGCATGGTTCGCGTGAAAGGCACAGAAAAGTTTACCCAGCCCTAGTTCGCAGGAATAAGGTCTCTCGTCCATAAACGGGGACCAGTATTCGCGATACCCGCATCGTCAAGGATGTCACAGAAGACTTTGTTTCCCGGGTCGAATTGGAATATCGATTCTCGGTAAAACTTCGTCTGCTCTGACCACTCTGACTGTTCTGCCCACATGGTGAACTTAAGAACTCGGCGAATTTCAGAATCTGATGAGTCATTAGTCCAGAAAGGTCCACGACTCTGGGTGATTACGGGGTATCCAAACTCATAGTCTCGAATTTCGGGATGTCCAGCTGTGCTCAGTCGAGCAGAGATGAATGCCGTTCGCAGGCCTCTTGCGAGGAATTCGTAGCCCAAGGTGCTATCGGTATGTATGACCACATCTCCGGTTCTCAATGACTCATAACTGGAACCTTGGCTGTCACTCGGTAGGTAGGTCCATTCAAGACCCGTCAAATGTTTCGCAAAGAAGCCGTACTCAGACGTTTGTCTTTGTGGACGCTTACCGAGAACCAGGAAGGGAAGCGCATGTTCGCGGGCAATCAAGGCACAGGTGCGAGCAACTATCGCATCGACTCGGAAATAATCCATCGCTGTCACCGGAGTGTCGTTGAGATAGAGCATCACCTGCGAATGCCAATCCCCCGAAGTACTTGTGGGATTCAGGTGTCGGTATTTCGATATGAATACCAGTCGCCTCGGACCTTCGAAGACGCCGACATTTGCCATGGCAAGTGCGTTATTCATGAGGTGGCCTGCCTCCACAAACTGACCCTTCGAGTTTGGGAGCGACAATCTGTAGAACGTCGTACCGAGACCACCTTGCGTAATGATTACGTCTGCATCATGACCGAGCTGATGTAGGCGCCGGAGATCGGTGCGAAATGATGCGTCTCGTGAAAACGACAGATTGATTCGATGGCCATTCTGAATGGCGATCGTCCTGCAACTCTCCAGTACCACCTTCGTTGCGTAAAAAGTGACGTTGTTATCTTCCATCGTTACAACGACATCGGGACGAAAAAGCAGCAAGAACGCCCGATAGTAGGCGAACTCTGAACGCTTGCCAGACATCAACATACGTACTGCGACCCAGAAATTTAGGATCTGCCGTGGATTCTCGTAGACGACGAAGTCTTCTTCGGTGATGTAATTCCTGAGGATGCCGTGCCCAGTTCGACCGAAATACACCAACTTTGTGCGCCGCGGAAGAGTGAAAACCACTTTCATGATTGATCCATCCATGGCTGGCTGTTGCCGGATGCTGCTGAGCCGATCAAATTACTCCGAGTCCGAGCGCCCCGAGGGCTGCGACGAGTCCGAGCGACAGCCCGACCCCAACAGAAACGCCGACGGCGACGGTCATCACGACCAGTCCGAGCACTCGCGAAGACAACGTGCCCGAGCGACGTAGAGCGGCGCGACCAAGCGGAAGGCTTGCCGCCGAGACGAGAGGCTGGCTCGGCCGCGCGAATTGGTGGGTGCTATCGAGACCAACATCGTATCGGCGCTTTAACTGTGCGCGGGAAACGAGCAACAACCCGACGAGTCCGGCCGAGCCGACGACGGCGATTCGGGTCGTAACCTCTGTAACAGTCATGAACACCATTAAAGGCGTTGAGGGCGTCACGGCGTCTTCCAGCGTACCTCTGTCATCGCTTCCGCCTCCGCCGCCTGCATCGCGCGGTGCAGCGCGGCGAGTGTGGTGGGCACTACCTCTGCTCACGATCGCGTGGCTGTTGATCGTCGTCGTGTTCGCATCATCGCTCGCGCGAGTGCAACTGTGGGAACTTGCACCCGGCTCGGCGGAGGCCGTCGCACCGCGCATGACGTTTGGTGATGACGTGCGCGAGTTCGCCACGGTGTACGAGTCGGACGGCGAAGTGATGTTCGTTACCGCGCTCGGCAGTCGGCTGTCGCTGCTTGATGTCGCCGCCGCGTGGCTTGATGACGATGTCGACATCCTCACTTTCGAGGAACGTTTCGGCACGCAAACACCGACACAGCAGCGCG
>Ga0194116_10003859_pt1 | contig 17666 bp, 11 predicted proteins | sample TA2MahsurfametaG_4_FD_148617 | JGI IMG/M metagenome (GOLD analysis project Ga0194116, IMG submission 148617) | Freshwater microbial communities from Lake Tanganyika, Tanzania - TA2015008 Mahale S9 surface | ecosystem: Environmental > Aquatic > Freshwater > Lake | place: Tanzania: Lake...
CCCCAATCCCCATTTATAACAAATAAATTGATTTTATTATTATTAAAATAAAATAAAGAAATTATTTTCAAAATAAAAAATTTATTTAGATTGATTATATTTTATCATAAATGTCACAAAGTAATCAAGATTCAGAAATTAAAACTATCTATGCAAATAAAACAAGCGATGATTTACTAAAGGCAAACGAAGATTCAAATGTGAGCAAAGATTACAACTTAGAAAATGTTTTAACAAGCATAAATGACCTCTTCATAGGTCAAGATGCTAAGAAGAGGAAAGAAGCAAATAAATTTCTATTATTTTTTGAAAAATCCCAGCAGGCATGGGATATTGCAAAAGAAATTCTTAGCACAAAAAATCTTTTGGATCAAGCATACTACACAGCGACGCAAATTATAAAAAAAAAGCTTCGATTTGATTTCGGAAACTATTGCGGAAATAAGCAAGTGATAATTTCAGTCGCAGAATTCTTAATTGAGAAATTAATCGAATTTAAAGAAAATAGATTGTACATAATAGCTAATATATGCAGATGCTTTGCTCTTTTTGTGGTTTTTGCGCATCAAGATATTCCAGATATTATAAAAGTATTTGTAAATAAATTAAATGATCAAAGTATTACAGGTTTAACAATAATCCTCATGGTTTTCACGTTTTTAGCTGAAATGGTTGAAACTAATAATATTGTTATAGATGAAAGTTATAGAACTAGCTATTTAGAGTTTTTAGGGAGCTTGTCCGGAGATGTTTTAGTATTTATAGATTATATGATAAAATACTATAAAGAAAATAAAGAGGAGTTTTTAAAAACAAATTCTAATTCTAAGATATATTTCCAAAATATCAGTAAATATGTAGGATTGCTTAATTTTTTAATATCATTTTTAACCAATATCTAAAATATTTAAATTTTTGTATCCAAAAAGTTATTTTTTAAATAAATCTTAACTTTACTAAATAATTTAAATATAGATTGTTGAATGCTTCAACAATTGGATAAAAAAAATTTTTGGAAATGATGTTGTTGCAAAATTAAAAACTGACAACATATCAATAATCGATTTTATCTTCGAAATTGATGATGATAATTTAGAAGTGTATTCTGAATGTGTTTGTAATCTTTTGAAGATTCCTTTACAAGAGAACGATAATCAATTAGCGGTTTTAATTCTGAATAGAATATATTCTTTTAAAAATAGGTAAAATTCATCTTTTAAAAGAATTCAATGAAATAAATGATTTTAAAATTATATTTTTAGAGTTTATCAAGCAATAAAAATGCAAGAAGAAGGAGAAATAAAATTCTTCATAGATATTTTTATACATTTATCAGAGAACAACATGGATATAATATTAGCTCAGCAGAATTTCGAAATTTTGTATATAATTCTTGACTTAACCAAAATTTGTCCAATTTCAAGTAATCTTTTTGAATTAAATAAGGCTTTTTTTATTAAACTTAATTTTTCAAACTTAAAAAATTATTGTAATATAAATATTTTTTTTATAAGAAATTTTCCGTTTTGTTTAAATAAAATTAAAAATATTATCTGATATATTTAATAATTAAACAAGGAATCAGTGTAATCAGTGATTTTTGGTGTGCATTAATAATCCACAGGAGCCAATTAAATATGGATTCTAATTCTGAATTAGAAACTATCTTTTTTGAAGTAGTGATGGCATTTAAAAAGTATTGTGTTTTCTCAAGTAAAATTTTCCAAGAATTGAATCTTGGAGAATTTGAATCCATAAAGAATAATGATGAATATACCAATGTTGAAGAATATCGTAGCACTATTAAGGAATTTTTAATTGATATTTCACCCTTTTTAGGATTTGATCAGATTTATCAAAAATTGATTTACCCAGAAATTCAAAAATGCATACAGACACTACAAAGTGACCCTTATAATGTTTCTATATGGGCTTGTTTTGAAATGAATGTCTTTATTTTATGTTGTATTTGTAAGTCATTGGATAAAAATGAAAATTGTGATTTCCTCAATGAGTTAATAAATACATTAATCCAAATTCCTGATAATTTACAAAAATTTAAGATGACATTTATAGACTTGATCGACCAACTCTCTGCCTATTTGAAAATCAAGTAATTATTTATTAATTAATTAATTGAAAAGAGTCAATATGAACTTAAAATAATAATCATATATTCATTCTTTTTTAATAAGAATAATTAAAATATTAGTCAGGATATATTGATCGCGATTTTTAAGTATTTAGTTTTGAATTTAGATAACAAAGCTCTTCTCGGTAAGCTTTATATGAAACAATTTTTTTTCCTCAATTTTATTACTATAAAATTTATTAATTAATAAAGAGAATTGCTCGTTTTCGATAAAGAACATATTGCTTCACAATTCACAGGTGTTTTTGGAAATGAGGAAAGATCTGATAATATGTAAATTAATGAAAAATTTCATTTTTTTTCTAATATTAATTTGAAATTCTTTGATAAATAACTTTTAAGTTTACAATTCGACACTAAAGGATAAATTATTACAAGATGATGTTTACGAAGATATCTTAGAAGGATTGGTGAATGTATTAGCTTCCAATATAAATTATGATGAAACAAAAGAAGATATAATAGCGATTTTTTACCCTTGGATGTATAGGATGACCGAATTCGCCAAATTAGTAGAAAACAAGGTAAAATAAATAATTATTAAAATATTTTTCTTAAAATAAAGCTTATTCTTTTTAAAATTATTTTTATAAGGAAGAAAGTTAATAAAAATTAGGAAATAAGTAGAGATCAAGTATATGTTTTAACTGACAGCTTGGAAATTATAAAAATCATTTCGAGATCTATGTATAATAATATCTATAGTGGAAACAGGGAATTAATTCATTTAATTTTTCTGGAAGTATGGCCTGCAATTAAATTTCTCTTCGAAAATCTCAAAGTAATAATATATGAGCTTATATATTATTAAGTATCAATCATTTTTAATGTTTTCTAATAAATAGTATTTTAAAAAGAGATTTGCTATGAAAAAGGAAATCAATATTAATAATTCTTTTTGAAAATTTTTAAATTTTAGAAATCAGGAGTAATTGCACCTTTAACTCATATAGTGAAGTATTTCATGCGAGGCCTTGGAGATAAATTCATCCCTTATTTAACTGACTACAAAAAAATTATTATCAATGGTTATAATTCTAAACCTTGCTCTTCATATATATATGCCTATGAAAATATCTGTAGTGTTTTTGCTCAGAAATTTAATATGCTCGATGATTTGACTTTATTTTTAAAAGAACTCTTTCTGATAACTTTCAGCAAATACCTAACATCAGAAAAAAGCTATGATGAATACTCCGATATAACTAAAGACTTCTTTGGGCTTTTATTCCATGTTATCAAATTAAACCCAGTAATTTTATTTAATTTAGATGTTTTAGACGACTTAATAGCTTTGACAATTTCCAAATTGGGTATCACTCACATTGATAGTCTTAAGAATTTAATTTACTTTTTGGAAGTCTTTGTTACTTTTAATAAAAAAGAATCATCAAAATATATTGATGAAGTGACAAAGAAATTTTATTTTGAGGAGAAAGTTTGTAAATTAATAAAAAAACATGGCAATGAGATAATAAAAAATTTTATATTAGTAACTATCTACAAAACACACAAAGCAATTTTCGATTATATAGTTGATTTTCTTTTTATTCTATTTAATCTTTTTAAAGACGAATGTGTTCAATGGTTCAATAATAATAAAGATTTGATACCTTCTGACTGCTTAACGGATTCCGAAAAAAATAAACTGATTTTGTCTATTCAAAATTTTAATGAGCAAACAACTGAAGAAGCTTTAGTAAATTTCTATAATAGATGCGAAAGAAGATATCATAGGATGAGAAAATTTAATATTTAAGAGCAATAAAAATTTCATTCAAATATTTGTGAAAATAAAGTTTATAAATATTAAAAATAATGAAAATAAAAAAGAAAAATTTCATTAATTGGATGAAAATTCATAAATTTCATATTTCCTAATTCGAATATTACTAATATTATATATTCTTAGTTAGATATAACAAAAAAGAAAATTGAATATTTAATTTAGAAACATTAAAAATTTGCTTTTATAAAAATCAAGAAATCCTGTAGCCTATAACATTTTATCCATCAAATTTTAAGATAATTTGTATTTTATTTATATTTTAATTATTTATTTTAAATCAATATATACGTCAAGAATAGCTGGAGCAAAATTATCAGAATCCTTACAATTTATTCTTGTATTTATAATTAAAAGCTTTAATATATATTTAATTTCAAAGTGTTTGAATGAATATTTTTTAAAATAAAGAAATACATTTATATTTATATAAAAAATTATTCTTGATAAGAAAGGTTTTTATCAAAAATTTAAATAAATTTAAATAATTTTATTAATCAACATATATTAAATTAAATAAGGTTTAAATTTATTAGCCATACTTAATAATCAAAGGGAATTCTTTATCTAATTTAATTTAAGTTTGGTTTTTATTAATTGATATTCCATTTTGTTTTTTTAATAAAGTATTATTTTTGAAATTTTTAAAGAATTTTTGAATATAATTCACCTTGACTTTCTCTATTATTTTATTGAGCAAATTGAGTTGAAGATTCAGCATTATAGAAGATTTCATTCTATTTAATCCATTCGATTTATTATTCAAATTCTTGATTTCTAAATTTGAATTATTTTTTGTTTCAAAAGTATTAGTTTCATTTCCATCATAATTATTTCCTGTATTATTAAAAATTATTGATTTGTTAAAGCTATGATTACTATTGTTAAGAATGTTATAATTATCTTGTTCGAGTAGATCAGAAAAATTCAAAGTATTGTTAATATTTTTATTTTGACAATCACTGTTTGAAAAATTCAAATTGAGTTTAGTATTTGTTATTAAATTAAGATCGACAAATTCATTTTCATTAGAAATAAAAGAATCATTATTACTATTCAAACTCAAATTATTATTATTATTAGAAAAAAATAAATTTTGCAATTTGGAATTCAAATTACTTAAATTCCCAAAACTATTAAAATTGAAATTGTTATAAGCGTTTAGTATAAGATTATCTTTTTCCCCAAATGAATTCAAATCTGAAATATCAATTTTATTAATAAGCGAATTTGATTTATTAAATTTTTTTTCGATTAAATTGTAAGTACCATTTTGTTTAACTAAATTTTCGAATTTATTATTTGTAATTTTTTTCATTTTAGTGATTACTTCTTTTCTAATTATCTTTTTATGTGAATCAAAAGGCTCTTTGATTGAGTTGATTAAATTCAAAACAATTTTCATATTTCCCTTTTTTTTATTTTGATTTTGATTTATTGAATTCAAAATATTTTCTTTTTGAATGTTAGAAGAATTATAATATTTTTCCTTAGATGTTTCCTGATTTTTCACAATTTTTTGAGCTTCATTATTTAAAATTTTTTCGTAATCTATATTTTTTTTCTTTAATAAAATTGGAAGGAAATTTAGTAAAACATCAAGTGAATAATTTTGCTTTTTTCGTGGCTTTTTATTGCTTATAAAAGAGTTTTCTTTTGAAGAGAATAAATTCATATCTGATTTTTCCATAAAAATCGAAGTTTGACATATTGTGTTTATTTTAGTATTTGTATTATCCAGTTCATCCAAGTTTAAATAAGTGTCTGTAATTTCTTTTCCGGATATATTGAATTTGCATTTTTTATTTTTCTTTTTCAATTCCTCAATAAATTCACTTTTTTTTTCATTCTCAAAATGCGAGTTTTTATTGTCACTTTTCTGGCAACAATATTTTTCGAAATTCTCATATTTCAAATTTTCTTCTTTGGTAATGATTAAAGCTTTCATTTCTCCTGAAGTTCCTTTTTCTTTTTTAACTAAATATGAAGACTGATTAGCAATTTTTCTCAATAAGCTATAAAACTTATTCTTGACAATATTTTCAGTTGTGTTAGGAATGAATTGAGAAATTTTGGTCCAACTTGTTCCGTATATAAGAAACTTCTCTAGTAAAATCTTTTCATTGTTTTCATCCCATATTATTTTTTTATCTTTTTCAAGACTTAGATTATTCATCCATCTTTCTCGTATTTGTTTGCAATTTCTGCCTTTCAATAAATTTGATTTAACTAGATTAAACCAATTTTTCTCCCCGTTATTCATAACCCATTCCTTTAATATTTGATCCTCCTCTGCAGTCCATTTTCCTTTTATTAAATTTGGATCAATTACTTTCAAATATCGATTCATACAATCGGTTTTTGATCTTTTTTCAAAAAATTGTGAAATCTGATTCCAAGTAAGATAAGGAAAATCTTCTTTTAATTTTATTAGTTTTTTGTCTTCATATATATTCCATTTGATTTTTGGATATTTTTCTGAAGGTTGAATTGAAATTCCTAAATTTGATTCTGTAGTCTTATTAGGAATTAATGTTTTATCAAGTAATTTTTTTCTTGTCTTAGTTCTATTTTTAAATGAATCAATATAAACAGGCTTTTTGTAGGTTTTATTTTTTGTTGGAGTCTTTTGGAAAGAATTACTGTAAATATAGTTTAAATTTTCACACTTCTTTCTTGTGTTCAAATTCAGTTTTTCGATTATAAAGATTTTTTTATTTAGATTATAATTGTAAATATTTTTTATTAAATATTTATCTGGAGCTGTATTAATTAAATGATTTTGTGGAACCATTTTGTTTATAGTTGAACCTTTTTCTTTAATAGAACGTTGATTTTCGACTTCTTTTGCCTGGTTATCATTAGAATCATTTAGTTTAAATTCTCCTTTGAAAGTTGAAGTTTCGTCGCGAGATATCTCCATCAAATGAGATTCTTTGAATTTTTTCATATATTGAGTATTATTTTGGATAGGAATAGATTGAGTAATAGTATATTTACTTTTTACATTAGTTTTCTTTTTCTTCCTTAAAAATGCAAAGTCTTTTGTTTTAAAAATTTTTTTCGAAAATTTATCTAAAATCTTTTTTTCATTCTTCGTAAACAAACAAATATCATTTTTCTTATCTAATTCCAATAAAATATTTGAGGGAGAATTGTTCTTTGAATTCAAATCTTCATATTTCAGTGAATTACTGGCAAATATCTCTAAGTTTTTTTTAAAATAAGAATTGCTTTTTGGATCAAAATTTTGATCATTGAGGGTTTGTTTAAAATTATCATTATAATTATTATAATTGTTTTCTGAATATTTATTAAAATTTAAAAAAGTCTTTTCTTCGCTAATGCTTTCAAAGTTCATATATAGAAATTGGGTTTGTTCATAAAAAAGGTTTTTTTTATCATATTGTTGTTCTTTTATTAAATTTTCCAAAATTTTCTCAGTATGTAAATCTACACTTTTCTCTTCCATTTTCTATTAAATAAATCCCTAAGAATTATTTATCTATCTAATTTATTTAATGATTCTCTGTAAAGATTGTTATTAATGTTATATAAATAAACGATAAACCAAATATTATAAAGTTTAAGACGTTAAAAATATTAATCTTTTATTTTTATATCTTTTATAGAAACATATTTTATAAATCAAAACTCAATTACTATTATAGATTCTTCAAATATTTGTTTCCATAAAGTTTCTTTTTTTCTTTTATCAATTTCTTTATATTGTTATTTGTTTAAGTTTAAGCATTCTTATATTAAATACAAGACTAATAAAATTTAGTATATTTAATGAGTTATACAATAAAAAAATTAAAGTTTTTAATTGTAGTAATTTGATTATTTTTCTTATAAAAAAGGTCAATTGAAATTTAAAAAATAAATTTTTTAAATTAAGAAATTTAATGAAACGAATTCTTTCATCAGTAAATGGAAGGTTATCGACGATTCCTAATAATAACGAAAACAAAACTAATAAGAAAAATAGCGAAAATATAAAAGAGAAAATAAAAAAACGACAAGAGCATGACACCATGAGGCACAAAAGAGAAAGTGATGATTTTATCGAGAAATTGAAAACTATAAGACCTATGACTGCAAGGAAAGTAATAAATTATAAATAATAAATAAAAGGAAATTAAAAAATTGAATGGTTATAATATCATCCAAGAAGCAAATGTTGAATTAGAAATGGATTTTAATACTAATAACAGGGTTATCGAAAAAATGGAATATCACAAGAAGCTTTCTATAGAAAGAATAAATTTTAAGTTCGAAGAATATGAAATGTTTCCTGAAGTTAATTTTAGACCTGGAATTTTTTTCTTCAAATTTTTATGTGTTAAACCAGACTTGAGAAAAGAATGTATTTTATATATATTTAAATTTTACTTATGTTTTCTATTATAAGAAAAATCAAATGAAATTAATACGCTTAAAACAATAATTCAAGAATTATAATTTCCTTGAACACAAATAAAATTTAAGCGACTAAAAAGATTCCGAAATTAAAACTTTATATTCCTGATACAATCGTAAAGAATGATAGTGAACCTCATTATTGGATATTTACCGATAACACAGGTGGTGTTGTTAGAGTTGAGCAAACAAATGATTATGATATTATAGACAAATTTAAATCCCAAACCAATGATCCGAATGAATTAATTTCAGTTTTTAAAGCACCTAATTCTGGAGATAATCATTTGGAGTTATTAAATCTCGAGGAATTAGAAAGAAATTTGTATTCAAAACAATCAGGTATTATAATTGCTTTTATAATAATAAAAAATAAATCTGCTTTTATTTATTTTTTAATTTAAATTTGGATAAAAGGACCTCATTGTCTACAGAAGTTTATAAAATGTAGAGGACCTAAAGCTTTTGTATGTAGAAGTGTATGGAGAAGAGGAAAGTCTTCATATGTTTATATTTTGACAAATAAAGTATTTTCTATTTTATTTAGGTTATAATTAATTCCCCTTTTTTAAATTTTAAATTTATACTCTAAAATAAAAAAATTTTTTATAGGCTAATTATGATGATATTTCAAATAATCAATACGTTAAGTTCGCAGTAAATTCAAAAAATCAAAATTCTTATAATTCATTTTTTGCTTCTTCGGGAAAACATCTTGATGAAACGTTTTATTATTTAAATAATATAGTGAAATTTATAGAGTCTCATAGTGACTTACTATTCGAAGAATTAGTGGGGGATTTCTTAAAGTAAATTTGATTTTTATAAATAAATTTATATAAATTTACTTCAAAGAGATGAAGCTGGAATTTGGTGGCTAATAAATATAAAAGCTTTTAAGATTAAAAACATTGCAAAATTTCTAAATTCAAATAAAGATTTTATCTCAAAACCCAATCTAGACTTTTTTATAAGTCAAAAGCATGATGATGGCCTTGCATGTTTATCAGTATTTAAACTCTTCTTAAATTAAAATTTAAAAAGAATAAAATATGTATAGATTTAGATATCAAACAATTGTTTTAATCAAATAATTTATAAATTAAAAATTTATTAACTATTTGTAAATTAGAAATCCAAAAAATTCGATTACCAAACGAAAATAAGATGTAAATTTTGTGGATTAGAATTTGTTCCTCGTAAATTAAAATATAATTTGACAACAAAAATGATACTTGAAACAGATATAATGCTTAAACATGTTGGAATTAACACAAGCTTTATTGAAAGACCAGATTTAAAGCATACAGATAGTAGCGTGATTTACTTACCTTATAGAGTATGTGAAGATTGTTATTTGCTTTTTGAAACTATGAACGAAGTAAAAAACAGTCAAATTGAAATAGCAAACTATTTCAATATTCCTGTCAATCATCTGAATTTTGGAGTTGAAATTTATTCAAAACCTGAAACTGAAGACAATTTAGAAGAATTACTTTTTATGAAAACCTCCAATAATTTAAATTCAACTGAAAAAAACAAAAATATTAACCTTAATACAAATGTTACTTCTAATAATCAGTTCGGAGGGAATTATCAATCTTCCCAATATAAAACCAATCCTGAAAATTATACAAACAATACTAATCTTACTCATTCATCTGTTGGTAATAACGGTATAATTGATCATAATTTAATTCATAAAAACTCGTGTCAAAGCAAAGAAAGAAAAAATTTCCTTTACAGATTTCTAATAATGTTCACAGATATTTTATGGAATGAAAATATTACTATACCTAATGAGAAATTATATATTGTTTTCAATATATTCGGAAATTGGTATAAACTAAAATTAAATGACCACTATCCTTCAATAGATTATTCAAATATAAACTTTTTTAAAATGTTCTATGTAATATGTGAAGAAAATTATGGGTTTATTGATTACATCGATAAAAACAGGCAAATGCTTGTAAAAATAGGTCATTTTATTGAAAACCCTGAAAAGCAAAAAGATTTAGATCTAGCCAAAATCTTCAAAAGGAATATTATAATAGAAGATTTGGATATTTGTAATAACATTGATGAATTCGTAAATTTTTGCTCTGTGGAATTATCACTTAATGCCGTTCGATATGCTGATAAATATAGAAACACTTTAAATGGGTTACTTTTCAAAGAGGATAAACCTCATTACGTTGGGAAATTAAGATGTCTGATAAGAGTAAATAAAGAAAAAGAAATTGACGTAGAAAAAATTATTTGCAGACAACACTTTAATGTAAGAAGTTGATTTATTGGAATTTTTAATCCTTGTTTGTCATATTGAAATATTTATATTATTAAAAGTTTAGTTTCCCTCCTGTTAATTTTGTGATTTCGGAAGAATTACCTGAATATTGGCTTGAAATAGTTGAGAGAAATAAGCTGAGGAAAAATGTTTTAGGTTTGATTTAATTCTATAAATTTATTTATAGAAATCTTTTAAATTTTTGGGATCATAATAATTTTAATATTTCAGATGCAATTTTGAACGCGATCAAAAAGCATAATCTTCCTTATGATAAGAAAAAACATAAAGAAGAAATTTTTTTAAAAATGGAAACATTTGTATCCGAACATTTATATAGTAAGAAAAAATAAGGGTTCTTTTTTAGAAAGATTTTTCAATTTATAGAAACATTTCCGAAACAATAATAAAAATAAAGAAGAATCTTAATTAGTATTTAAATTCTAAATTAAGAAATTTCATTATAAATATTTTATAGTGATTATTGCAATCTTATAATTTTAAAATTTTTGAGGAGATCCATTAGATCCTTACAATAATTTTTAAGTTTTTAATAATTTCAAGTAACAAAACCTTAAATATTTAAATTCATTTTATTTACTTTTTTTATTTACCAATATATAAACATTTATGATAAAATTTAATTAGCTTGTTTTTAAGTTATTTAAATTAAGTAATAAATATAATATTAAATAAATAAAATTTATTAATACTTTTGTCATCTTCAAGCGTTAATTCAAGCTTTTATTGATGTCAACTAATAATTTTTTTAAAGCCAAATTAGTCTTAGACTTTCTTCGAATTTCCAAAAGCATTTTAGAATCGAGCTTGGTTATATTGTCAATTTTCAAATCATATACCGCAAAGTTCTTGTAATTATACCTTGAATAGCAATTACCAACAATAAGCAACTTGTCTGCTTCGATTGGGAATACATGTACATATTTATTCTTGAAATTAATATCAGATTTATTTGAATACTCTATTTTAATCCATCCTTTTTCTTTTTTTTCTAAGTCTAATATTTCAACAACATCTACGAAATTATTTTTAGTGATTTCGCCTTTCATCCCGAACAATGCGTAAATAAAACTTCCGCTTTTGTTTAAATAGCAATTAATATATGCTCTGGGAATATTTAAATCTGGCAAGCTAGTCCAAATTCCTTTATAAAGATCAAATTCTTCACAGGTTTTATTGTTTTCACCACCAATAGCAACAAGCTTCATGTTTCCAGGACTAAAAATTAATGAGTGATAAGCCCTTGCAGTATTCATACTCGGAAGTTTCTTAACGTAATTGTTTTTGAAATCATATTCCAAGCAAATACTATATTGCTGAATAGCATCTCTTCCTCCAATAATAAAAACATTATCCATAGCTAAAATAGTTCTACAGCCGTCCAAGAAATTTTCAATTCCATGTAATTCTTTTTTCAAATTAACTTTATGTTTGTTGATTGAAAATGTATTTTTCTCATAGATTAATAATTCGTTTGTATTTTCAATTACTTTAACAACAAAAGGCTCACTGAGATTAGTTAGATAATCATTTGATCTTAGTATTTTCTCAAATTTTGAATTATTCAAATTTGGATTTTCATGCTCTTCTTCCATTTCTTGAATATCTTCATAAGTTCCCATAAGTGAAAGAATCAAGTATTTTTTTATTAGATCCTCTTTATTTTTTGAAAAAGTTATAGAGCGGTTTTGTATGGTCGAATTATTTATAATGCTGCAGTTATTTATCGAATCATATTGATTTGCATTTGATTTGTTACTGCAATTTATATTTACTAGAGAGTTATTGTTGCTTAAGTAATTTGCATTGTCTATTATATGTAAATTGTTCAAAGAAGCATTTTTGCTATTGGCATTACTGAACATATTATTAGCATTATTATTTATATTGCTTATGCTAATATTTTCCAAATTGAAACTAATACGTTTTTTGTTTTGTTTGGTATCTTTTCCTTTTATCATTTCGCTCTCTATCGCTTGTAAACTTTCACAATCTTTGTTAAAATTAATAAACTGTGAGTTTGAATTTGATGCATGATTCGCTAAATTTTTTCTGTATGTATTATCATTATTTTTATTGTCGCTTTTACTTGTAATTATGCTTGCATTTTTTTCATTGAAATTAAACTTTTTTTTAAATAGCATATTGTCTTTATTTTTTACAGAGAGAAGACTATTGACATCTTTTTCGAAATTATTTAAGGGGTTATTAGTATCAATTTTGCTGATTCTTATATTTTCTTTATTTATCATTTCTTTTGTCATGTTTACTTCTTCTTCAAAATTATCAAGATTATCTTCTATATTATTAAGCTCCATTTCATAATAAATTTCTGGTATATCCATTTTGTTTGAATTAAATCCTTGTGCATTCCTTTGAGAAACCTTGTATATTATATCATTTTCCATGTTGCCTATTAATGATTCAATTTTTCTAAAAGAAGTTGGATTTTTCAAATCCATAATTGTAAAATTCAATTTTTCCAATATTTCTGTGTATTTTTTCAATCGCAAATGAAGTGAATTTGTGAAATCAGGCAATAAACTATTAGTCTTCTCTGCTTCTGTTTTTTCCTTAACAAGAATGATTTTATAATCAGTTTTAAATTGATTAATTTTATTTTGAAATTCTTCTAAAATGTTTTCTAATATATCTGCTTGAGATTTTATTTGTTTTTTTTCATATTCAAGAAAATTTTCCAGTTTTTTTTCTGTCAATTCTATCGATTTATTTAAATCCAGATTAATCAAATAAAAAACATCATTAATAATTTTACTTTCAAATCCATTGGATTTAGAAAGCTTACTTAAATTATTGCTCAATACAGAAGTATTCAATAGATTTTTATTATTATTCCTTATAGAAACATTTAAAAGATTATTATTATTGTTTAATTCGCTAATATTATTATTTAATCCTTGCTTGGAAATATCACACTCAGCATTGATTCCATTTTTCTTCGAATTAAAAAATGCAGCTTTACTATTAGATTTGTTGCTATTAAAATTCAAGAAAAGATCGTTTTTTTTATAAAATTGCGAGAATTTGAATTTAATATCAAAAAAGCTTTTCTTGATTTTTTGGAAATTTAGCTTATGAATTTCTTTTAAATTTTCCATATCTTCCATTTTGGATTTTTGCAGTTTATTCAAATTATCAACAAGTCTTTCTATTGAATTTTGAATTCTTTGTTTGAGCATATCATCATATTGATTAAGATCTTGAGTAAAACTATTGAAAAATTTTGTTTCCAATTTTTCGAAAAGCTCATTAATTGTATTGGTATTTTGAATTTCTTTAGAATGATCAATGATTTCATGTTCTGAATGTATTTTTAAACTTTCAGAAGCGAAAAACAATTTACATGTGAGACAATAATTATCTTTTTTTAAATCTTTTTCCTCATTGCTAAAATTTATTACTGAAAGATAATTAAATAAATGCTCATTTAAATCGAATTTTTTTAATTTTCCATAAATTGATATGTTATTTTGATCAAGATTTTGCTGCACATTTAATTTGCTTGTCGATTCATGCTCGGCTTTTAGTCCGTTTCCTTCCATACTCTTTTCCGCTTTTTATTAAGTAATAAAAAAAATAATAAAAATTTAAATTATTTTTATTATCTTACTTTTAATTTTAAATAAATTAACTAGTATTATTTTTAAGAAAGAAACTAAATTGATAAAAACATTAATAATAATATATTTTAGGGTTTTTTATTATTGATTAGATTAAAATTGATTCTTTTAAAAATTAAATTTCATTAAATCTGTTAGAAAATTTTATTTTTTAAATTCATTTCCTAAAATTTTGTAAATATTTTCAAATGTTCTTCTATGGTTTTTCTTCTGTTGATTTAAATCTTTAGTTAAGAATTTTTATGAGATTTTAAATATTTTTCTTCATAAAATTAATTTAATTTTTTCTTTTAAGGATTTTAATTTTGATAATGTATATTTTTTATTAGGAAATAAATATTAGCATTTTAATAATTAATCGAAGAATACATATAATTCAAATTTAAAAAAATTTATTTAGGATATTTTAATGCTTTTGATTCCATTCATTTCTTAAAATACTAAGTACAGCTGTGTCTCTTCTTCGTCCACTTGTTACCAAAATATTACTTCTTAATATTCCTTCTTGAATAGCTCCCAGTTTCTTCAGAGAGGTAATAGATTTTTCATTAAGAGCATCTACATGAAAATCCAATCTTTCAAAATCCATTTCTTTAAAGCACCAATTTAGCATCATATTTTTGGATTCTCTATTTAATCCAGTACGTTGAAATTCGGGAGTAATAATCGAATAACCTAAAGATACAGTTTTATTTGAAGGGGATATATTATAATACGAAGAAGTTCCAGCTATTTTTGCTTTCTCTTTATTGAATATAACTAAAGGATAACGTTCCTTTTTTTCTTTTTGAATGAGCGAGAATTTTAAATATTCCAAAACATCATTCTCGCATTTGCAATTGAAACGTGGATTATAAGTCCATAATTCTGGAAAATTTAAAATTTTACTTAATTCGCTAAAATGATTTTTTTCTAAAGGAATCATAGACAAATTAGCTGAATCGAGTTTAATTGATAAATCAAAAAAATTATTTGTTGTTTTTAACGAAAAAAATCTTCGATAAAAATTTTGCATTTTATTTTTATTTTTTCTTTTATTTATTTTACTCATAAAATTATAATATAATACTTTAAAAAATTAAGTTTTTCGAGTTCATTTGTCTAAATATTTATATAGATTAAGCATTATTTGATTCAAAAATTAAACAATTAATCATTAAATTATTATAAAATTAAAATTAATCAACCCTTGATTAATAATCTTTAAATTAAATTTGGATTGTTCAATTAAAAATTATTTATTAAAGAATTCCTATAAAGCCTATAATTGATTTGGCTTTATATTTATTTAAAAATTATAGATCAAATGAAAATAACAATTAAAATTTAATAAATTTTTTATTTTATTTGTTTCAAAAGGAGATGGTGATGTATTAATAATTATTTCCACAAAAATTTCACATTCTAAAAATTTTTATAATGATTGTTTTATAATTGCATAGAGATATTTATATTATACAAATTTGAAATAATCATACATTTTACCTTTAGTTATTATTGAATTCTAAAAAAATTTACAATTGGTTTAATAAATAAAAATTTTTATAGAAAAGGGATACTAGGAGATGGTTTTAATTTGAATTTTCATGGATAAATTATATGAAGATTTGATAACTTCTAACATAATAAATATTTTTAAAGATAAATTTAATGAAAAAGAAGAAATGAAAATAAATACTTGTTTTTTTCAGCATGAAATGATTTAAATGAAAAGAGATACGCTAAATTCTATTTTTGGAAGGATTGCCAATAAACTTCATGGAAAAAGAATAATTTAAAAAAAAAGGACTTTTAATTTCAGAAGTTGAAAATGAAAATAAATGCAAAGATTGCTGCTAGGAATAAGTTGTAGAATTTGTAAAATAATAATTATTATTATAATTCAATAAACTAATTATCTTAATATATTTCTAAAAAAAATTATTTTAATCACTATTATGACATTTTTTGAAATGACTTGTTATGAGTTATTAGACTAAAATAACGTTTCAATCTGATTTGCTGAAATAAAGGCAAAAAATTTAATAAGAATTTTATTAATTTTTGGCCTGCATTTATTAAAAAGCATTTTTAAATAAAATTGGGTTATATAACGTTTCGATCTCAATAGCTTCAAGCAAGGCATTAATTTAATATTTTCAAGCAATACTACAGAATGTTAGGAATAAAATTCGTTAAAAATTCTTGATAATTTATAGTTGAAACTATATTATTTATTAAATTATGTTGATCAATTTTAAATTTAAATATTTTTTAAAATAAAAATAACGAATTGATATAATAAGTAATGGAAAAGAAAAGATTTTCTTTGAGATTGAAATTTTATAATCAAATATCTAAATCAAATAATAATAAGCAAATATGTAATAAAAAAAATATAATTTCAAAATTATTTCTGTTTTTAATTATATTTCTTATGAAGATTTATTTCTAAAAATGATTTAATTTATTCGAATATTTAATACCAATAAATGTCAAGAGAAATTAGTTTAAAATTTTCTAATAAAAATCTAACTAGTAAATGTTTCTACATGTTTAAAAATATTCGATCACCTTTTTTATTAAATAATAATCTATTAAAGAACTATAATAATAAAAAACAAATAAGTTTGGATTTTGAAAATTCAAATTCTTATTTTCATAATTTTAAGAAGAATAGATTTTCATATAACGAATATTCGAAATTTACTTCACATATAAGAAATTCAAGTGATATCAATACAATGATTGGTAGTAGTAAAAAATATTTTTGTTCTTCTCTGAAAAAAGACTCAAATGGAAATAAAGATTCAAAAAAAATCAATTTATTGTTTGTCTATGCAAACGGAAATAAAGAAGTCCATGCAGAAGCTGAAGTTGGAAAAAGCATTTTAGAAATAGCTCATAAATATGATGTTGATTTAGAAGGTGCATGTGATTCTTCTTTGGCTTGTTCAACTTGTCACATAATTTTGGATCAACAATTATATGATAAATTACCCGCTGCAAAAGAAGAAGAGGAGGATTTGCTTGATTTGGCCTTTGGACTTTCGCATACTTCTCGACTGGGATGCCAAGTAATAATAACAGATGAATTCGAAGGAACTAAAATTACTATTCCTAGTGCTACAAGAAATCTTTATGTAGATGGTCATAAGCCAAAACCACATTAAATTAACTATTTTTGTCTAAAATTAAAAAATGGATGGCTGTACTACTTTGTTAAAATAAATATTATTATATAAATTTAATTTATTTGATTTTATATTTTAATTCTAAATTCAAAAATCTATGAAATGAAGGATTTTTAAGTCACATTTGTCATAAGAAATCTTTGAAAATTAATTTAATAAAGTTAATATAATGGGGATTGGG
>Ga0194116_10003862_pt1 | contig 17652 bp, 16 predicted proteins | sample TA2MahsurfametaG_4_FD_148617 | JGI IMG/M metagenome (GOLD analysis project Ga0194116, IMG submission 148617) | Freshwater microbial communities from Lake Tanganyika, Tanzania - TA2015008 Mahale S9 surface | ecosystem: Environmental > Aquatic > Freshwater > Lake | place: Tanzania: Lake...
CCCCAAGTTAAATCAACATTTTATTAAAAAATGAATCTTAAAAGTTTTTAATTGATTGAATTTATATGATTATTAACATATATATTTGATAATTTTCTTTAATAAGCCCTAAGAAATTTATAGGTTAGCGAATGGATTTATTATTTAAATAACATCAAATTAAAATAAATCAATAGAAAATAAACAAATCATGAAAAAATTTTTAAAAGAAATATATTTAGAAAATAAATTCAATGAAAATTCTAATGATATTAATAATTGTTTTAAATTGATAAATTTAAATAATCCTGATTCAGAATCTTCAAATGAAAGTAATAATAACATTAATAATAATATTTTAAGCAATTAGGCAAAATTTATTATCTGAAAAACTTTTACAAAATCAAAATAAATCTGAACAAGAAAAGGCAGAAGAAGAGGTGAATAACGTCTATTTATCAATTTAATAATTTTTAGAAAAAAAACTTGAAGATTTTTTTACACGAAAATCGCTTTTTAGATATAAAATGGGAGATAATTTTAGATGATTGCTCTAACATCACTCAAGATATATCTCAAATAAAGGTTTTGATAAAAATTTTCTATATTAATATGACCAACATGCAGACTAAAGAGATAAAAATAAAGTTAATCCCCAAAGAATTTGAAGTAAATTCATTTTATTTATTGAAAAAGTATTTAAATTTTTTCTCTGATAACAATTAATATAATTATTTAGGAGTTTTATGGAGAATTCAAGAAAATTCATAAATGTCTGTAATTATCAAATACTGATTTATGATAGATTTTATTTAGAATATTTTAATAAAAAATTAATTAGTTTTATAAAAACTTTTGATTCTTTATGGATGGTGAAATTAAAATTTCATCTTTCAATAGTTGTTCAAATATGATTCCAATAATCTAAATTTATCTAATATTTTTAATTTTTTTATTCAAGTCTTATGAAATATTTAATTTAATAAGACTTGAAATTAAACAAACAATTTAAAAAAAAATGATATTGGAATTACCATCAAATATAAAATTAATAATAATACTAAAAAAATTGACAATTTAAGTTTATAAATATCAATTTTTAAAATATTTTAGAAGGATAGATAGTTAAATAAATAAAATAATGAATTTTTGAATATTTAAAAGCAAATTTATTCAATTTTTTTCAGCAATAAATATATCCTATCATCCATTCCCAAATTATTTAAATGTGAAGGTTCTCCAGTAATTCCAAGTAAAAGACCCCCAAAAGAGGCATAAATTGAAACTTTACCCTCTGCTTCTTCAGAGTATTTGAAAATTTTTCCATTCATCACATAATCGAACTTATCTAAAAGGCTGCTCGTTTTTTTATTATAAACATCATATGAAAAGTTATTTGGACTTGGAGATCCATCAGAAGCAAGTGATTTTGTAATCATTATTGAGTAAACAGAATTTTTGGAAATAGGATAAATTTCACTATTAAAATCTAAAAGAATTTTACAATCAGAATCATCAGCTCTGGCCTCCAATCTCGATACTTTATCAAATACTTTACCTTCTTTATCTATAGAGAGTATTTGAATATTATCCTCAAACAAAATGTTTCTTTGTGTCATGTTTGCAATTTATTTTATTTTGATATATAAAATTTTTTAGTAAAATTAAATTAAATTCTTGCTAATTTTAATCATTAATATTATGATCATAAATATAAAAATTTGCTATTTATGGTTTTTTGACATAATTCTATTTAATTTAAATTTAAATCAATATCTTAATAAAAAAAGGTTTGCTAGAAAATATCATTATTCAAAAGTTAATATTTAAACTTCTTTTCAAACTTTAAAATAGATAACCTTAATTATTGATCTAAATATTATAAATGATTTTTTTAAAATTTATATAGATGTAAATATTTTATTTAATTATCATTAATAAATTAAATTATTATATCTCCCATTATAAATAGAAGGTTAAATAATCCGCATTTTCTACTGAACTTAATTTGTTTTTAACTTAATTTTATTTGTTTAAGAGAAGAATTTTAACATTAATGTTTTAAATTCTTCAAGAGATATTTCTCCATCATCATTATCATCTGCTTCTTTAAGCATAGACTCAAAGATTTTATCATCTTTAACTTTCGAATTATCGAAAATACATTTAATTTCACTTAAACTTATTTTTCCGCTTCCATCACGATCGAAAGTTTTGAAAGCAACTTCTAAATTCTGTTTACTGGTAAGTTTATCTTTATCAATAGTAGCAGCCAAAAACTCATTATAATCAATACTGCCACTTCTATCAACATCAATTGATTTCATAATATCATCCTAATATTTTAAATTGGAATATTCAGTTTCTTTTTAGTAATAAAAATTTTGAGATTAAATATTAATAAAATAATTTGATTTTCTTAAAATGAACTTTTATGGGTTCTTATGAAACATACAACTTCAGCCTCAGTAATTGCTTCTCCATAAAGTGTTTTATAGCCTTCATAAATCTCATCTTTTGTTAAAACGCCATCACCGTTTTTATCAAAAGATTGGAATTGAGAAAGTAATTTATTTCTTTCTTCTTTTGATATTAATTGATTCACAATATAAGTAATAGTTGCTTGTTCAAGTTTTCTTCCAGCCTTTTAAATAAAAATTATAAATATAGAAAAAAACTAAAAATTTCAGGAATTAACATAATTTACATATTATTTAGTAAAGAATTACCTTGAATTTTTTCAGTTTGTTTATTACATTGCCTGAAATTTTATTATCAGCTAAAGTTTCATTCTTTTTGAACCATTGATGTCCAAGACATTCTTTAGCAGAAAATCTTTGTTTTGGATCATATTTAAGCATTTTAGAAACCAATTCCTTTGCTTCTTTAGAAACAGTTGCCCATTCTTCAATTGGGAAATCATAAATTCCTTTTTTTACTGTTTTCATAATTTCAGTATCATTATCACCATTAAATGGTGGATAACCGCATAAAAATATATATAAAATTACTCCACAAGACCAAATATCACATTTTTCATCATAAATCTCTTGGAGAACTTCAGGAGCAATATAATAAGGAGTCCCACTAATTGTGGTCATTTTCTTTTTCTTTGAGAAATATCTCGCTATTATTATATATATATTTTAGCTTTATAAGTTATCAAAAATTAATAAACAGAATTTAAATTTATTCTTTAAATAAACAATAAGCAATATATAAAGATCAGAAACTAATTTATAATAATAAATAATAAATATTTTTCAGAAAAAATAATTTTAAGAATAAATAAAATTTAAATTACCTCCTCCCCAATCTATAATTTTAAGAATTGGGTTATCTGATTTTTCATCAAGCAATATATTTTCGGGTTTTAAATCTCTATGTACAACATTATTTTCGTGAGAATAACAAATAGCAGACAATATCTGTTTCATAAAAAAACTGGCCTCTTTTTCTGAGAAAATTCCTTTCTCTGTAATACAGTCAAATAATTCTCCTCCTTGACAATATTCAGAAACAATATAAAAATTAGTATTATCATCATAAAATTCATAAATTTGCATAATATTTGCATGAGATAATCGTGCCAATATATCAACTTCTAAAAATAATTTATCTTCATCTTGTTCTGATTTTTTAAGAATTTTAACAGCTCTTGTTTGTCCTGTGAGTTTATGAACAGCTTCTCTAACAGTACCAAAACTACCACTTCCCAAAGGCTTTCCAAATGTATATTCTTTAGTAATTGATCCTTTTTTATATGCAATAAAATTAGATTTATTGATTGTTAAGCTGTTGAAGTTTAAATTATCTACCATTAATTAATTAACTTAATTATTTAATATATTTAGGTTTTTTAAAAAAATTTTCTAGACTCATAAATTTATTTATAATGATTAAATTTTAATTAAATCAAATAAATTTTTTTAAGCATTCATTTATTAGGCAAATTTTTTTTAAAATATTGGGAAATGTTTCAAGATTATATGATATAGGAATATACTAGATAATATAAAAAAATTTTTCTTTTGTTGGTATAAATAGATTACCAACTCTATATTATTGCAAATCATTTCCTAACTATAACTAAATTAAAAAAAATCAAAAATATGATTTAAAAAATTCAAATAAATTAAAAATATTAAATCAATATATAAAATAAAATGAAGTGTTATTTAAGCCTCGCTATAATGTTCATAATCGCAATTAATAATGCATATTTGATCTCATCCTCTGTTTCACGTTACAAATTAAAATCAAGAACTTTACAAAATTTTCAATCATTAACTCCGCTTAACGAATCTGGAAATGGAAGTATTTTTTATTTGGATCGTCATACCCTCTCTTGCCCTTCAAGATCAGCACTTTTAGGTTTTGGATTACTGAGAGCTAGTGATAAAATTCAATATGGATATAGCTGCAAATCATCTTTAGCTATTTCTAAATCCCAATTCGTTAGTAAGACAACCCCTTGGAATGATATTGATAACAACGAAGAAAATTCTGCTAATTTCTTAGACAGGCATACAGTAATGTGTGATGCTTCTATGGCTATTAGCAAAGTGCAATTAATTAGAAATAGCAATAAAATTGCCTATAAATACGATTGCGTAAAAATTAAAGCTTTAAATTGTTTAGATGAAAAAACTCCTGAATCTTATGGAGGAGAAAAACACGAATCATATTATCTTGATCGTCAAAAGATAATGCTTCCTCAAGATCGTGTTCTTACTAGATTCACTTTAAGCACAAGATATGATGGAAAAGCTGTTTATTATAGATATGCTTATACAAGCTGCCAATTAGAAGATATTGATGGAAAAATTCTCGGAATCCGCAATATTATTTCTGATCTTGAAAATAAAGCTTATAATATTCACCCAAAAAAGATTGAAGAACAAGATAAAATCATAAAAGATAAAACTGAAGAAAATAAGATAAAAAATAATAGAATAAATGAACTTAATGTTTACATTAATGATATTTCCAGTAAAAATCAATCTATAACAAAAGATAATGAAGCGAAAAAATTTGAAAATACTAATAAAACTACTGAAAAAACACTAGCAGAATCAAAAGCAACAGATAAAAGCGTTGCGATCAATCATTTGAGAAACACTGTATTATCCAAGAATACAGATTTTAGTAATTTAGAAAACAAAAATCTGGATATTATTTCTGATATTAAAAAAGCCGAAGATAGAAAAGCAAATATTTTGACACAAATTAATTCAATTAAAACAGAAATAGCAGAGAAAGAAAAATTAATCGCATCCGAAAACCAAGAAATTATCAAAACCAAAAGTTTACTTGCTGAAGCGACAAAAAAAAAGGAAGAATCTGATTTAAAAATTACTGCTTTAGAGAGCGAAATAAATACATTAATTATTTCTAATGACAAACTTAAAAAAGATAATAAAGATGCACAAGACCTTATAAATAAAAATATTGCAAATATTGACAGTTCAAAAAAAGCTATTAAAACTAACGAAAAAGAAATTGCAAGATTGATGAAAGAAATAAGTGATAATCAAGCTTTAATTGCTACTGCAACAAAACAAAGAGACGATACAGTTAATAGTAAAAGGGCCGCTGAGATAAAACTAGCAAATTATAAGAAAGAACTTGATACATATGAAAATTTTTAAAATAAACTAGTTATCATTTAAAATAAATCTTAATCCGTTTATTTTAATAAATAAATAACTAAATTTAAAGCCAAAAATTTAATTTTCTTTGAATTTAATTAAACAATTTTAACTCCAAAAAAATAGGTCTTTTAATTAACAAATTATTATTACAATTCAAAAATGTTTGTTATATCTTATTTTATTTAAGAATATCAACATCTTGTTTTATCGAAATTATAGAATAAAATTTTTTATATATATTATTGCGATTTTCCAAAAGATTATGTTGTATTTTAATTAAAAATTAACAAGACAAAAATTGGATATTAAATTATTTTAAATAATAAGTCAATACAAAAATTATTTGATAATCAATATTATTTGATCAATTTCTTAATTAAATTTTTATCATCATTGATTGATATAATATTGTCTAATTTACTTGCTTCATTTTCTGTATTTAAACCTAAATTTGCTAAATTAATATTGGAATTTTTATAGATTAGATTATTATCATTTGGAGCTATTAGTACAGTATCCTCATCTAAATGAATTGGAAGTACTAAGGGATGCTTAAATTTATTGCGCCACTTATTTAATTCATTTTGAGATATTCCGTAATTATAATTATCATATACTTTTAAAGAATCATGTAAAGCATAAATGTTTAAAATATAAGTATCCAAATTAGATAGGGCATAGATTAGCGAAATTAGAAAAATTACAAATACAATTATTGCATCACTAAATTTTTGTCTTATTATGAAATACGATAGTATGCTTAATTGATAGAATAATACTGGCAAATTGGAAAATTTTAATATCTTATTAATAAGATAACCTGAAGATTCAATCTCCATTCTATGAATGCAAAGTAGGCTATAAAAATCACTGATATTACGTAAAGAGAAAAAATATAAAGTCGCTATTAGAATAAAAGGAACTGTACTGGAAAATACTAGAGCCATAGTATAAAATGTAAGTAATTGTGCATAGAAGTAACCGAATTGAAAAATATCTCCTTCTTGTCTATGCCATTGTTTTCCTATATTCGAAAAATGACGTTTATAGTATGCAAAAAAAGGAGATAAGGAATTCATAAATAATTCATCTAAGCGTAGAATGTAGAACATGGGAGAAATAGTAGCATTTTGTATAATTAATGTAACAAAAAAATATCCTAAGTTTTTATATTTTATTAAAAATAATAATCTTTCCTCAAAATGATAATCTGAATTTTTTATTGAAATTGAATTTTATTATTTTATCTCTTGATAGAATATTGTTAATTAAAGCAAAAAAAATTTCTTTAAATTACCTGAATTAGTCAATATTAATTTACTAAGAACTTCTGGAATATTTGAAATTTGTTCTTTAAAAATCCCAAAAAGAGAGTCTAAATATAATATAATAAAGTAAAATAAAAAATTCAATTTTTGAATTAAATACTTTTAAAATTATTTACTTGCTGTTGTTAGTGTAATTCCAGGTATAATCAAAATATTAAAAAGCATATAAAAAAAAGATTTTGTGAAAACAGAATACTGAAATCTTGAATGAGTATAATGTTTTTCAATCATCGCTATATTATTTATTTTATTTTATTTTTACCTGAAACATCTATTAAATAAATTAAAACCAAATTCAATAATAAAATTGTTAATGGAGGAAGATAAGTTTTTACGATATATCCATAAGGGATTTTTATCATCCAATCAAATTCGAAGAAGTTTAAATAATCAAATGATTTTAGTGTCGAAAAGAGAGTCTAATTTTTATAAAATTATTTTCAGTAAATATATGAAACAAAACATTAAATAAAATCTATTTTAAATTTTATTTTATTATTACCGTTGGAGTCGTTAAAAATATAAGCATTAAAATTACTAACATAAAAATAATAATTTGACGAAAGACATAAATTCCTCTATCACCTCCTACGTTACTCCATATAATGTCATAAGGCTCCATCATTTGATCTACTAAAATTTTTATATTTTCAGGTTGCATTCTATCAGTAGTAATCTCTAATTCTTCATTTAATCTACTGAATGATCTAGCCAAGTTTCTTCTTCCAACACTTTTAATAGATTCATTCAAACTTTCAATTTTAAATTTTAATTTCTTGCAAAATCCCTCTTTAAACATAAAAAGACATTTATTAGCAGAAATCAATGAATCAAAGCATACAAAAGCATGTCCTGAAGAATAAACTGGGATTTCAGTTTCTTTTTGAATTTGGTTCTCAATTTCTTCTATTTGTTTATTTATTCTTTTATCCTTTCTGTATATTTCAGGAAACATGTATTTCCTTACAAAAGAATTTTCTTTTTTGTTGATTAAATTTTTCAAGTCTAAAAGTTGATTTCTCTCACGCTCTAATTGTAATAAATTTTGGTAATTTGGAATAAATTGAATATCAATAACTTCTCCTCCTCCTTCCATATTTAGGAATACATCAAGTTTCTTTTTTAAGATCGTTGCTATTCAATTGAAACGTAAATTATTATTTTTTCACTTTAATTTAAATTTAAACAAAATAAATTTTAATAAATATTATTAAGAAATTCTCAATAAAAATCAATAATTCTATTTAGTTAATTAAAATTTTAAAATATATTAAAATTAAAGTTTTATAAAATTAAAAATTACTGTTTCTTTGTTGGGGTGCCAATCCGCTAATATGCAATGTCCTACTACTTAACCAATTATAATCTTTATTCCTTGATAACATATCAAACCTTTCAAAATATATATTTTTTGCTTCTCTTTTCAAACCCGAAAAAAATCTAAAATGTAAAAAAGTATAAATGATAACACCAAGCAAATGCACGAAAGAATTAAAATCATCCTGATGTTTGTTATTCATTAAAAAATCATGAAAAAATGAGCTGATTCCGGTTTCTTTTTGCAATATTGTAGAAATAAATGAAAATACAAGCGAGAATACAGCCATAGATATTAATAAACTCAACAACATTCTTTGGAAAATTAAATAAATATAAGCTTCTGTGCCGATGGATCTAATTAAGTAATTCTTATTAAATTCATTAAATTTTTTAAAAAATTCTTTTAAGAATATTTTGTAATTTTTCGTATGAAAAAATGTTGTCATTTCTTCCTGTTCATACTGAATATTTGGTATGTTACCTCCATACTCTTTTATCCAAATTAAATTCCATAAATAACCTCCAAACAAAAGCATTATTAGGCTGAAACAAACAAATAAAGATAATTCCTTAGAAGTAATCATATTATCATTTTTATTTTCAATTATAATCGTTGAATTTGAATTAGTAATGTTTTCCATATTTAATTTATCGAAATTTTATTTTATAAGAAATTTGCAACCTTTTTAAAAAATCAAATTAGTTTTATTAAACTAAATCAAATTAAAAAGGATTGAAATTTATATGAATAAATCAAATTTTATTACAATCAAGTTATTGTTTGAGAAGAAAAGAAGCGATATTCAAAATCTAATAAATGATATATGATTTTAAAAAAAATTTTTGTCTGTATAATATAAAATTCATAAGAAAGTCTTTAAAATTAAAACATAAAATTTAAGAATTTAATAATTAAAAATTCAAATTAATATAACAAATGAAAATGCTTGAAAGCATATATAAATTAATTTTATTTATATATTCCTTCGGTTTGATTTTCTCGGATGAAATTCCAGAATTGAAAATATTAGGAATTGAACCGAATGCAGGACCTGAATACGGAGAAACGAGAGTCATAGTACGTATATCTAATTTGACACAAGAAATGATAAACTTATATCCATATCCAAAAGTAATTTGAAAATTTTAATTTAAGTGTCGATTTGGAAGTATACATCAAGCAGTTGGAGCTACTTATATTAAATGTACTAGCAAGCCAAGGAAATCTGGAGAAAAAGAACCATTAACTAAAGATAAAGTAATTTATTGATTAATCAAAAAATGATTTAGTTTTAAATAAATTTATCAAAATTCTTTAGAATGAAACATGTGTTCAATGCAATGATGCACCAAAACATACTCCAGATATTATACCATTAACTGTCTCAATAATTGGAGATTTTTCTGATGTCTTCAACTCTATTCCATACAGATACTATCCTGAAGTAAGAATAAAAAAAATGAATGATTTTTTATTTCTAAAAGAGCATTAATTTAATTATTGTTAATCAAATATTAAATTTTAGCCAATAGTTGAATGGATTTATCCTCGATATGGTTTTAAAGATGGAGGAACTTTTGTTGAAGTATTCGGAAGGAATTTTTTAAATTTTGATCAAAATCTATTATGTGGTTTCGGTTCCAAAGATTCTCAAGCAATCTATGTTAATTCAAATTATATCATATGCTAGTAATAATTAAATTATAGCCTTTTTATGATTTCAATTAAACCTTAAATATTTTAGATTTTTTTAGTTTTAGAGCATTATTCAAATCAACATTCAAATAAAAAATAAATTGAGAAATATTTTAAAAATATATAAAAAAAAATTTAGTACACCACCTTCAGATATAACAGATAGAAAACTGCCTTTTTCTATTTCTTTAAATGATCAGCAGCAAAGTAGACAAGAGATTGATTATGTTTATTACGAAAAGCCTCATATTTTTACAATTGAACCTAACAAAGGTCCAGATGATGGTGGAACAAAAATAAATATTCGTGGACAAAATTTCAACCCATTAAGAGAAATAACTACTATGACAAATAAAAATGATACATTTTGTCTTTTTGGAAAAGATATCAAAACTCCAGGTAATGTTATTTCTTCGACTGAAATGGAATGTATATCTCCTCCATCTTATGATGTTCGTTCATATATTTTAGAAATAACTCTTAATAATCGTGAATATACTGATGATGAAGTAAAGTTTTACTATTATCATCCTCCTTTTGTTTATTCAATTTCTCCTAAAATCGGCCCAACTGTTGGAACTACTTCGGTTACAATTACAGGCAGTAATTTTGAAAATACAAGTTATGTAATGTGTAAGTTTGGAGAAAAATTGGTTGCTGGTCAATATATAAATCAAAATGAAATAAATTGTATTTCTCCTCAAGTTGAAAAACCAGGAAAAGTTAATATGGGATTAGCTATTCGACCAGATGAATTCAGTTCAGGAGCTAGCACAATATTTCGTTATTATGATAATCCCATTATAGATAAAATAGAACCAAGTTGTGGTCCTGAAAGAGGATTTACTCAAATAAGTGTTATAGGCCAGAAATTCCCAAGTGGAGATTCAGATTTCATTAAATGTGTTTTTAATGGAAAAATATTTAAAAATGCAACTGTAATCAATGATACAATGTTAAAATGCGACAGCCCTTCAGTTTTAAATTCTGATGGAATAAATGATAGAAATATAGATTTCTATTCTTTAGAACTTTCATTAAACGGAATAGATATAAGTGGTCCTGCTCAGAAATTTTATTATTATAAAGAAACTTATATTACAAATATCTCTCCTAATTTTGGGCCTTTAAAAGGAGATACACCATTGAACCTAACTGCAATTAATTTAGATCACCAAAATGCTTGTAATATTCGTGTTAGATTTTCTACAATTGATGCTGAACCTGAAATAATAGATGGAAATACTCTTTTAGTTAGAACACCAAGTGCGAATTTTAGTGGAGCTGTAGAAGTTCAGCTTAGCTTAAATGGTAAAGATTACGATGAAGATACAACAGTAAATTTCAGAGATATATCACATACATTTTATTATTATAAATTTCCAATTATAACTGATGTTATTCCTGCAAAAGGTCCCACTACAGGAAATACTAAAATTGATATTTTAGGAATAAATTTAAATTCTCCTTTTTATTTTTTGAAAAATGTAGAAGAGAAAATTGTATATTATCGTTTTATAAATGAAAATGATCCAGACATAGTTTATGGAGAAATTAAAAAAGCTAGTGCGGCTTCTAATTCTCTCATAGAAATTGAATCACCTTCAGTATATGAAAATAAGCTTAAAACTTTAATCCAGCTTTCATATAATCAATTTGATTTTGAATCTATTCCTGCTAAAAGATTTGAATTTTTTATGCTTCCTAATATTACTTCAATCGAGCCTGTTTACGGGCCTGTTATTTTGAAAGATCAAAAAATCAAAATAAACTTAGATAATTACTATTGTACTGAAAATTGTGATAAAATTATCTGTAAATATTCATCCAAAAATATGTATCTGATTGAAAAAGGATTTTATACTTCACCCAATCGAATTGAATGTGATCTTCCAATTGTTAATTCACCTGATTCTTATATTGTTGAAATTTCATTTAATGATGGAGAAGAGTTTACTAATAATAAACATTCTTATACTTTCTACAGACCTTATGTTTTATTTGTTGAGCCACAAATGATTCCTTCAAAAGGCCATAGTAAACTATTAATTCATGGGTATGGATTCGCCAATTCAGGAAGCAATCTTAAAGTTAAATTTGGTGATAATAATGTTAAATGTGGGACTAGTATCAATAATTTAAAAGGTGATTGCATTTTGAATGCAAATTATATCAATGAAAATTTGATTGAAGTTGATTCTTATCCTCGCTTCGAGGTTTTCGATTTGCAAAAAAATCAAAATTTTCAATATGATAGAATTCCAATAGAAGTTAGTGTTTTCAACGATGATTTTACAAATAATAATTACACAGTATTCTACTATGACGAGCCTATTATTATTAATGATTTTAAAGGATCTGATTTTGTTGGAGATGATAATCTTAGAGATGATTTGAGCAAAAATGCGATTAAATCCTTACCTGCAAACGTAGATACATTTATTCCTTTGGCAATTAATTCAAATAACATTTTGAAAGATTTTGAAAGGATTAATCAATATGCCAATTATACTTGTATTTTTGAAAATAAAACGAACACTACAATAAATAAAATAACTGAAGGTTTAATTTCAAGTATTCCCAATGATTCTAGGCTTAAAAACATTTTTTTCTGTCAAAGCCCTGAATGGAAAAACACAGGTAATTTTAGTATAAGAATTTCGCTTAATGGTAGAGATTTTTCAGAGAGTTCTTATGATATATCTATTACTGATCCACTTGAAATTTTCCAAATTGAGCCTCCTTGCGGACCTTTAAATGGAGATACTGATATTGATATATACGGAACTGGTTTCCAATCAGATCCATATTATATATTTAAATGGGGAATTCAAAATATTAAACCTTTATCAGAAAATACCTATCTAGGTTTATTTAGCAAATTTAATAAAAATATTGAAAATGTTAACAATAACAACATTAATAATAATAGAAATGTGCAAAGTCCTATTTGGCTAACAAAATACAATCCTCAATTTTCTGTACATAAAATTCGCATAAAATCTCCAATGGGTTATTCCAATGAGAAAATGGTAGGAGGTCCAGTTTACATAAGTCTAACGAAGCAAAATTTCCTAAATTATTTCAATCATACAGAGTTATCAAAACCATTTGAATTTTTACATTCTAATTTTGAATACTATTATTATCCTCAACCTTACATTCAAGCAATTAATCCACATGGTTCTATTGTTTCTGGTGGAACTAAAATCGTTGTTTATGGAGCTTGGTTCCAAAACATGCCTAAATATGGAGTTAAACCTTATTGCAAATTTGGAGATAAGATAGTAGAAGGAGAATTTATTTCCACTGTTAGAATTAGATGTCAAGCACCACCATCAGATACACCCAACATAAAAGTTCCTTTTGAAGTTTCACTAAACAAAAAAGATTTTACAAATAGCGGGATTGAATTTATATATTATAATGATTTCAAATATGCAAAATTCGATTTAATTGAGCCTTTGAGCGGTCCACAAACAGGTGGTACTCATATAAATTTAATTGGAAGAAATCTAACAAATATGGTAAATCCAGAAGAATTTTTATGTAAATTTACTAGTGAAGATCCAATTATTCCTCCTAAGATTGTTCCAGCAGGCTTTAAACATATAGAAAACAATAATCAAAGTGCTATAATATGTAATAGTCCTGGAGGTTGGAAATCTGGTACTAAAGCAATGATTTCAATTACATTTGATGGTCAAACTTTTATGGATACTGGATTTTACTTTTATTTTTATAAGTTTGAAAAGGTTATTCCTCTCTCGGGTCCAAATACAGGAAACGGTAAAATTAATAATTTTTTTAATTTTAATCAATATTGAAGATCTGAATTAATATTTAGGTCCTATTAATATTATTGGAGGAGGATTTATAGATTCTAAAAAGGCTAAATGTATTCTAGAAGGAATAACTTTTGATCCTATAAAAATCACAGAGAAAGAACTGAAGTAATTATATATTTAAATGCATTCTTTTATTTTTTCATTTTAATAATTTTAAAAAAAATCATTTTCAATAAAACTGAATTTTAAAAAAAATTTATTAAAATAAATTATAAATTATAAATTATTTTAGATGTCCAATGCCAAAGCCACAAAAAAGCCAAAACTTTACTGGCTTAGTTGATCTAGCTATAGTAATTAATGGAATAGATATTCATTCAATTACAGAAGGATTTTCTTATTACAAACAACCAATAATTAAAAACATTTTTCCAAAATATGGGCCTTCTAAGGGTAAAGGAATTGTGAGAGTTTTTGGAGAAAATTTCAAAGATGATTTTAAAAACGCCAATCCAACTTGCAAAATTGGGAATATACGTGGAAAATCAAAAATAATTAATATAAATGAAGTGAACTGTGAATTTAATAACATTCCATTGATTCCCTACAACGAAACATTAAATTTCTCTTATGCATTAAATAACTATTCATTTACTGAAGAAAGAGTTGATCATAGTTTTATTCCTTATGGAATCTCTAAAATAATTCCTTCTTCTGGACCAATTAAGGGAGGAAGTAGAATAGAAGTTCATGGAGCAGGTTTTTTCCAAAGTAAAAATGCAAAATGCAGATTTGGAGTTCCTGGGTACTTCTATTATACAAAAGCAGAGGTAATTAACTACAACCTTTTAATTTGCACATCTCCTCTTAATTATGAAATCCCCAATATTGCAGAAGTTCCTTTTTCTGTTCCTTTCTCAATAGCTTTCAATGATGATGAATTTAGTAAAAATCTTAAATAATGAAATTTTCTATTTTTTAATTTTTCAGTATTTTTATTATCTATTTCTATTTTCTTTAATTTTTGTTAATCTTCAGATCCTTGGACTGAAACTTCACATTACTTTACTGAATACGAGGAACCAGAAATTACTTCAATATCACCGATAGAAGGAAAAACATCAGATACAACAGAAATATTCATATATGCAAGTTTAGAAAAACCTTTCTCTACACGTAAATTATAATTTTCATTGAAACATTAAATATTTATTTTTGTTTTATTTTCATAAATTAATTTATTTGAATAGCTTCTGCAATAATTATTGAAGAAGATATAATTGATTATACAAATTCTGCCGAAGGAGTAGTTAAATCTACTTCTTCTATTGCATATCAGCCAATTACATGTAAATTTGGAACATTTGGTGTAACTCAAGGAATTTATTTTAACAGAACTTTAATAAAATGTTTAAGTCCAGTGATTCAAGATGTAAGATTTATATATTATTTTGAAGAGCCTTATCTTACATTTTTCTAATTTATTTTAATTAAAATTCTAATCATACAGGATTCTGATTTAGGATACGAAGATGTAGTTTTAGAACTTTCCCTCAATGGAGTTGATTATTACTATGATTCAAACATTGTTTTTACCTTTATTGGTCCTGCAGCTGGAAGAATGCTTTGGATTTATATAATAATATCTATTTTAACTGCTTTGCTTTTAATAATATTCGCTGGATTAATTTCTTCTTATTGGAATCGACTTAACAGATCAAATATAGATGTATTTTCTAGTGAAAGACCTCACGTTCTTCAAAAAAGGCCTAGATATATAGTTCAGCATTCTAGGCATGAGATGCGGGGAGACCTCTTAAATCAAGAAAATAATCCAAACAATCTTTAATAATTAGCAAAATTGAATTAACAATCTTGGACTCTTTAAAACATATTAATTATTTAATATTTTAATAAAATTTTTAAACTTATTAATAATTTAATTGATTTAATATAATTAAGAATTTTATCTTTGTAAAAACTAATTTTTTTCAAATAAAAAATAAATTACAGATATCCCAAGTCCAATTTTAGCAAATTTTTACATATATTCATATTTAAATAACATTGATTAATTTATAAAATTAATACTTGTAAAATCTATTTTATTATAGGCCTCAAATAAAAAATAATTTATTAATTTGATTTTAATTTAAAATTATACACAGATATATATTAGTAAAATATATTTTGTGGACCATAATTTTATTCTAAAACATTTGAATTGGTTTCTCTTGTTGAATATAATATATCTCTCATTGTAGAATAGAATATATTCCTTTTGGTCTTTTTATATAAAATCTGATAATATTCGAAATCCAAATCTTTATTCTCTAATAATATTGAAAAGTCTTTTAAATTATTATTGATTTCAGATTTATTTAATTGATTTTTAATGATAAAGTCTTCTATAACCCTATAGAAGAGATTCCATTCAACTGGCTTATTTTGTAAAATAGTTTTGCTATTAATTTGTTTGTAGGTTGGTATATCGAAATCCAAAATACGCAATAATTTAAAAAAATTTGTTTGCAAAAAACCATTATTTTTAATATTCTGAAGTTCATCTCTTTTTACCTGATAGCTTTCAGGAAATGCTATTTTTAAATCTTCTTCAGTTATTATTCTAAGCTTTTCAAATTTATAATTATTATAAATTTTCTCAGTGAAAGTTTTCGGATTCGATTCATAATTAAAATACTTAAAAAATTCTTTAACGCTTCTATAATAATTTTCATTTATAAAAATTTCTGAGACTACAAACTTTCGATTATCAAGGGGTTTTCCCAACATATGCTTAAAATTTTGATTACGGTCTTGATCTAATTTAAAGTTCAAAAAATATTTCATCGTTTGGAAAAATTTTATTTTTCAATTAGTAATAAAAATTAAATATTTATAATGAAAAATCAAGATTTATAGGAAAGTTAAAATTTAATAAATTAAAAATTTAAATAAATAAAGAATTATAATTTAAATTTTAATATTTAACTTTTTATATCTAACATAAAATGGTAAAAATTAAAAAATTTAGGAAATAAATTTATTCATTTAATAGACTAAAGGTACAACTTCTCAAGGTCCAAGAAATGACAAAACTCATACAACATGTAGAAGATGCGGAAGAAAAACTTTCCATAGACAACACAAAAGATGTGGTTATTGCGGTTATCCCGAAGCAAAAATGAGAAGATGTATTGATAAATTTTTTTTGATGATTTTAAAAAATAGATGACGGTTGGGCTTGCAAAACCAGAAGAAGAAGAGGACAAGGTACTGGAAGAATGAGTTATTTAAAAGATGTTTCAAGAAGGTATATATTTTTTTGATAATGAAAATGTTTTAAATTTAATTATATTCGAATTAATATTTTAAAAATCATTAAATTCAAACTGAATATTTTTAACTAAAATATTTAGATTCAGAAACGGATTTAGAACTACAAAAACTAAAAAAGCTTATTTAGGAAAATGAAATAATCTTCTTACTAAAATATGAGATTTTTCAAAATTTAGATTTGAATAATAATATTATATAAAATCATATTCAAGTAAATTAATTGAAAATTTATAATTTTCGTAATTTGCAAATTTTAAAGATTTTTACATACAATATTTTTTTAAAATTCATGCTTTAAAGTTTTTGCCATTCATATCTAATTAATATTTGATTTATAAAATTATTATCATTCTGGATATTAAAAAATTTATCTATTTTATTAATATTGTTTTATTTATATCAAAACTTATATATTTATTAATTTATAAAATAAATTTTTTATTTGTTTAATCGTATTTACTAATGAAAGGATTCCTAGGAAACAATCTCAATAATATGAATTTCAAAATAAATATTTTTTTTTAATATGGGGATTGGGGATTGGGGAT
>Ga0194116_10003863_pt1 | contig 17652 bp, 18 predicted proteins | sample TA2MahsurfametaG_4_FD_148617 | JGI IMG/M metagenome (GOLD analysis project Ga0194116, IMG submission 148617) | Freshwater microbial communities from Lake Tanganyika, Tanzania - TA2015008 Mahale S9 surface | ecosystem: Environmental > Aquatic > Freshwater > Lake | place: Tanzania: Lake...
ATACTGGCAGCCCGTCGCGCTGTCACGCGAGCTGCCGCATCCTGACTGCGCGCCGCTGCGGGTCCGCGTGATGGGCGAGGCGCTTCTGGCTTTTCGCGACAGCACCGCCGCAGTCGGGCTGATCGATCCGCGCTGCCCGCATCGCGGCGCCGATCTGTATTACGGCAGAAATGAAGACGCGTCGATTCGCTGCGTCTACCACGGCTGGCGATTCGATCGCCACGGACGGGCGCTCGAGTTGCCCAATGTGCCGCCTGAGTCGAACTATCACCGCACGATGCGGATCAAGGCATGGCCGGTTCGTGAGGCGGGCGACATCGTCTGGGCCTACCTGGGGCCGCCCGAACATGAACCCCCCGTGCTGCCGCAACTCGAGTTCACGCTGCTTCCGGACAGTCACAGGTTCACCACCAAGAAGCTGCAGCAATGCAACTGGGCCCAGTCGATCGAAGGCGCGATCGACACCTCGCATTTTTCGTTTCTCCACATGCCGGCACCCGGCGTCCCGTCAAACCGCAATGACGATGCGCCTGCCGACGAGAAGCGCCTGCGCTGAATCCGCGAAGACCCGTTGCCGCAGTTTTCGCTGACCGACCATCCGGTGGGCTTTGTCGTGGGTGGCGCTCGCGCAGCCGATCCCGGTGAGCGTTACTGGCGCATCGCGCAGTTCGTGCTGCCCTCCCACAGCACCACGCCCTCCACGCTGCCTGGCGAAACCGCATTCGGCTACACCTGGGTGCCCATCGATGATGAGCAGTGCTGGATCTACACCTACGCATGGAACCCCGATCGGCCGCTCACCGCCGATGAGCGCGCGAAATTCGAGCGCGGGCACGGCGTGATCGCTGAGGTCGATCAGCACTTCATGCCGATTCGCAAGCGCGAAAACGACTACCTGATCGATCGGGCGGTTCAACGTGATGTCAGCTTTACTGGCGTGCGCGGCGTGGCCGAACAGGACGCAATGATCCATGACAGCCAGGGGCGAATCGCCGACCGCAGCCGCGACCATCTGTCACCAAGCGATGCGGCAATCGTTCGCTTTCGGCGGCTGATGCTGGCTGAGGCGCGCGCGCTTGCAGATCACAACCAGGAACCCGCGGCACCCATGCGGGCTGAAGCCTATCGCCTGCGCTCGGGAAGCTGGTTCGCAGCGCACGATGTGCCGTTTGAGCAGGTGATGGTTGAGCGCTTTGGTGACCGCACCGGCCACATCAAACTACAGGGAGACGAATGATGCTTTCACACCTCGCCAGCTTGAGCGATCGGCCAAGCCCGATCCGATCGAGCGGACACTCTGCACCCCTCGACGCGGCCTCCTGGCCGCAGCCGTCGCCCTGGGCGCAACGCTTGTTCTGGCTTTGCCGCCCGCCGCAGCGCAGACCTATCCGAATCGAACTGTGCGCGTGGTCGTGCCCTACGCGGCAGCGGGCTCCACTGACAGCACTGCCCGACTGATTTCACAGGCGCTCTCCACACGGTTTGGCCAGCAATTTGTCGTCGAAAACCGACCGGGCGCAGGCGGCACCATCGGTCATGAGGCGGTCGCAAAGGCAGGCGCAGACGGTTACACGCTGCTCTTTAGCGCGGCGGGCCCGCTCACGGTCACACCCCACACTTATCCGAAGCTGGGCTATGAACCCATCCGCGGCTTTACACCGGTCAAGCTGATCGCCACCGCGCCGCTACTGCTGGTGGTCAATCCAAAGCTCAATTTCACGACGGTCGCTGATGTCATTCGAGAGGCCCGGGCGCGACCGAACGGTCTCAGCTATGGGTCATTTGGCAATGGCAGCGCAGCGCATCTTGCCGGCGAATACTTCAAAACGCTGGCCGGTATCGAACTGGTCCATGTGCCCTACAAGGGCAGCGCTCCGGCCCTCACGGATCTGATTGCCGGTCAGATCGACATGATGTTTGATGTGCTGGTAACCGCGCTGCCGCATGCACGAAGCGGTCGGTTGCGGCCGCTGGCAATCACGTCGGCGGATCGTTCCGCACTGCTACCCGATGTGCCCACCATGCAGCAGGCCGGCGTACAGGGCTTTGACGCCGGCACGTGGTTCGGCCTGCTTGCGCCTGCAGGAACCGACGCGGCCGTGGTGACGCGACTCTCGGATGCACTGGACCAGATTCTTGAACAACCCGAGATCAGAAGCGCGATCGCTCAGGGCGGCGCCGTGGTGGCCGCAGGCTCGCCATCGCAATTCGCGGCATTTTTTGCCGCAGAGTTCGAAAAGTGGGGAAAGATCGTGAGGCAGGCGGGTATTCGATCGGAATAACCGCCTGACCCGAACGCCTCAGGCCGCGCGCGCGTTCAGTCGCGAGAACCAGTCGAGCACTTCGGCGCGCGCAACCACATCGCCGTACTTGGCGTTGATGTCAAACAGCGCTGCCTCGTGTGGCGCGTCGTGACGGTCGCCCACGCACTCGCGAGGCACGATCACGCGAAACCCGTTCTGTATGCCATCGACGGCTGCCGCGCGCACGCAGCCACTGGTGGAGCATCCCAGCAGCACGATGGAGTCAACGCCCATTGCGCGCAGCGTGGACGCGAGCGAGGTACCAAAGAACGGGCTGGGATACTGCTTGGCCACCACGATATCCTCAGGATGCGGCGCAATCTTTGGATCGATCGCGCCCAGCGGCTCACCGCGTACGAAGAGCTTCAGCGACGGCACTTTCTTGAAGAACAGGCCACCGTCGATCCCTGACGGGTGGTACTCGACCACGGTGTAGAGCACCGGAACCCTGGTTTCGCGAGCCTTCGCGATCAGTGCGACCGAGGCGTCGACCGCATCCACGACCCCCTGGCCAAAAAACGGTGCGCCGGGCGTGGTGTAGGCGATGACGAAATCGATCACCAGCAGGGCCGGATTTGAGCCGAACCCCAGCCGGGTATCGAATACGCCACGATAGTTATCGGTAAGCGAGGGTTGAGACATGATCAGAACTCCATGGACAGTGAATCGCTGCGTTCGAGTCTAGAGGCTGCGCGTGGCACTGACAAATGAGCGCTGCCCGGCGCAAGCCGCTTAATTGAAAACATAGTCATCGGGATCGATCACCCGGGTGAAATTCCAGTAATCGAGCAGTCGCCAAGGCGAGGTTGCAAACACGCGACCCCGCCGGTTCTTGTACCAGCTGCCAACCCCGCGATGCGCCCAGACCATGCGCGCATGCAGCGCATCAACGCGCTCATTGAATGCATCATGCACCTGGGGCTTCACATCGAGCGAGCGTCTGCCGGTCTCGATCAGCTCCCGCAAGGCGAGCATCGTGTAACGAACCTGGCACTCGCTGTGAAAGATCGCGCTGCCGCCATGGGCCAGATTGGTATTGGGTCCATACATCAGGAAGAAGTTCGGAAACCCGGGCACGGTGATACCCAGATAGGCGCGCGGATCGTCGTCACCCCAGCAGTCACGCAGCGTTCGACCTGCCCGACCTTCAATGCGCATCGGCCAGGTGAGTCGGTCGGCCTGAAAACCGGTTGCAAGGACCAGCACATCAGCCGGATGTCGTTGGCCGTTGTTTGTAACGACCGCATCGGGCTCGATGCGATCGATGGGCTCGGTAATCAGATCCACCGTGTCCCGTCGAAGCATTCGGAACCAGCCGTTATCGCGCAGCATGCGCTTGCCGTACGGCGGATAGTCGGGCACAGCCTTCGCAAGCAGCGTCGGATCATTGCCCACCTCTGCGCGGATATGCTCGATCAGGCGCTCGCGCATCGCATGGTTTTCAGCGTTCAGCGAACGATCGGGCGTTGGCCATGATGGATCAACCTGCAGCGAGCGGTAGAGTCCGTCGCCAGAGGCCCAGAAGAGCTGAAACCGATACCAGTTCGCGTAGTGCGGCAGGTTGGCCAGCGCCCATTTTTTTCCGGGCTCAACCTTCGCGTGGTAGAGCGGGTTGTGAACCGCCCAATGCGGACTGCGTTGAAAGATCGAGAGCCGGGCCACCCGATCAACAATTGATGGCCCCACCTGCATGCCGCTTGCCCCGGTGCCAATCATGGCGACTCGCCTGCCCTCAAGCGAGACCGCTTCGTCCCACCGGGCCGTATGCATGGCCGGCCCGGCAAAGCGCTCGAGCCCTGCAATATTGGGTAGACGCGGCCGATTCAGCTGACCCACCGCACACACCAGCGCGTTGGCCTGCAGCGTCAACGTCGACCCATCCGCCGCTCGGGCCAGCACCCGCCATCGGGCAGACGCGTCATCCCAGCTCGCCTCGGTCACCTCGGTATTGAACCGAATATTGGGGCGCAGCTGGTAACGATCAGCGACGCCTTCGAGGTAGCGCCAGAGTTCATCACGCGGCGAAAAATACCGGCTCCACTGATGGTTGGGCTCAAACGAGTACTGATAAAAATGGTTCGGCGTGTCGACCCCGCAACCGGGGTAACGGTTTTCGAACCAGGTGCCACCTACCGCCTTATTTTTTTCCAGGATGGTGTAGCCAATGCCCAGCCGCGCGAGCTTGATGGCTGTGGCCAGGCCCGATTCACCCGCACCAATCACGACGACGTGAAATTCCTTGAGCGTCTGGGTCGCAGGTCTGACCCGCCAATCGACTTCGATCGGCGGCGTGCCACCCAACCCCATTTCATGCGCAATGAGGGGCAGGTAGTCACCGGGAACGGCCTGCCCCACACAGGTGCTTACCATCTCCGAGAGCAGATCGGGGCCTGGCGCTGGCGCTGCCTGCAAACGGCCTGCACTCAGATCGTCGAGTAAGGCTGCGGCACGATCGCGAAGGCGTGTCTTGAGCGCTTCGGGAACATTCTCCATCCAACCCCATGGGCCCTGGATGAAGGACCGATACCGTGCAAGCTCTGCCCGGTCTCCCGACAACTGCACATAGACCATCAGAAGCGGCGCGATGTCCGCGCCCTCAAGCTGCTCGCGAAGCGACGGCTTACTCATGACGCCTCGCTGGCCGCACTGACAGGTTCGAAATAAACCGTGACAAAGCCCTGACCATTACGCGAGGCGCCCGCGGACAGGTGGCCAAGCAGCCCGCCACCTGCCAGCGCGAGCAGGCGATCAAGCGACTGTCGTTCAATGCCAAACGCCTCGGCGAGCTGCCTGATCGGCTGGCCGATCGCATCGACCCGCAGCCCTGCCGAATAGAGGTTGAGGTCAAAGGCCCGAATCGGTTGATCGCGCTCACCGAGCTCGAGCCACTGCGGTTGAACACCGGAACGCAGCGCGACGACGCGATCAAGAATCGCCTCGCAGCAGCGCGCGGCGTGAGCCAGTGCCGAATCAGCGAGCAGCGCAGACATTTGCGCACGCAGGCTTTGCGTGGACAAACCCGGGTGGCACCAGTAGATCGTCTGAACACCACTGTCTTGACGATCGGCGTGCCATTTAAAGCCGCGAAACAGTTCGATCGGCCCATCTTCGACACTGCGACCCGCGAGCCTGGACCGATGCTCGGCATACACCTTGAACACCGCGCGTCCGCTGGAATGTTCTGACCCTTCAACGCCCTCAAAGCCAAACAGCACGGTGCTTGCGTCATCAAGCGCCTGCTCAAACAGCGGGCGCATCGCAGCGGGCAACCCGATTCGGTGCGCGGCCTCTTGAAGTGCCTGCCGGGGCGCCTGCCTGGCATCGACTCCAAGCATGTAGCGCTGGGTGATCAGTTCGCCAGGCTGGAGCTTGAAAGAGCGTTCGTACTGGGCGGGTAGATCGAGCGCTTCCAGCACCTGGAAGGGTTTGACTGCAAGCTCGACCAGTGACGTGGAAGCCGCGGCACTCGCCATGAATTCAGGCGTCCCCAGGCTGTCGGCGCGGCACCGCATCCTCAGGAAACATCACCGCCACAATCGGACCGTCAGCGGCCCAGCTGTGGCAGCCATCAATAAAGCGTGGCTGCACCGAGACACGCGCGGCCACATCCTCAAAGCCTTCTGCGGTTGCAAGCGACCAGCTGCCCATGGATTGAAAGGCGACGGTTGGCATCTGGTAGAGCATTTCGCGTACATGCGTGCAGCCCTGCGTGCCGCCTACCCGTTCATCGACCGCCCTTCGCCACCCCCGCGCCAGACCCAGCCCGACCAGTGCCCGAAACCGCGCCTGCGTCTCGGGACAGGTGGGATAGGGCGCGCCGGGAATCGATACCTGAATGTCGTGCACCATCAGTTCGCCATCGATGGTGAGCCGCACCCACATTTCATGCACGACCGCGCCGGGCTCCCGCATCCCGCGAACGGGCTCTTCATACCGGTAGGCTTTGGTGTCAGTGATGCAGCCCTCAATATCAAACAGACCATCATCGCGCGCAAAGCTGTCATACACGATCCGGCGGCAGTGCAATGCCCGCCTGGGCGCAGCGGGCGCAATGTCGGCCACGGGCGCCTGCGGCGGAAACAGTTCCGCAGGGTATCGGCGAGAGGCGGGAAGTTTCATGGGCTAGGAGCAAGAGGGTTGAGGGCCGGCGGCGGCAAAGCAACGTAGACTGTAGCAGCGGCCTCGATAATTCCGAAGCCGATGGTTTCTTTTCGTGTTTCAACCGATGTCGATTGACGCCCTGCCCCGAATCAGCCAGACGTCGGTGCCTCTCACCCAGCCTGTAGAGGCCACCGATGAACGCGGCCACCGTGTGGTGGTGCAGATTCCGGCTGAGCGCTCGCTGACGCTTTACGTCGATCGCGTCGAGGTGGTGACGCTGATGACCCTTGGCGCGCATCCCGAATGGCTGGTGCTTGGCTATCTGCTCAACCAGAAACTGGTCGATTCGGTTCACGATATCGAGGCCATCACGGTTGACTGGGAGGTGGGCGCCGCCGCAGTGAGCACGCGTTCCAAGGGTTTGAATGCCGAGGGACGGCCAGTCGCGAAAACGATCACCACCGGCTGCGGACAGGGCAGCATGTACGCCGATCTGATCGACACGCTGAAACCGATTGGCGATCTGCCGCAGCCGATTGCGCAGCAGACGCTCACAGCCATCGTCGATCGGGTACGGCAACAGGAAACCTTGTATAAGCAGGCGGGGTCGGTTCATGCCTGCGCATTGTTTGAAGGCACTGAGCTTCGCGTGTTGATTGAAGACGTGGGCCGCCACAATGCACTGGACAGCATTGCGGGCTGGCGCGCGCTGCAGCCCCGCGATTGCATCACCGGGCATCCGATTCTCTACACCACCGGGCGGCTGACCAGCGAGATGATCATCAAGGCCGCGCAGATGCGGGTACCGGTCGTGATCTCCCGAAGCGGAACCACGGAAATGGCGCTTGAGGTTGCGACGCGGGTTCGGGTCTGCACAATTGGTCGGGCGCTCAACCGGCGCTTCCTCTGCTACACGCATCCCTGGCGCATCGCGTTTTCTGCCGAGGCTCAAACATGACTGGAACCACTGCGATGATCTCCGCCAATCACCCTGCCCGCGTACTGCGCGGCAACCCTGGCCCGCTTGAAGCCGATACCCGTGTCGCCATTGTCGGCGCGGGCGCATGCGGTCTCACGGCGGCACTCGCGCTATCGCGCGCCGGCATCGACTGCGTCGTGCTCGAACGCGACATCACGCCCTCGGGGTCCACTGCCCTGTCGTCAGGCTTTGTGCCGGCTGCGGGAACGCTGGCACAGGCGCGACAGTCAATCCGTGATGAACCGGCACTGCTTGCGCAGGATATCGCCGGAAAAACGCATGGCACGGTCGACCCAGTGCTGGCGCATGCCTACAGCGCTGCCGTAGGGCCCGCAATCGACGCGCTCGAGGCCTCACATGGCTTGGTCTGGCAGGTGCTCGACAACTTTCTCTATCCCGGTCATTCCGTTCATCGGATGCATGCGGTGCCAGAGCGAAGCGGTGCCGCGCTGATGGGCCGGCTTGGCACGGCGGCTGAAGCCGCTGGCGTGATCGTGCTGACCCAGGCCCGCGTCACCGAGCTTTGGGCGGATGCGAGCCACGCGATCCACGCGATCGGCTATCAGCGTCCCGACGGCTCGGTGGAGCGAATCGGCTGCCAGGCTCTGCTTCTTGCCTGCAACGGGTTTGGCGGCAACCCCGCGTTACTCACCGAACTGCTGCCCGAGATGGCGCGAGCCACCTATGCGGGTCACGTCGGCAATGACGGTTCGGCCATTCTGTGGGGACGCGAACTTGGCGCAGGCTTTGCTGACCTGGGTGCCTACCAGGGACACGGCTCATGGGCCATTCCGCAGGGCGCACTGATCTCCTGGGGACTGATGATGGAGGGCGGCATCCAGGTGAATCGGCTGGGCGAGCGCTTTCACGATGAAACTCAGGGCTATTCGGAAGCTGCAGTGCATGTGCTTGCGCAGCCGGGCGGCGTGGCCTGGAATGTCTTTGACGATCCCATCCTGGCGTTTGCACAGGACTTCCCCGACTTCCGCGATGCGCAGGCCGCTGGGGCGGTTCGGCACGCAGCCGATGCGGGCGAGCTCGCGGCACTTATTGGATGCCCGGCGCAAGCGCTGGCGCGAACGCTCGACGCCGTGCGCGAGGGCACCGAGCCGGTGACCGGGCGACGCTTCAAGCGGGCACTCTCAGGCGCTCTGCATGCGGTGAAGGTTACCGGCGCGCTCTTTCATACACAGGGCGGGCTTGCCATCGATGGGCACTGCCGGGTGCTTCATGCGGGCGGTCGCGCGTTTCCGAATCTGCTTGCGGCGGGCGGTGCCGCGCGCGGCGTATCGGGCAACGCGGTGTGGGGCTATCTGTCGGGTAACGGCTTACTGAGCGCGATTGCGGGCGGGCATATTGCAGCCGACACAGCCGGCCGACTCGTGTCGCAGCGGCTCACGTGAGCGGCAACGCCACATGCTGGCGGAAAGCCGGTCGCGTCATCATCCGCCGGTAGTAAGCCTCGAGCGCAGGCAATTTGGGGTGGTCAATCGGTAACGCAAGCCAGCGGTGCACGAAGGGCGCAATCGCGATGTCGGCTACCGTAGGACTCGCGCCACACAGGGCTTCGCGCGCCGCAAGCTGCCGAGCGAGCAGCTCGAAGCAGCGGGCCGTCTCGGCAGTGGAGCGCTCGATGGCGGCGGGATCTCGACGCTCAACGGGTGTTCGGATCAGCTGCCAGAAGAGTGTGGTCATGGGTGCGGCCAGCGTGCTGGTGGACCAGTCCATCCAACGCTCAGCATCGGCACGCGCCCGTGGCGCATCGGGCAGCCACTGGGTCGCCCGCTCTCGCGCCGCCAGATAGCGCACGATGGTGTTCGATTCCCACAGCGTGAAGTCGCCGTCGCGAACGGTGGGTACGCGGCGGTTGGGGTTCATCGCACCGTACTCATCGGTATCGACCACGCCATGCTGCATGCCGGCATCGACTCGCTGATACGCCAAATTGAGCTCGGCGCATATCCACAGCACCTTCATGACATTGATCGAATTGATTCGACCCCAGATCGTCAGCATCAGCGCACCTCTGGGCTGGTGCGACGAATCGCATCCGCGCGATGTTCAAGACCCGGCAGCAGTTCAAGACCATGGCCTGACTTCGAAAAATCAACCGTGACCTGCCCGCCGCTGACCGTAGGCAAAGCGGTAACCAGCTCGGTATACCAGCCGGTATAAAACGCGCGCACGCACTCCTGGATGAGCGTGTTGCGCGCATGAAGCGAAAAATGGCATGACGCTGCCCAGACCACTGGCCCTGTGCAGTCGTGCGGGGCAACCGGTACATGGTGGGCCTCAGCGAGCGCTGCGATCTTTCGCGCCTCGCTCACCCCGCCACACCAGGACAGATCGAGCATGGCCACGCCCGCCGCGCCACTTTCGAGATATTCACGGAATGCATGGGTATAGGACAGCGTTTCGCTTGCGCAGACCCAGGCTTTCGAGTGCCTGCGGTACTCGCGCAGATCGCCAATGTTGTCGAGCCGAAACGGGTCTTCGTGCCAGTAGGTGTCAAAGGGCTCAAGCGCCCGCGCAAGCTTGCAGGCCATGGGCAGGCTCCAGAGCGAATGGAACTCGACCATGATGTCCATCCTGTCGCCGACCGCAGCGCGGATCTTGCGAAACGGTTCCAGCGCGGCGTCGAGTTCGCGCGGCGAGATATCCCAGCCATGGCTTCGCTCGGCTGCGATATCAAACGGCCAGATTTTCATGCCGGTGATGCCGTCTTCCAGCAAGGACAGCGCCAGCTCGTCAGCGCGGTGCAGGAACGCTTCCAGGTCCTCATAAGGCCCTGCGGTTTCACCCACATGCCAATTGGCCACCGCCTGGGCGCGCGCGTCGCGGATGTATTTGTAGCCGGCACACGTGTTGTAGACGCGAACCGAGTCTCGCGATCGACCGCCCAGCGCGTCCGCAAGCGGCAGGCCAATCGACTTGGAGAAAATATCCCAGAGCGCAATATCGACTGCCGAATTGCCGCGCGTTTCAACGCCCGCTGAACGCCAGCCCAGATAGTTGGCGAGATCACGACCGATGGCTTCAATACGCAGGGGATCGCGCCCCACCAGCTTGGGCGCGACGGTTTCATGCAGATAGGCCTCAACCGCCGCGGCGCCCATGAAGGTTTCACCCAACCCGATCAGCCCTTCGTCGGTGTGAAGCCTGACCCAGATCAGATTGGGAAACTCGCCCAGTCTGATGGTTTCGAGTTCAGTGATTTTCATGGGCGCAGAGCGCTGGCTTATTTGCGGACCTGAGCGAGCGTGTCTTTCAGCCGGGTGATCGTTTCCTGGCCGATGCTGGCCTGATGCTTCTCATACACCCCTTGCACCTTGTCGAACATCCGACGGTACTCGCCCTGCGACACTTCATTGATCTGCATGCCGCGCGACCTCAGGCTGGCAAGCGACTTTTCGGACAGCGCCCGCGATACCTTGCGCTGTTCGTCACGGCCCTCGATGGCGCACGCCGAGAGCGCACCACGTTCGTCATTGGACAGCTTGTCCCACAGCGGCTTGGAGTACAGCACCATGAACGGTGTGTAAGCATGGCGCGTGACCGACAGAAACCTTTGCACCTCATAGAACTTCGAGGTGTCGATGGTGACGAACGGGTTTTCCTGGCCATCGATGGCGCGGGTTTCAAGCGCGGTAAACACCTCGCCGAAGGCCATCGGTACCGCATTGGCGCCCAGCGTGCGGAAGGTGTCCAGGAAGATATTGTTCTGCATGACCCTTACCTTGACGCCCTGCAGATCTTCCCACTTGCCAACGGGTCGACGCGAGTTGGTGAGATTGCGAAAGCCGTTCTCCCACCAGGCCAGGTTCACCAGATTGGCGCCCGGCATCTTGTCGGAAATGAACTTGCCGAAATCGCCATCCAGCACCTTGTCGGCTTCGGCTTCATTCTGGAACAGGAATGGCAGATCAAACACTCCCAGCTCGGGCACGATGCCCACCAGCGGCGAGGAGGACGTGATCACCATTTCCTGAGTGCCTGAGCGAAGCGCCTGCGTGGCCTGCAGATCGCCGCCCAGCGCGCCGCCCCAGAACGCCTGCAGCTTCATCTTGCCGCCTGAGCGCTGATTGACGCAGGCCGTCATTTTGGCCACGCCGTTACCGACCGGGTGGTCCTGATTGACGCCGTTGGACACACGGATGGTGCGCTCGGCAAATTGCGCATGGGCGGGGGCCGTGAGCGCCGCCCCAAAGGCAAGCGACAAGGCAGCAAGGGCTGGCCGCAGGGCGCGGCGTCGAATCGTCGATTTCATCATCTGTCTCCTTTGTTATCGAACTTGAATGATCAGCGACCGCGCAGCCACTTCAGCGGCACGGTCACCAACTCGGGGAAAGCCACCAGCAATAGCAATACCGTAACCTGAGCGATCAGGAAAGGGGTCACCCCCCGAATGACCGCTCCCATCGGCATCCGGGCGACGCCGCTGACCACATTGAGCACGATGCCCACCGGCGGGGTTAACAGGCCGATCGCGTTGTTCATGATGAACAGCACGCCAAAATAAACCGGGTCGATGCCTGCCGCCTTCACCACCGGCATCAGCACGGGCGTGAGGATCAGCACCGTGGGCGCGAAGTCGAGCGCGGTTCCCACCACCAGCACCAGCAGCATCATGATGAGCAGCAGCAGCTTGGGATGCTCTCGAAACGGCGCCAGGACGCCAGCAAGCTCGGCCGGAATGTTGGCCTGCGTGATCAGCCAGGCTGATACCAGCGCCGATGCCACCAGGAACATCACCACCGCAGTGGTCTTGGCCGCAATCAGCATCACCCGGTAGAGCTGAGAAAGCTTCAACTCGCGATAGATGAACAGCCCGACGAACAGCGCATACACCGCTGCGAGTACCGCAGCCTCGGTGGGCGTGACCACACCGAACTTGATGCCGCCGAGAATGATGACGGGCATCGCCAGCGCCCAGATGCCGTCGACCGCAGCCCGCAGACGCTCGCCCCAGCTCGCCTTCGGAAATACCGACACCTTGTCGCGCCGCACCACCCATGCCCAGGCGATCACCAGCGATACGCCCATCAGCAGGCCGGGAAATACGCCGGCCAGAAACAGCTGGGTGATGGATACATTGGCGGCGACGCCGAAGATGATGAAGCCGATGGAGGGCGGGATGACCGGTGCGATAACACCCCCGGCGGCAATCAACCCCGCCGAGCGTGGCATGTTGTAGCCGGCTTCGCGCATCATCGGAATCAGGATGGAGGCGAGGGCTGCGGTATCGGCGGCGGCCGACCCCGACAGCGATGCCATCACGACCGCAGCAAAAATGGCGACATAGCCGAGCCCGCCATGCACATGCCCGACCAGCGTGACCGCAACCTTGACGATCCGGCGCGACAAGCCCCCGGCGTTCATGAGTTCGCCAGCCAACAGAAAGAAAGGCACGGCGAGCAGTTGAAAATTATCAGCGCCGATGATCAGGTTCTGCGCAACGATCTGGGTATCGAATCGATCCAGATGGAGCATCAGCGCAAGACCGCACACGATGAGCGCAAACGCCACCGGCATGCCGATTGCCATGGCTCCCAGCAGCGACGCGAGAAACACCGCCACCGTCATTCGAGATGCCTCTTGAGCGAGGCCGCTTCACTGGAACCAAGTTCACCGGCAAATTCAGCCAACTCGCGCTCGCCGAGCTGCCCGGTAAGGGCGCGGGCGAGCCGTGCGAGGGTGATCAGCCCAATGCCCACACTGGTGAAAAAGCCGACGCCATAGATCCAGATCATCGAGATGCCACTGATCGGCGCGACATTGCTGGCGTTGAGCGGCGCCTGACGCCACGTGCCCCAGAAGAACACGATGCAGCAGATGAGAACCAGGAGGTCGGAGACGATCATGCAAAGCCGGCGCCCGCCCGGACCGAACCGCGCCACCAGCGTCTCGACACCCATATGCGCGTTTTCACGAGCCACCACGACGGCCCCCACGAAGGTGAGCCACACAAACAGAAACCGCGAGAGCTCGTCCGAGAGCGCGATGCCTGAATCGAACGCATACCGCAGCACCACATTGCCAAACACCATGACCACCATCACCGCCAGACAACAGACGATGAACAGCTCAAACAGGCGGAACAGGGGGTTGAGGAGACGGGCAGGCACAGGCATCGGCGCAGGCGAAAAGGTGAACCGCGATCCTACACCGGCGGTCTGACTGCAGTCGATCGTGCTTCCCGCTGCGCGATCCAGGCCGTGGCCGACACGATCAGCGCACCGCCTGCAAGCGCATGCAAGCCCGGCCATTCGCCAAACAGCAGCAGGCCGTAGAGGCCCGCCCAGACCATGTCCAGGAACCGAACCGGCTGCATTGCTGACACATTGGCAAGCGCGAATGCGCGGGCCATGCAGTAATGACCGATCGAACCCAGCACCCCACAGGTCGCAAGCATCACCCAATGCCGAAGGCTGGGCATCTGCCAGACAGCCACGGCAAAGGGCGCTGACAGGGCCGATACGGTGAGCCCCTGCCAGACCACGATCGTGAGCGGACGCTCGGTGCGGGTCAGCGACTTGGTGATCAGCGCGGACGCTGCGAACAGTGGCGATGAGCAGAGCATCACCACTGACCAGAAGAGGCTACCCGACCCCAGGCCCCAATGCGGGGCGATCACGATCAGCATGCCGCCGAATCCCACGCCTGCAGCGGCCCAGCGCGCGAGGCTCACGCGCTCACGCAACAGGAGCGCTGCCCCCAGCATGACCCAGATGGGCGTGGTGAATCCCAGCGCGGTGGCATCCGACAGGGGCAGATGGGGAAGCGAGATGAAAAACAGCGACAGCGCGCCGGTGTGGGCAACGCCCCGCCAGAGCTGCCCCGACAACGATCGCGGCCACCAGATCGATAGACCACTGGTCGCGACAGCCGACAGGATCACCGGCAGCATCGCCACCACACCGAATAGCGACCGCAGGAATTGCGCCTGCATCGGATCGAGATCAACCGACACCGATTTCATCAGCGAATTGAGTCCACAGATCGCTGCGCCACTGGCCGTCATCCAGGCGAATGCATGAAGCGCAGGCCGCGGGGGCGGGATGGCCGCGTCGGACGGTGGCTCGGACCCGTTCATCGGGCCTATGATGCCAGTCCGGCGGCAATTAAGGCGAGCGCCGGTTCGGGCGGTGCGCCCGCGCCAGCCCCCGTCCGAGACACAGTCAGAAAAGGTTCGCGATGCTTGCAGCGATTGAAATCGGCCCGGTCACCGTCTGGCCTGGCGAGTCCGCGGGTAAATATCCCGACGGCAACCAGGTGATCGTGCGGGGCACCGACGCGATCGCCGTTTTCGACACGCCCCTGGTGTCGCAGCGCTTGCCCGCAGACTCCGGAATCGACCAGGCCGATCTGGTGGTTCTGGGACACGTGCACGAGGACCACATGGCGGGTCTCGAAAGACTCAGCCACGTGCCGGTGCATGTTCATCAGGCCGACCTTGACGCTGCGCGAAGCTGGCCGGGGCTGGCTGCCCACTATGGTTATCCGCAGCCCGTTCTCGATGAGCTGCATCAGAAAATCAGGCGTGAGTTTCGCTACACGCCCCGACCCGACGCGGTCGGCTACGGCAACAACGCGTCCTGGGATCTGGGTGGCGCTCGTATTCGCGCGATTCACATGCCTGGACACACCGCAGGGCATTCGGTGCTGCTGGTCGAGCCCCATGGCATTGCCTTCATCGGCGACATCGACCTGTCGAGCTTTGGCCCGTATTACGGCGACGCCACCTCGAGTCTGACGGCTTTTCGAAGCACGCTGGCCGAAATCGCGCATATTCCCGCCCGCTGCTGGATCACCTCGCATCACAAGGGCGTCATTGGCGATCGCGCCGAGTTCCTTCAACTGCTTGCTGCCTTCACCGCCAGGCTGGATGCCCGCGAGGCGCGCCTGGAGGCGCTGCTGCGCGAGGGTCCCAGAACACTCGATCAGCTCACGCGATCCAGAATCGTGTATCGGCCCGAAGCGTCCGAGCTTTGGATTGAATCAGCCGAGCGACGCAGTATCGACCAGCACCTGACCGAGTGGATTCACCAGGGTCGGGTGGTTCAACACGACGATCTGTTTGCCCTCGCCTGAGCAAAAAAAGGCCTGCGGGAACACCGCAGGCCGAACCACCTTCGTGGAGGTGGAGGAGACAACGGATCGGGCAGACCGCCTCAGCGAACGTCCTCGGACGTCATACGCTGAGCAGCCGCCTGAATTTCGGCGCGAACTCGAGGGTCTTGCATGGCGAGCGCCTCGGCGCGCGCATGGCCCCAGGTGTCAAGGGCAGCGGCGATTCGGGGCCAGCCTTGCCAGCCGGTTATCGCGGAACTGACCGCGGCGGCGATATCGCACGCAGCGTCGTAGCTGCGCCCAAGACGATCGAGGCCGGGGTGGGAAAGAGCATATTGCGTTGCCATGATGATGAATCCTTTGTATCGAGGCAGGAGGAGTGTTTTTTGGTATGAACGGATTGTGGGGCCGGACAAAACATATTTCCAATTGATGTTTATGATGTTTATCATCATCAATTTGAATTGTTAGACCGGCGCTTCAATGGCGAACTTTCGTACCCTCGACCTCAATCTGCTGCGCTTATTCGATGAGTTGATGGCCGAGCGCAATCTCACGCGCGCCGCCGACAACCTGTCGATGACACAACCTGCCGCGAGCAACGCGCTCAAGCGCCTGCGAGACGCGCTGGGCGACCCGTTGGTGCGGCGTTCGGGATATGGGGTCGAGCCCACGCCCTATGCAACAGCACTGTGGCCGTCGGTGCGGGCCGCGCTCGATCAACTCCGAGCGGCGGTTGCTCCCGATGCGTTCGAGCCCGCCATCGCGCAGATGAGCTTTCTGCTCACCATGGCAGACTCAACCGCCACCATGTTGATTCCGCCCTTACTGAAGCTGATCGAGCGACAGGCCCCAGGCATCAACCTGCGGGTCCTGCCGCTGACCACCCGCGACCCACGCGAGTGGCTGGAGGCCAAGGGGATTGATGTCGCGATCGGCTATTTCCCTGCGGTCATCGCCGCACTTGCGCTCCAGCAGATGGAGGGGGTATCGGAAGGCTTCGGCCATAGCCGGCTGTATACCGGCGAGTATGTGTGCGTGATGCGACGCGGCCACCCGCTCGCCGCGAAGGACCTGACGCTTGATGCCTACTGTGCGGCCAATCATCTGCTGGTCAGTTTTTCCGGCCGACCGATCGGGTTTGTTGACGAGGCGCTGTCTGACCTGAAACGCAGCCGGCGCGTGATGCTCACCGTGAATCAGTTCATCACGGCGGGCCAGGTCGTGGCCCGCTCCGACCTGCTCACCGTGGTACCCCGCCACTTTGTTGCCGCCACCGGATTCGAGCGCTCGCTTGCGGTGCGCAAGCTGCCGTTTGAGCTGCCCCCCGTGCACGTGGACATTCTGTGGCAGCGCCGCCAGGCGCTGCGGCCCGGTCACCGCTGGCTGCGCGAGAGGATTCAGGAAGCCGCACGAAAGGTGTTCAGCGAGCCGGAGGCCTTGCCAGTCTGAGCGCCTCACGCAGCGTGTCGCGCTCGCCCACATGGTTGGCCAGCAACAGCACCAGTCGGGCATTCATGAGGGCAGCGGCCGACTCGTCCAGGTCGCGCTGGCTGTCAATCAGTTCCTGGTAGAAGCCGTCCGGGTCGGGAATGTTCGGAGCAAGGTTGAGCGGCATCGTGTCTCCGGTCATCATTCATTCAATGAATCGCAAGGCTGCGCGCCAGAGCCTGGCGGATCTCAGCCATTGAGGGTTGTCGCCAGCGTGCAGCGATGAACTGATCGGGTCGGATCAGGTAAACCGCCTGCTGCCTGGTATCGAAGCGAGCAGACAGAACGCCGCGACGATCAACCAGATCGTGGTCCAGCCGAAGCCTGGTCACCGGAAGCGGTAAGGGCTCTGCATTGGCGTTGGCGTTGGAATCGGTTGGATCAGCCCCCACCACCAGCAGCGTAAAACCGCGGCCCAGATGGTCGAGCAACCAGCCCGAACTGCCGTCGGGACGCTCAACCGGCGCATCCGGGCAAGGGCATCCCGGCGCCGCCGAGGGCGCCTCGAACGCATCGGTGTCATCGGTGATGATCGACGACCCAAGGTAGCGTGTGGGGAGCGACAGCCGGCCGCTGTTGACCAGTGGGCGGGCGAACGCATGATCGCGCGACAGGCCCAGCACCGCGTCACGATACAGGCGGCTCGACGCATTCTTGGGCGTGATGAAATCGGTGGAACGGGTTGAGTTCCGAATGTTGTCGTCAGCG